>Ga0115569_10004220_pt1 | contig 10395 bp, 4 predicted proteins | sample COGITO_mtgs_1205_2_FD_87295 | JGI IMG/M metagenome (GOLD analysis project Ga0115569, IMG submission 87295) | Pelagic marine microbial communities from North Sea - COGITO_mtgs_120503 | ecosystem: Environmental > Aquatic > Marine > Epipelagic | place: Germany:Helgoland, sampling site Kabeltonne...
ACGATGCCGATCCGCCGCCGCGTCAAACGCAACTGGAGTTGTGGGAGAAAGAGAACGAGCAAAACTTGTTGCACTTATCATCGATGAGTAGTGGTGAAGAAGATGCATTGATGAGTGCGAGTTTAGGGCATCCGCAACACGGTTCGGAGCTGTTTTTAGGCGGCGTTCCGAAATCCGCGAGCGACCAAGACGTTGAGAATTTGTTTAAAGGATCTACTAAAGGACGAGGGAAAGGTAACACGAAGTGTCCGTCGCAACCGGTGGATATTCAAGTGGTGAAAGATCCGAACGATTCCATGAGGAACCGAGGGTACGCGTTCGCGAGATTCGGGAACAGAGGCGAGTGCGAAGACGCGTTTCAGTTTCTCAGCGAGAACGACGGCGCGAACGCGGTTATGATCGACGCGGAGAATAACAACGAGGAAAAGAAAATCAGGGCGACGATTAAACCGACGAAGCACGTTTTATTCATGAGCGGGTTTCCGCCGTTTGCGACGAGAGAAGACATCGTGACGGAGCTTTTGAGAGTTGGCGGCGCGGGCATCGAGACGGTGTCGTTACCGAGAGCGAGCGGAACGGGAACGAACGGGATTGCCTGTCGACACAAAGGGTACGGATTTATCGATTATTTTAATCAAGAATGCGCTGAAAGAGCCATGAAGAACATAAACGACAAGACGACGAGAATGTTCAACGGCAACGCGAATAAACCAGTCGTCGCGAAATGGGCGGACGTGAGTAAAGAAAAGCCGCCGAGCAAAGAAGATTTATTGGCGCAGAGTAAATCGGTGTACGTCGGGCAAATTCCAACCGAAGGCGTGGCATTGGACGAGAAAGATTTGGAAGGGAAGTTGAGAGAAGTGTTTGGTCAGTTTGGCGAAGTCGAATCGGTCAAGTTGCCGAGGGGCGACGCGACGAAAGGGTACGCGTTTGTCCACTTTACGGAAAGAAGCTCGGCTGAGAAAGCGGTTGAAGCGGCAGCAGCGAGCGCATCTGGTGCACGTGGCGATGAATCGGCGATGGATGGTGTCGTAGCGGCAGGGGCGGTGCAGTTGCAAGGATGTAATTTGACCGTGGAAATCGCGCGTCCAGAGAGAGAGAGAAACAACGAGCATCGAGACAGAAGCGGACCGAGAGGAGGCAGAGGAGGTCGACGACCTATGCACAGAGGAGGACGTGGTGAACCACCGGGATCGCGCAGAGGCGGTGATTATAATAACTACATGAGCCCGCACGGGGGCGGTATTGCGCCTCGACAGTTTGGCGGCGGGAATTCGATGACCCCGGTATATTTACCGAACGGACAAACAGCGTACGTTATGGGTCAAGGCAATATGCCGGCACCAAACGCCGGTTGGGGGAGACAATCCGTTACCGATCGATTGGATAGAGGCGATCGTGGTCGAGGAGGTGGAGGAGGAAGAAGAGGACGCGATAGAGGTCCTCGCGATTACGACGATCACTATCAAAACAGAGGCGGTGGCGGGAGAAGACGAGACGACTCTCGAGACGCGCCAATGCACCGCGCCCGACCATATTGATGAACTTTAGAGATGGAAAAGTAATAAAAGGTTCTAACGGTATATTTTAATATAAAAATCACGAATTGTTTTGTAGAAATATCACCATCATCACCATCATTCATATTATAAACGAGAACGATCGACCGGGATGTTTTTTCACGTCGTCGATTTTGATTTCGACAAAATCTCGTCGCTAAAACATCTCTGTTTCAATTTCTCTCTCACATCTGCGTACAAAATGTCGTTCGCATTCGCGTGATACGGATTATGGAAGTACAGCCTGCATAACTGCACCGCTGAGCTCGATGGTATTTCCTTCCCCGATCGATGCGCAATCGCCCACACCGCGTGATGATACGCCCCATTGTGCACTAGAAAAGTGTCCTTCTCCGATAGTGTATCTCGAAAGTTACCACCGCTCCATGCGAATGCTTCGTGGACGACGCGCAAGTTCTTCACCATATTCGAATGCGTCCCGCTTTGCACCGTCTTGTCTAAAATTTCAGGAACACGTTTGAGATCTTGACTCCCGTTTGGAATAAATACGGTGAACGTGTCGTAATCGAGGAGGAAATCATACGGGTGCGAAGTGTTCAATTGCGTCATGAGCGGAACACACCCTCTGTGAATGGCATCGAAAAATCGTTGATCCCATCCGTTTCCGCCCGCGGCGAGGCAAAAGTACGAACGCAGGCGAATATTTTCGCTGCGTGCTAATTCGCCGACGCCTCCATACTTGCTAAATTCAGGCGACATCACGTTTTTGTTCAAGAAAAATCTCGGCTCATTTTTATACCAATCCAACATGAATGTCCGAATACCTTGCGAGTACAAGTACATGCACTCCTTGACGTTCGTAAAGATATTCTCTCCTGTACACTGCTTGAAATTTTTTGCCCTTCCGCGAAAGAATAACAGCATACCATCTTTCGTATTCGGGTCGAACCTCGTGTGCTTTGGGTCTTTGTCCCCGCCGTATCCAGGCGACACGGATAGAGACGATGGAATGACAATATCTCGATTGGGATAGAAACACTCATGATTTCCCTCTTTCGTTCGCCACATGCCATACTGCGAAACGACAATTGCTCCCGGAGGAAGTTCCGAATGCACGTCTGTTTGCAATGTACACAAGGATCTATCCATAGCGTTAATCCACACGGTTGGATGCACTGCTTCTTTTAGTGAATACTTTTTATCAACGTACTCAATGACTCGTTCCATCACAGTCGTAAATGATCCAACGTTTCCGACTAAATCTCCCGGGAAAAACGGGATGACCATCGTGCTTCGCAAAGATTCCGCGCCGTTCGGGTCAACGACGCCCGCATCCGCGATCATGGTCTCAAAGAAATAGTGCACTCCTCGGTAACTTCCGTTATTTTTATACTTGTGGCCTCGATAGAACCGTTTAATACCCCCGGGCAAATCTGCCGCGGCGAGCGATAATTCGTTCTTCGCGTACCGTTCTTCGCTGTTTTTCTTCGCCTGAAGTATCTCCTCTTCCGACAATGCGCATTCGTATCCAAATCTTCCTTTATTACACGCGCATTCAAACCATTCGCACTTTCCGTTCTTTTCGCATAACGGTGAACATATTCCTTCATTTTGCACGTACGAGTTCGCGAATTGGTCACCGTGGTCCTCCATGGTGATTATTTTTGAGCGCACACGGTCGAACACGACTTTATCAACGTTCCTATCCGCGTTTACGTTGCCGGATTTTTCACGCAACGCCTGTCTTGTTGGTTTGTCATATTCAAAGATGTACGATCTCCTGTACTCCTCATCCTGGGGTTGTTTATGAAGCAAACCGATACTGCTAATACTACTATCGCTATCGATATTTCCATCGTCTACGTCTCCTACTTTACAAAAATGTTCCGTTCGCAAATTCATTTGAAACGGTCGCTTCCCCCCACCTCCCTCTCGCGTCATCACCTCGTACGTCTCCTTCCCAAACGCTTTTAGCGTATACTCGATGCACTCATCCACACATTTACACGAAGGAAATTCTTTAATCTCCGGCGCTGATCTCGGTCGCACGGTTATTTGTCTAGTTAACACATCGCCGCACGAACCAAACGTAAACCGGTCGCACGACGGCGCCGGGTTTTCATCGCACTTCTCTACGGTCCAATCCGTGTTGCAGATGCACTCGTGCCCGTCCTTGGAAGACGGGTATCCGTGCACGCACCGATCGTTGTCCGGGTTGAGCACTGGATATTCTTTTACTACTGCTACTTCTTCTTTCATCTCTCGAGGAGGAGGAGAAGGAAGAGGAGGAGAAGGAGAAGGAGAAGGAGAAGGAGGAGGAGGAGGAGGAAACGAAGACGGAGCAGCCGCAGCGCTCCTCTCGCGGCGAACGGCGTGCCACCTCTCCTTCCCTTTTTCCATTCCTCGATAACGAAGCAATTGCTCTTGATGACGACGACGATGACGTTCGAGACGTAGATGCGGATCCGTGCCATCTCCTTTTTTTCCCTCTTCGTCGCCGCCGCGGGGGCGCTCCGCCGTTGTTGTTTCCAGACGGTTTCCTTCTTCGCGTCGCACCGCTCTCTCTCTTCTTTCTCTCCTTATTCGGTCGTGTCGATTTTCCGCATCTCCATCTCCGCTCGCCTTCCCCGCGAGAAGGTCAAACGTGCCTCCTCGATCTTCTTCTTCTTCTTTTTGTTGTTGTTGTTGGAGCATCCTTCTCGTCGTCGTCGTCGTCGTCGCCTTTACGAAGACTCCTCCCCCGTTCACGCCGATGGGTGTGTGTTTCCCATCATCGTCTCCGCCAACGTCTCGCGCGAAAACAACCACCACCACTAAAACCGGGAGGAAGAAAAAGAAGAAGAGAAAGAAAAAGAGAGAAGAGAGAGGAAAGAAAGAGCACGCTCTCTGTTTTCTTCTTCTTTTACTTCTTCTTCTTCGCGCTTTTTCCTCTTCTTTTCCTCCTCTGGACGCCATTTTTGGGCGTCTTTTTCCTTTCTCGTCTAATTTTAAGCTCTCGAAACCGTTATTATAATTTAGGGTTTTTGATTTTTTCGCTCTTTCGAAAGAAGAAGAAAGGCGCCTGCGAGTGGTACTTTCGCCATTCTCGCACACATCATCATCGAACGGTTGTTCTTTGTTTTACAATATAAAAATGTTTGCCTTATCATCGACTGTTGCGACTCGCGCGGTACGTTTATATTGTATCGCGCGATTCTTTCCTACGTTTTTGATTTTCTAATTCGCATCGTTGTCGTCGTCGTCGTCTTCTCTCTCTGTTGCGCGTAAATCTTTTTTTTTCTGATTAAAATATTTGCCCGAGAAAGATACGCTTTTCGCGGTGTGTGAGAGGGGCCGATGTCCGGGAATGTGATGGTTCGAAATTTGTGTGTCCTTTCAACGCGCCGATGGCCGGTACATCGATCTCTCGTCGAGAGCTTTGTTCCATCATGCGTCACTTTTGTTGTTTCGACTCTACTTACTGACGATATCTCCTTCCACTCTTTTTTTCTTATGCGCACACCAAACACAGTTCGCGCAAAAAGTCTCCTCCTCCAGATCCGTCAACAAAACTCGATCCGCGTCCGTTATCGTCAAAGCGGAGAGAGAAATGTGGTAGCCGGGGGCGACGGCGCCGGATTACTTGGACGGCTCCATGGAGGGTGACTACGGCTTCGACCCGTTAAGATTGGGTGCGAACAAAGAGTCTTTGCCGTACTTGCAAGAAGCGGAATTGATGAACGGCCGATGGGCGATGTACGCGACTATCGGCGTCTTGGCGACGGATTCGAACCCGAGCTTGCCGAAATTTTGGGAAGCGGGCGCGGCGGATTACGACATTGACTTTAAGACGTTGGTCGTCACGCAAGTTATCGTTATGGGCATTTTGGAAGCGTTGAGAATTCGCGGTTTCACGAAGACTGGCGAGAGTGGATTGGGGGCGAACTTTCCGTTTGACCCGGCGGGAATGGACTCTCCGGCGGCGAGAGTGAAGGAGGTCAAGAACGGCCGCTTGGCGATGGTTGCGTTTTTGGGCATGGTTTCGCAGTGGGCGGTAACTGGTATGGGACCGATCGAAGGTTTCAAGGCGCACTTGGCGGACCCGACGGCCGTGAACATCTACACGTCTGCCGTTGGTGGTGAGACTGTTGCGTTCATCGCGTTTTTGTCGTGCGCGCCGGTGTGGTTGATCGCGCAAAGGCAGTTAACCGATGGTTCGGAAGAGGAGTTCAAGCCGATTCCGTGGTAAGAAGCTAGATTTGTCGCGTGACTAAGATAGAATTTGCGAATATATAAACACTTCATATCTACGCCATGTATTTCTTTTACATTATTATTATTACATTCTATGAATTTTATTACTCTAAAGTGTTCCTTGACTCACATCCCAAGCGATACGATTTTTATTCGTCCTTTACTGTTTGCGGAAATGAGCGTGGACTCGTCCGACCAACAAACTGCGCTCACGAAGTGGTTCCCAGAGTTGTGATCTCTCGAGGAACTTTTCATATCATTCCCTGGAGTATCGAACGATACCGTGGCTACAGGCGCGGAGAAGTTCTTATTGTACACGAATAACTCGTTCGTCTCTGAGCCGCAAGCGACGGATTTTCCGTCGGACGACGCCGCCAATCCAACAAAGTTCTTCCTGTTCACGTGACCGGTCAAGGTGCGAATCAGCCGAGTGCTGCTGACGAGATCGGATTCTCCATCCGCGCCGTTGTTGGTTTCCATTTTGGGAAGAGGAACGCCATTATCATCACCTTGGAATTGTTGTTGGTTATGATAGATGTTGTAAGGATCAAAAGTCGCGTTGTGATCGTGTGTTTTCTTCACGTCCCATATGCACACGCTAGAATCCGTCGACGCCGAACACAACTCGCTACTGCTGATATATTTCACGTAGGAAACCGCTTTTTTATGCGAGCTGAGCGTATATAACGGCTCGTGCGGACGTCGTAAATCGTACACGCGTACTTTATGATCGGCACAGCCGATGGCGATATCGTGTGCGGTCGTCGGCGACCACGCGATGCAACACACGTTTGCGCGCATCTGTATTTCCATGACGCTTCTATTTCCGCCTCCCATACTTATACCACTCTCACTCCATATCTTCACCGCGCCGTCGTCGCTTCCAGAGGCGATTAAGTGCATGTTATCTACACATCTGCAATACTCAACCGTCCAACATCTCTTGTCGTGCTCTTCAAATTTTAAAATACTTTGAGAGGTTTCCGCGTCCCAAATGGTCACCACACCTTCGTAATCCGACGCGGCGATGTGCGAGACGTGTTTCCTAGAGAAAGACAAGCACGATATTTTCGATTTAACTTTGATTTGCGCCCTCGTAATCCGCGGACGTTCTTCGTTTTGATTCGCCGCCGTTCGGTCGCATATATCCGTGAAGGTATAAAACTCGATGCGTTTAGAAACGCCCGCGGTGGCAAACATAGTTTGGTCCATGGAGACGTCAATGGAAGAGACAATATCGCTTACCGGTGGAATCGGTGAAGTGTTGATGATATCGATATTGTTGATATTTTCGTTGTTGATGTTGTTGTTGTTATTGGTGTCGATAGTGTTGTTGTTGTTGTTATTGTTGATGATGTTGACGATGTTGTTGTTATTGTTATTACTGTTGTTGTTCATCACCGCTCCAAACTGGGTCATCAAAGAATTGTTGTTAAACGACAAGGACGACATTGATAAGGACGGTTTGACTATTTCTGCGACGATGCGCACGCGTCCATACTTTTGTTTCGCGTCCGTCAGCGCTTGCGCGAAATCTTCTAACCGTTCTTCGTTCATTTTCTCGTCGATACTCGCCGGTTCGATGCGGTGATTTCCACCGCCATCTTCTTCGTCGTCGTCGTTGTCGTTGTCGTCGTCTTCCTCTCTTCCTCTCATGCTACTGTTTACGCCATCAATTTCTTTGATACCTTTGGTATACAGCGAACTTAATCCAGCGTGATATTTCCTTTCGAACTCTTCATCCTCATCGCACGCATCTCCCTCGTACCCGGGCAGTTGCGGTACAAATCGAAGCATATCCGCCACGTCTTCACCGTCATCTTCTTCTTCTTCTTCTTCTTCTTCTTCTCCTCCTCCTGTTCTCCCTTCCGCCTCCGTGTAGCTCCTCTTTAACACCTTCAACTCTTCTCTCAACAACTTCTCCACCCTCTCTATGTCCGTGCGTAAAAACTTCATCTCCATCTCCCCTTCCGCCATCTTCATCCTCTTTCTCCTCGTCGCCTCGTCGAAGAAATCCCTCAAAATCTCTAACCTCTTCTCCTCGCCTTCGGCGACAGCTCTCGCGTGCTTCTCCACCAGCGCTTTCACGATCGGCGCCAACTGTTCTTCGTCCATGTGCTGCAACGCGGAGACGACTTTCTCCGCTCGCGCAATTTTCGAATGCTGCGGTTCCATCGGCGAGTGTTCCTCCGTGATTTGCATCGTCATCGCGTCCACCCGTGCCAACGCGTCGACAACTTTCGTCAGCGCCACGTTCGGCGTTAACGAAGTAATCGACGCGTTGCAAATCGGACACGGCGCTGGGTTGGAAAAGTCCACCAGTTTCCCAAAATCTTTCGTCGTCTGAATCATCGTCGTCGTTTTTGTCCCATTTTTTTCTACTTCGTCTTCCTCCTTTTCCTCCTTTTCCTCCTCGTTCGTCTGAGTCGTCGTCGTCGTCGTCGTCGTCGTCTTCTTCTTCTCTCCAACGGCGGGGCCAACAGCATTAGTACCAACCGCACTTTGTTGTTGATGATGATGATGATGATGATGATGAAGCTCCCAAAATTTCCCGCAGTGTTCCACCACGCAGTCGTGGCAAAACGTGTGCCCGCACGTGGCGTTAAACGGCGCTTTGTAAATCTCTCGGCATATCGGGCACGTTCGAGAGTCGTCCAGGTTTTTGCGCGCGGCCACGATCGGCATTGTCTGTGTGTGTGTGTACCAAAAGCTCGGGCAAAGTTGTTCGTTTTGAGGGAACCCCTCCTCGCTGTCGTCATCTGCATCATTTTTGGTCCATCGCAGACCATTTTTGGTCCATTTTGTGGTCCATTTTGTGGGTCCGTGAGAGGCGACGAAATACAACAAAATGCAACAAAACTCACACACACACGCGTGCACACGAGCGGGCGCTTTTGACGATCTGACGCGATCGTTCTCGTCTAAACATAAGCTGTGCAAATTGTAGAAAGTTTCAGCGTCAGCGAGCAACTCCAACTTGGGTATCTGATATGCCTGTTTTTCGCTCCTCCCACAAAAGAGAATGATTTCGCAAAGCACCAGCGCGACAAACCGGATTCGTATATCTCGAATACGAGGCAAGCGACCGCGATATTTGTACGAGTCGAAGCGTCGTGAGTGTGTTTACTCGAGATGGGACGCTTGGTCGTAACAAAGAAGCGTAACCGCATCATTCACGCGGATTTGTGTTGTCAAAAATTAACCGCGAGATTTAACGCTTTTGAAAATATTAGAGGATGGCGAATATCAATCGTTCGCTTTCGCGGCGTCTGTGTGCGCTGTTGTTACAACTGTCTAATCTAAATGCGTGCTTCTCGCTATTTGTATATCTATGTATCCAATGCGTGCGTGCGCGCGTGCGTGTTTTTCTAGAAACATTCGAAGGAGATGCGACAAGGCAGAGGCGGGCGTTTTTTGATCGTTATCGGCGTATCCACACTCCTCAGCCCGCTTCCCGTACCATTCGACGAACGCGTCAAAGCGCGCTTCGCTGATGTGATGAATGAAACCGTTGTTGTCCTCGCCATCTTCGCCTTCCTTCGATGTTGTTTGCTCTAGGAAGTAAAGATAGCGCGATGCGTAGCGCGCGTATTGATCGACGCTGCCATCCGTCACTATCGATTCTCTCTTGCAATACTCGATGAACATTTGGAATACTCCTTTTCCTTCGTCGCTGAGTAGCCGATAGTACTGCGTGGCGTCCCGTTTCCGTTTCCCACCTCGACGGTTGGTCGCGAATTCTTCCGTTCCTACTGCGTTCGCCTCTTCGGCCTGTTGCGTTAACGCGGCGCCTCCTGACGCGGCGCGCGTCTCCTCGTGCACCGTCGTCACCGGGGCAAGCCCCTGAGGAGGCGATGAAGTCATCCTCGAGTCACCTTCACTTTCTCGACGCGGCGTCCACTTCACAGCACGATTCTTTTAGAGAGAAGAAGAAAGAAGAAACTCCCTTCGGCTGTTGGGGGACCCGTTCGAAAAGGAAAAAAGGTGAGAAAAACGATTAAAATTTGAAAAAACCCATTAAAAAATGAAAAAACCGTAGGTTTTTTCGCGAAAATTTGGGTTTTTTAGGCCAGAAACGATTAAAAAATGGCCAAATCTGCATTAAAATTTGCATTATGGAGTGCTTTCGCAAAAAAAAAAAAAAAATTTTGTGTCGTTTTTAGCGTATATTTGCACGCTCGTCGAAGTGCAAATATACGCTGTATGACGAGTGTTTTTTTTCGCAAAAGAGGTTTCGCAAACACTTTTTTTTGGAAAAAAAAGTGGCCTTTCTAGCGTATATTTGCACTCGAAAAACTTCCTCCTTTCTCTCTCGACGCCCGGGCTTTTTATTCGGGACTATTACCAACTAAGGTGTCCGAATTCGTTGGAAAAGTTGCATCTTGACCATGGCGGGGCAAAGAAGAGGTACGATGCGTCAACTCCGTCTTCTGAGAGAGCATTATAAGCGCGAGAAACTTTTGAATCTTGTCTTATATGCGCGAGAAAAGCGAAGAGAAATTCCCGACCGTTGCTCTCGTTTTTTAAGACGGTACTTGATAATCATGAATCAAAACACACGGGCGGCGAAAGAGTTGGATGCGCGTATACCCCAATCATCGTGTGCGCCAAAACGAGATTTCTCAAATAGCTTTGATGATGC
>Ga0115569_10004236_pt1 | contig 10372 bp, 10 predicted proteins | sample COGITO_mtgs_1205_2_FD_87295 | JGI IMG/M metagenome (GOLD analysis project Ga0115569, IMG submission 87295) | Pelagic marine microbial communities from North Sea - COGITO_mtgs_120503 | ecosystem: Environmental > Aquatic > Marine > Epipelagic | place: Germany:Helgoland, sampling site Kabeltonne...
AAGTCGTGGCCCAAGGCAGCTGCGAAGGGCGCATCGGTGAACAGGAGAAGGGTGATCAAGGATTCGGGTACGACCCGCTCTTTGTGCCTGACGGCAGCGACGGGCGTACGTTTGGCGAGCACAGTGCCGACGAGAAGAACGTCATCAGTCATCGCAGCCGAGCATGTTTAGCGCTTCTGACTGAACTTGGATTCACCGACTGACGCCGGAGCCGGAATACATTCTGCGTTAACGCTTGGCCCGTGGCACCGGTCGTTCTGGGGTTGCCAGCACGAGAGGCTTCGAGTCGAGCCGGTTTTCTCCCAGTCGGGTAACGCTTGGGGCTACGAGTGGGTGAACTCAGCGAAGGTTGTGCTGAGATCGCTGCGCCGTGCGTTACGGAGACCGAAGTACACCCAGAAAACGTCAGGAGTGGGCCTCTCCCACGAGTGGCGTGACTGGCGATGGGTAACGTCGCGTTAGGCGTCGCCATCAGCGAGAGCGAAGTCGGCGTACTCTTCGTCGGTCGACTCGAGATGTTCGAACTGGATGACACCGATTTCCTCGAACTTGGTGCGCAACCAACCATCGCCTGCATCGAGCAGACCGAGCTTGCGACAGTTCGGCACGATCTTGCTGAAGAGCAGTCGCTGGAACTCCTTCTCTTCATCGCTGGCGTTGAGCTGAGCCTGGATGATTGGTTTCACGTTCTCGACACCCATCCTGTGCCAGACCTCCTGTTGCAAGAAACGATCTCGCATACGCAACGCGGCCTCGAAAGCGAACTCTTGACGTTCTTGAATTTCAGCGAGCGACATGTGCTGGTACACCTCTTGCAGACTGAGTACACCGAACGCGACGTGGCGGGCTTCGTCGCTCATCACATACCGCAACAACTTCTTGAGCAGTGGTTCGGTGGTCATCGAATGGAGGAATCCGAAGGCGGCTAGAGCGAGTCCTTCGATCATGATCTGCATGCCGAGGTAGGTCATGTCCCACCGGGAGTCATTAATGACATCATCGAGCAGATGTTGAAGGTGAGGGTTGACCTGGTAGCTGTCCTCGATCTTGGTGTCGAGGTATTTGGCGAAGACTTCGACATGGCGAGCTTCGTCCATGACCTGGGTCGATGCGTAGTATTTGGCGTCGATCCAAGGAACGGTTTCGACGATCTTGGCGGTCGCCACCAGTGCACCCTGTTCGCCGTGCAAGAACTGGCTGAGTTGCCAGACCAGCGACTGCATACTGAATTCGTGGAACTCCTTGTCACCCCAATTCTTGAGCGGGCTGCCTGGCTCCTCGGCGGCTCGGTGGATAGGCCGAAACTGAACCTCGCCCAACATCGCCATATCCGCAGCCAGCTGATCTAATTCGACATTGGTCGACCAGTCGAGGTCGATCTCGCCGTCCCACATCGAGTGTTTCGACTTCTCGTACAGCTTCGCTAGTCGGGGCCGAGCGCCCTTTTCGTAGTCCCAGGTGAAGATGGTGTCGGCGTTGTTCTTGACCACCGAGATGGCGGCATCGCGATCGGTGTTGGTGACCTCGAGAATGGCGTCGACATCATTTGGGTCGTTGGTGTCGAGCGACCGGATGTAGTCGGTGGAACTTGTGGTGGAATTTGTCGTGGCAGTCATGTGTGGTTCCTCTTCGTACGTCCGGCGTGATGGTCGTAATTTCAGCCGAACAGATAACACCGATTATCGCGCATGGGGAAGAGCGCCGCCAGCGACTGTGCTGAGGTTCGGATCGCGCCCTAAATCGATTCGGTACATGCAGGAACTTCGATGTCCAGGTTCGGCCAGAGACCTCGCCAGAGGGTATGGGCCCGGCGGGCAAGGGTGTGTTCCTTTCGACAATCTCTTCGTCACTGTCTGCTGCAAAGAACAACTCAAGGTCGGTTGACACGGCATCAAGATCTAGTGCCAGGGTCTGGCCGTCTGCGATCACACCACCAGCGAGGATTCGGCGCACTCCGACAGATACACGGACAGCCGCGCGCTCAGCGTTGACCTTCACTCGACGCCCTAAACGAAATCTTTACGATTCCTGTCGAAACGGCGATGAGCGCTTGTTCTAGGCTCGGTCGAATGCAACTGGTCGATACCACCAGGTACCCCGTGGAAAGTCTGGGCAGCGCTGTGGGGCAGCGGCTTATCGCCGATTGTGTGCGGTCATATGCGAATGATGGTGCTGTGGTGTTGCCGGGTTTTCTCACGGCCGACGCGGTGGAGTCGATTGCCCGAGAGGGTCACGCCCAGATCAGTCGAGCCTTCTTTTGTCGAAGTGAACACACGGTGTTCCTCGACGAGGGCCGGCCAGGTGATGGCGGCAACGAGTCGGATCCGTTTGAGCCCCGCCGACGCATGTTGCAAACGAGCGTTGGTTCGATCGCCAACGACTTCCTGGACCCCCAGGGTGCTTTGCAGCAACTCTACGAATGGGCGCCGCTAACCGCCTTCATCGGTGCCGTGCTTGGCCACGCCAACTTCCATCGCGGTGCGGACCCGCTCGGAGCACTGTCGATCAATGTCTACGGCCAGGGTGACCTGCACGAATGGCACTTCGACGAATCGCAGTTTTCGGTCACCATCATGATTCAAGAAGCCGAAGTCGGCGGTCACTTCGAGTACGTCAGCGGTTTGCGCTCCGACGGCCATGTCGATATCGCCGGCATTCAGCAAGTCCTCGACGGCGATGAATCGCAGGTGCAGCGGCTGCCATTCGGTGCAGGGAGCCTTTCGATATTTGCCGGCCGCAACACGCTGCACCGGGTGACAGAAGTAGCCGGTACTCGACACCGACTCGTACCGGTGCTCACCTATGCCACAACACCTGGCTCGGCGAACAGCGATGCGGTGCGGGAGTTGTTTTGGGGCCGCACCGCCTGACGTTACGTGTGTGCCCCGAGTGGTGACACCGACGGTTTGTGGACCGTCGGCAACGATGTGATGTTAGGTAATCAGCTGACCGGCACGTCGCCCTTCCCTCTAGGATCTCTCGATGGCAGAGGCAGCTGAAGATAGGTCGGTCACCTTCGTGCTTTCGGGGCCCGGGGGAGTGGGCAAGGGAACCGTTGTTGAACGACTGCTCAACCTGGTCGACGGCTTATGGCTCAGCCGATCGTGGACAACCCGAGATCCCCGTCCAGGCGAAGCCGCCGATGCGTATAACTTCGTAGACCGTGAAACGTTCAAGGCACATATCGAAGACGATGGATTCCTCGAGTGGGTCGAGTTCCTGGATTATTTGCAGGGCACACCCGTGCCAAACCCGCCATCGGGCAAAGACGTCTTGCTCGAAATCGATGTACAAGGTGCCGCCCAAATTTACGCGATGGACCCCAGCGCTGTCTTGTTGTTCTTAGATGCTCCGTCAATCGACGAACAAGAAGCCCGGTTGCGGGCGCGCGGTGACACCGAGGAACGTGTTGCTCAACGGCTGACGACAGCGATCGCCGAACGAGCAGCTGCTGAAGAACTTGGCTGCCAGGTCGTGATCAACGACGATCTGGATTCGACAGTGGCCGAGCTGGCAGCGATCATTGATTTCTACCGCGGCGAACGTTCGTCCGTCGCTACATAACGACGAAGCTCATGATTCGCTGCTAGCGTAAAAGAGCTTCACGCCCCCGTTACAGCAGGTTTTGACATGGCACAAGAACACGACTCAATGATGGGTACTCCGATCGAGGCCCTCCTCGAGGCAACCGGATCGAAGTTCTCGCTCGTCACGCTTGCATCAAAGCGCGCCCGGCAGATCAACGCCTACTTCGGCCAGCTTGGTGGCGGACTTGGTGCGTCCATTCCGCCCCAGGTCACCTCGGTGGCTCACAAACCACTCACCATTGCGTTCGAAGAAATCGGCGCCAAGAAGATCGTCATGGGTGACCCAAAGGTCGTGGCTGCTCAGGAAGCCGCTGCCGCTGCTGCAGCCGCTGCTGCAGCCGCCCAAGCCGAAGCCGACATGAAGGCTGCGGCCGCCGAGGCCGCCGCAGCAGCCGAAGCGGAGAAGAAGGATCGCGACAGCTGATCCACGAGTGGTCTGAGCGTCTACGATCATCCGCGTATGACCACATCACTTCAGGGTAAACGAATCGTCCTCGGTGTGAGCGGTGGCATTTCGGCGTACAAGGCCATAGAGGTTTGCCGTCGACTCGTCGATGCTGGCGCCTATGTGGTGCCGATCATGACCGAAAACGCCGAACGTTTCGTTGGCAAGGTCACGTTCTCGGCGTTGGCGTCCGAACCAGTCCACACCAGCCTGTGGGATGACTGGGGTGGCCCAATCCCGCACACCAAGTTCGGCCAAGAAGCCGATCTGGTGCTGGTGTGTCCTGCAACTGCCCGGGTTATCGGCAGTTACGCCGCTGGTATCTCCGATGACCTTCTGACCAACACACTCATCGCAACCCAGGCTCCCGTGGTCATCTGCCCAGCCATGCACACCGAGATGTGGGAAAACCCCGCGATCGTCGACAACATCGCCTTACTGCGATCACGTGGCGTCCATATTGTTGCGCCCGAAGAAGGCCGGCTGGCAGGCGGCGATATCGGCAAGGGCCGACTCGCATCACCCGCAACCGTTGTTGCTGCCGTGGCAGATGTCCTCGACCCGTTGGGACTCGATCTGTCTGGCTTACGCATCATGATCACGGCCGGTGGCACCAGAGAGAAACTTGATCCGGTTCGATTCATAGGGAACCGCTCCACTGGCAAACAGGGTTACGCCTTCGCCGAAGCTGCTGCCCGAGCTGGCGCCGATGTCGAGCTGATCACCACCGTTGATCTTCCCGCCCCTGCCGGGGTCGAAGTCGTGCGTCTGACTACCGCAGCAGAAATGCACCAGGCCGCTATCACGGGCGCTGAACGAGCGGACATCGTGGTCATGGCGGCAGCGGTCGCTGACTTCCGGCCAGCGGATCCGAGCGAGATCAAGATCAAAAAAGCCGGTGGTGTGCCAACGATCGAACTCGAACGCACGGTTGATATTTTGGCCGACCTCGGGTCACGTAAACGGCCAGGCCAACAGCTCGTGGGGTTCGCTGCCGAGACGAATGATCTCATCGAAAACGCAGAACGCAAACTCACCAAAAAGAACGCGGACTTCATCGTCGCTAACGATGTGTCAACCCCTGGTGCTGGATTTGGCCACGACACGAACATCGTGACCATCGTGGCCCCGGGTGGTGTCTGCGATAGCCTCTCGCTGACGTCAAAGTTAGGCGTCGCTCGGGCTGTTCTTCGTACCGTCGTTGCGGCACGAACCCCGAACGATACGTAACCAATCTCGTACATGCGGAGAACACATGTCTTCTTACTCGTTCACGTCTGAGTCAGTGACGGAGGGCCATCCTGACAAGATGGCCGATCAGATTTCGGATTCGATCCTCGATGCCTTGTTGGCCGAGGACCCCGAAAGCCGGGTTGCGTGCGAAACGTTTGTAACCACCGGCCTCGCAGTCGTGGGTGGTGAAATTACGACCAAGGCCTACGTCGACATTCCCTCCATCGTGCGCAGCACCATCTGCGAGATTGGCTACGACAACGGCGACATCGGCTACGACGGCAAGGCCTGCGGTGTGCTGATCTCGCTCGATGAGCAGTCACCCGACATCAGCCAGGGCGTCACCACCAGCGAAGAGGTCCGTTCCGGCGAATCTGGCGAGATCGACGACCTCGACAAACAAGGCGCTGGCGACCAAGGCATGATGTTCGGTTACGCATCGAATGAGACCGATGTGTATATGCCACAACCCATCCACCTGGCCCATCGCATGGCTGAGCGCCTGGCAGCGGTGCGCAAGGCGGGCACAGTTCCGTACCTGCGTCCTGATGGCAAGACCCAGGTCACCTTCCGCTACGAGAACGGCTTGCCCGTAAAGCTCGAGAACGTGGTCGTTTCGACCCAGCACAGCCCGGGCATCGATCGCGACAACATGATTCGTCCCGACCTGATCGAACATGTCATTCGCCCAGTCATCCCTGAGCAATTCGCCGATGACGATTACGAGATCTTCGTCAACCCGACTGGCAACTTCGTCATCGGCGGCCCCGTCGGCGACGCCGGCCTCACCGGACGCAAGATCATCGTCGATACGTACGGTGGTATGGCTCGCCACGGTGGCGGTGCCTTCAGCGGCAAAGACCCATCCAAGGTCGACCGCTCTGCTGCATACGCAACCCGCTGGGTTGCAAAGAACGTGGTCGCGGCTGGCGCCGCAGATCGATGCGAAGTACAGGTTGCCTACGCCATTGGTGTGGCCCACCCCATGTCGGTCATGGTCGAAACGTTCGGTACCGAGAAGGTCGATCCAGAAGCAATCGAGGCTGCGGTGAACGCAGTGTTTGACCTGCGCCCTGGTGCAATCTTACGTGACCTCAATCTCAAGCGCCCGGTGTACAAGCAGACCGCAGCGTATGGCCACTTCGGCCGCGAAGGCGACGGCTTCACCTGGGAAAATCTGGACCGAGTCGACGACCTGAAGTCGGCACTCGGCCTGTAGCAGGCACTGATCCGGTCAACGCCGGATGGTTGTTGTGGCAAACGAATTCGCAGGTAACGCACCACCGTTGGTATCTGAGATGCCAACGGTGGTGCGCGTGCAGCCCGATGTTGCTGCGCTGCACCGCTCGTTTGATTACGCAGTCCCCGAAACGTGGCGTGCAGCGAACGACATCAATCTGAATGTCGGCAGCCGGGTGCGTATCGAACTGCATGGCCGCCGCGTGGGTGGCTGGGTCACGGAACTCGATCCAGACCCAGCTGTCGACGTAGAGCTGCGACTGCTGCAGAAGTGGTCAGGGCTCGGGCCAAATGGCCCCATGATCGATCTGGCGAATTGGCTTGCCTACCGATGGGTTGGTTCACCTGCAAAGGCGCTTCGCACCGCGTCGCCACCGAAGAACATCTACCGCCTCCCGGCCGCTGCTGTCGCACGATGGACAGGTCCGGTCGATCCTAGCGCAGCACAAGTGTTCGAAGGAGAAGGATCCGTCGTCCGAGCAGCGCCCGGTACCGACAGGTGGCCACTGGTGTTGGCGGCAGCAGCACGAGGTAATCCGCTTCTACTCATGCCGACGATCGGTGCTGCCAAACAGCTCGCTGGCCGACTGCGGCGTTCAGGCCTCGAGGTAGCGCTGCTGCCTGACGACTGGGCGCGAGCAGCGGGCGGAGCAATTGTTGTTGGTACCAGAGCTGCGGTCCTTGGACCCGTGGGCGGCATTGGAGCGATCGTGGTGTTCGATGAACACGACGATGCCTACCGCGAAGAACGCACACCTACCTGGCACGCCCGTGAAGTCGCGATCGAGCGGTCGAGACGAGCCGGCGTGCCGTGTGTGCTGGTGTCGCCTGCGCCGTCTGTCGAGGCCGTGAATGCCCTGCCATTGAGCGTGCCTGACCGGCAACGTGAACACGCTGGATGGGCTGCGGTGTCGGTCGTCGACCGGCGCAGCGAACCACCCGGTCGACTCGGCCTGTTCAGCGAAGAACTTGTCCGTGCACTCAGCCTGCCTGGCCGCGTTGCATGCATTCTCAACCGCACCGGGCGGGTTCGGCTACTCGCCTGTGTCGCGTGCGGCGAGTTGACAAGTTGCGACACGTGCCAGGGCGCAGTGCGTCAGGTCGATGACTCCACATTGACGTGCTCTCGCTGCGGTGAACAACGTCCACCCGTGTGTGCAGCGTGCGGTGGCGCCCGGTTGAAGAACCTGGTCCTTGGGGTCTCGCGTGCTCGAGAGGAGCTCAGTGCATTACTCAACGAACCGGTTGGTGAGGTCACCGCGTCGGACTCCTCGGACGCTCATGCTCGGGTGGTCATTGGAACCGAGGCACTGCTGCGCGCTACGCCCGATCGGAATGCCCCCTGGACTTCTGTCGCGTTTCTCGATTTCGATCAGCACCTGACAGCGCTACGCCAGCAAGCAGAATCCGAGGCGATGGGATTGCTGGTTATGGCATCTCGACTCGTCGGGCCACGTCGTAATGGCGGCCGGATTCTGATTCAGACCCGCATGGGTGAACACCGTGTGCTCGACGCAGCACGCCGAGCCGACACGGGCCCGCTTACCGAAGCATGGCAGGAACAGGCTAAAGCGATGCGGTGGCCGCCGGCGGTCGCCCAAGCCGAGGTCTCCGGTAAAGGCGCCGCTGGATTCATCGAACGACTCGGGAACCCGATCGGCCTCGATGTGCTCGGGCCAAATGAAGACCGATGGTTGATTCGCGCCCCAAACAATGAGGCACTCGTGAGCGAACTTGTTCGGGTCGACCGGGGCGACGATCGGCTTCGGTTAGCGGTGCACTAACGGTCCGCTATTTAGGCGGTGAAGGCCTGGCGGCGAGCTTCGTACATCGCAATCGATGCGGCCGTCGCGACATTGAGCGAACCGATCCGGCCGAGTTGGGGGAGGAACACCACCGAGTCACATTCTGCCAACGCTGCCTTTGACAAACCTCGGTCCTCGTGGCCGATCACCAGGCACATCGGTGTCGACAGAACAGCATCATGTATGGCCACAGCCTGGTCGGCGAGCTCAAGTCCAACCAGCGAATGGCCCGCGGCTCGGGCCGCTTCGGTTGCTTTGGCAAAGTCGTCGTGAACGGTCCATGGCACAAACCGGTCAGACCCGAGCGCAGTCTTTCCGACGTTGGTGCTTGTCGGGTCGATCTGCATTGCGGCCAGATAGAGATGTTCAACGCGATATGCGGCAGCCGTCCGCAAGATCGATCCCAGGTTGTAGGGCCCGCCCAATCCCTCGAGCATCAGCGCGAGCCGCGGCGGTTCATTCTTGCGCCAGCTGCGATGGAGTCGTTTGAGTTCTGTGCTGGTGAGCTGCTTCATTCTTATTCCGTCTGATCGTCGGCTGCGTTGCTTGGCTTCAACCGCTCAGGGCGAGGCTTCACCACCAGGATCCGGTAGCCAGCGCGGCTAATCAGTCGGGTAGTCGGCCAACCCTGCTCGATCAGCCAACGTTGCAGCGAGTCGCTGCCAAGGTGTTTGTGCACCACCAGTTCGGCCCGGCCACCCGGCGCCAGACGGTCGAGCCAGAGCTCCAGCAACGGGTGCAGGTTTTTCTTGCCGATCCGGATCGGCGGGTTCGAAACAATGAGATCAAACTGCTGATCAGCCGGCATGTCCTCGGGTGCGTGCACCGAGATATCGAGGTGATGTTTCTTGGCATTCGCAGCACACAGATCGCGGGCTCGAGCGTTGACGTCGACGGCCCACACCTTGGCTGCTGGCGCTCGTCGTGCGACGGCGCACGCAATCGGTCCGTAGCCGCAGCCGACATCCAGAATTGTCTTTGCCTTGCCGGGTTTGGCTGCCTCAACGAGGAGCACCTGCGTGCCGTCATCGATCTTCATGCCCGAGAAGACACCTCGATCAACATCAAGTTCCATCGACAGATCTTTGAGCTTCAGCGGTACCTGTCGGACCTTGCTCGGGACCGATGGATTGTCTTCGAAATAATGTCCCTCAGCCACGAGAACGAATGTACTCCTTGCAGTGTTGCACCGCTCCGCTAGGGGCTATCGCCCGTATTGCTCGTCGCCCAAGCAATGTCGGCCCAGCGAGTGAACATCATTGGTGTTATCACTCGCGCTATTGGCTGGTCTTATGTTGGCTGAATATTCGCGCTGCGATACTGGTGCGGTGCGTATCTTGCTCGTCGAGGACGATCTTCAGCTGTTGGCTGCCACGGCTCGGGGCCTGCGGAACTCCGGGTTCGCCGTAGATGTCGCTGACCGCGGCGAAGATGCCTTGGCGAAGACGGCAGTGACTGAGTACGACGTTGTGGTGCTCGACCGCGACCTGCCGGGTATGCACGGCGATGATGTGTGCCGGTCGATCGCGGCTGGGTCAGCCCGGATCTTGATGCTGACTGCGTTTGACTCTCTAGACGACCGGGTAGCGGGGCTCGGCCTTGGGGCTGACGACTATCTGGTCAAGCCGTCCCATCTCCGAGAGCTCGTAGCGAGAATCCACGCATTGGGTCGTCGGCCAGCGCAAAGCGCAGCGCCGGTGCTCGAGGTCGGCGATTGTCGGCTCGACCCGCACCAACGCGTGGTCCATCGGGCCAACCGAGTGATCAGCCTGACACCGAAAGAGTTCGGGGTGTTGGAGGTATTGATGAAGCAGAGCCCGGCTCCGGTGAGCGCGGAACTGCTCCTGGAAAAGGTCTGGGATGAGCACGCAGATCCGTTCACCAACGCAGTGCGGGTCACGATGGTGACGCTGCGCCGCAAGCTTGGTGCGCCGCCACTAATCGAGACCGTTAAGTCGGTCGGTTACCGGGTAACGGCGAGGTGATGGCTCGACTCGGCCTACGGGGTCGAGCTGCGGTTGGTTTCGCGGCAAGTTGTGCGGTTGCGATCGTTGTCTGTCTCG
>Ga0115569_10004243_pt1 | contig 10367 bp, 9 predicted proteins | sample COGITO_mtgs_1205_2_FD_87295 | JGI IMG/M metagenome (GOLD analysis project Ga0115569, IMG submission 87295) | Pelagic marine microbial communities from North Sea - COGITO_mtgs_120503 | ecosystem: Environmental > Aquatic > Marine > Epipelagic | place: Germany:Helgoland, sampling site Kabeltonne...
TCACCGCCGTAGTGGGTTCCTCGGTGGACAACTTCCGGCAGGACATCCCGGTGTACTCCGACAAACTCTCAGCGATGAGTTATCAGGTACAGTCTTGGCTGAGTCAGCGTGGCATCGAGATTGATCCGCAGCAGTGGCAAGACAGTTTTGACCCCAGTGTGGTGATGTCCTTTGCTGGCAGCACATTGGCCTCCTTCGGCAGTGTTATGACCAATGCCGTGATGATTCTGCTTACGGTGATTTTTATCTTGACGGAAAATATCGGCTTTGGTGAAAAGCTGCGTCTGGCACGAGGTAAAGACGTCTCCGAAGAGTGGCTAAATCGGTTTTCAGAAAGCGTGCACAATTACCTCGCCATTAAAACCGCGATCAGCTTAATCACCGGCATACTGATCTTTATCTGGCTCACTATTCTGGGTGTGGACTACGCCGTGCTCTGGGGACTAATTGCCTTTCTGCTCAACTTTGTTCCCACCGTGGGCTCGTTTATCGCCGCGGTGCCAGCAGTGCTGCTGGCCACTGTTCAGTTGGGAGTATTTCCCGCTGGCCTGACCCTTGCCGGGTTCGTTGTGGTCAACTTGGTGATGGGCAATGCGGTTGAACCGCGCTGGATGGGTAAAGGCTTGAATCTCTCGCCACTGGTGGTCTTTGTCTCCTTGGTTCTCTGGGGTTGGGTGCTGGGTCCAGTGGGCATGTTGCTCTCGATCCCGCTGACAATAATGATAAAAATTGCGCTTGAAAGTCAGGACGAGACGCGCTGGATTGGTGTCTTGTTAGGTTCTGGCACAGCGCTGGAGATCGACGCACCACAAGATGAGCCGTTGTCTGAGCAGCCATTAATCGAACAACAATAACAGCTTTAGCCTCGTTCTAAGTTATGGCACAGCGATTGGGAACATCTCAATACCGAGTCTAGCCTGCGAGGTTTCATCCTAAATTTTCATTGGCCTCAAGATCTCGGTCAGGTGATGGATAAGACAATTGACGTCAGTGACAAGAAGCACCTGATTCATTTGCTCGCCGTCGTCTCTCCCGCCACATTAATAATCGCCAACAGTCACCTGCAGATGAATCAATTATGCGTGACATTTTAAGGCGTATCCTAATTGAGCTGTGAGCGCTCTCTGATTCAAGAAAGGACTTAAAAAATCATCTCCTTTTCTACTGAGGAGTGTTAGCCGCCGTGCGTTATTACGCAGCTGGCGTGGATGTCCTGAGTAGCATTGTCTAGATAATCTTGAAAAAATCGACTGAATCCAAAAAGGTTGTGATTGGTGTCACGCCTACATTTAAGTCTAGTTGTTATTATCCCTCCAAATTTGGTCTCGGGATGAGGCTTGGCATGTGATCTGCAGTAGATGTAGATAACTTCTGCTGCAAATACATAGGACGTAGGGTTACAGCAATGCAGACACAGTTTCGATTCGGTAAGAACTTAGGTTTTACCTTGCTAGAGTTGCTAATAACGGTTTCGATTGCCGCCATTCTTCTGGCTGTGGGTGTTCCGTCCTTTGTCACCTTTATCGACAATAATCGATTGACCTCTCAAGCCAACGATTTACTCTATAGCTTCAATATGGCGCGCAGTGAAGCGACTAAACGGGGTATTGAAGTGCGCGTGGTAGCGGTTAGCGGCAGTAACTGGAGTGCTGGATGGAATCTGGTTGCCGATACCAATAATGATTCTGATTATCTCGATAACGGCGATATTTTAGTGCAGTGGCCGGCGCTGACTGGTAATAGCTCGCTGTCGGTTGCCGCGACCAATTCTCCTAGCGATTCCTACGTAGCATTCACGTCTCGCGGATCTCTGTCTCCTAGCAATGCCTCCTTTACATTTACCCTTGAGCCTGGTGGTTGCGCAACGATTGATTCACGAATTATTACTATTCAGCCCAATGGGCGATCAGCCGTGAGTCATGGAGACTGCAGCTGATGAAAGCTAACAGGCCAAGTCGAATATCCCAACAAAAAGGCGTCAGTATGATTGAAGTGCTGATCGCAATTTTGGTCTCAGTAATCGGTCTGTTCAGTGTGATGAAAATGCAATTAACCGCCGTTTCCAATAACCACAGTACCTATTTTCGCAGCCAGGCCGCGATAGTCTCCAATGCCCTTATAGATCAGTTGCGCGCCAATTCAACATCGGCACTGGCGGGAAATTACAACCTGACATTAACCCAAACACCACCGACTAGTGGCGGTCTCGAAGTGATAGATTTAACTCAGTGGCGAACAGACCTGGCCGCTGTATTACCCTCCGGGACTGGCTCTGTTGCCTGTGTCCAGGCGACAAGGATTTGTCATCTCACCGTGCAGTGGGATGACAGTCGAGGCTTAAGCGGTTCGAGTGCTCAGCAATTTACGCTTGTTGTGAGGCTGCAATAATGAAGCGGCGCGAAATACAACGGCTCAAAATATATTGGCAATGCCATTTGCCGAACCGCCGACAGGCCGGTTTAAGTATGGTCGAGCTACTAGTGGCCATGGCTATTCAGTTTATATTGCTCGCGGCTATGGTCTATGTCTACACCAACAGCAAGGTGATGTTTACTGTCAATGAACAGCTCTCGCGAATGCAGGAAAATGGCCGCTATGCCACCGATGCACTGCTCTACGATATTCGAATGGCCGGTTATGCGGGTTGCCGCAGTATCAAAGAAATTACGCCGAATATTATCGCCAACTCGCCACCAGTCTTTGAGAATATTACCGACAGTCTAACAGTTTATGAAAATGGTAGCGGTTGGACTAATCCAACTTTACTGACGCGAGTTGCCGGCACCGACGTTATAACACTGCAGTCAACTCGGGGAAGTGGCGTTTCTCTAACCGGAAATATGTCCGCCGATAATGCCAATATCCAAGTTGATAGCAATCCGGATGGGCTGGTCGCCAATGACCTGATCCTGATTTCAGATTGCTCTAATGCCGACCTGTTTCGCGCCTCCTCAGTCTCCAATGGCAGCACCGTCACCATTGCCCATGCCAATAACGTCAACACAGACAACCGGCTTTCCAAAGCCTATCAGGACGATGCGCAAATAATGTCCTTTGATGCTCACAGCTACTTTATTGCCACTGGTAGCAATGGAGAAACGGGTCTCTATCAGCATTCCTTTAATTCAAATACGGCAACGCTGTTGGCAGAGGGCATAGAAAGTATGCAGCTGTTACTCGCCGAGGATACCAGTGGTGACCAGGAGCCGGATCTCTATGTAAATGCCTCAACGGTTAGCGATTGGGAAGCAGTAGTCGGTGTGCGCGTGGGGCTACTGATGCGCTCTGAAGATGGTGTGGCCACCGAGTCGAGACCGTTTACTTTTAATGGCGCTGAGGCCAATACCGGCGACGACAGGCGAGTGCGTAAAGCGTTTTGGAGTTATGCGGCAATGCGTAACAGGATTAACTAGGGTGACAAAAATGATATTGCGAAATCAGCGCGGCGCGGTGCTAGTGTCAGTCATGATCTATATGCTGGTACTGTCAATGATTGGTATTTCATCGATGCGCGGCACAGCCATGGAAGAGCGCATGGCATCCAATCAATGGGAGCATTCGCGCTCATTTCAGGCCGCCGAATCAACTCTGATTGATGCTTCCCAGTGGTTTTTATTTCAGCCGGACCTTATCGAAGCCAGCAGTGATGGATCCAGTGGTATTTGGCAGACCGGGTCTGTGGCCAGTGCCGTGGCAAATTTCACCTTTAACTGGTCAACACATGGCCTAGTTTACGGAAGCAGTTCTGGCAATAGTACCAGCCTGTTTGGTGATCTCTATGCGCCACCGCGGTATGTGATGGAAGAGTCTGGTTTTGAACCCTCCGACAATGACCCCGATACCCAGGCCAAGCTCACTGGGGTTTTCTATTACAGTCTATCAGCTCTTGGTAATGGACGTTCGGATGGCGCTCGCACAGTTCTCCAGACCACTTTGGAAAAGCACAATAATTGAGGCATGGAAGTCATGAACATCAGATGTTTGAAAAGCTGCTTGTTAACTGGCAAATTATTTTTTAGCGCTGTTGTTTTAGGTTCCAGTATGGCGGCTTTCAGCGCCCAGCACGATCTCAGTGATACGCCTTTATTTACCTTGGCCGGTGTCGAGCCCAATATTGTTTTGACCATGGATGATTCCGGCAGCATGGCCTGGTCATTTATGCCCACCAGCGTCGGTGATTACCCGTCGACCAAGAGAGCAAAGTCCGCCGCCTTTAATAAAATTTATTATGATCCCACTGTCCTCTATGAGCCTCCAGTAGATGAAGATGGCAATAGTCTTGGCAATGCCTCCTTTACTGCGGCCTGGGATAATGGCTTTGATAAAAGTGGCAGCGGCAGTTGTACCAAAAACCTCTCCACAAGCTACAGGCCCAGCTGGGGTGGTATTAACCAGACTCACTGTGGCTCGTCTGACTACTCCGATGGTTTCTATAATCGCTATGCCAGTTCATCTTCAGAGCCGGCCTATTATTATCTGTTTGATAGCAGCCTGAGTGATTGTAATGGCAATGCCAGTGATGATGACTGTTATAAAAAGGTAGTAGTCAGTGATACTTCCGGGGTTGGTGATACCGTGGATGAGCGGGAAAACTTTGCCAACTGGTACTCCTACTACCGCAAACGAGTTTATGTCACCAAAACTGCCGCGACCCTGGCATTTGAACGTTTTAATTCGAATATTCGGGTCGGTTATCAGCGTATTAATAACAACACCCTGACCGGAGTGCAGGCATTTTCAGGCACACGCAGAAGTAACTTTTTTGACTGGCTGCACGATTTACCTGCCAATGGCGGGACACCATTGCTAATGGCTTTGGATAAAGTCGGTGCCTATTTCGAAACGACGGCTCCCTACCGCGATGATCCCGCAGATGGCACTTCCGTGGAACGTTCCTGCCGGCAAAACTTTCATATTATGATGACCGATGGCGAGTGGAACAGCGGCTCGCCCTCCGGTTTTGGCAATGTTGATAATAGCACCCAGACGATTCCTGCCAACGATTATGGCATCACCACCTATAGCCCCAGAGCCCCATACCGAGATGGCAACTCAACCTATCTGGGAGATATTGCCTTTAAATACTGGTTTAAAGACCTGCGTCCCTTCGCGGAAAATAATGTGCCAGTCAATGTCAGTGACCTATCGACGGATATAGATGGTGACGGCGATACCGACAACAGCGATATTTTCTGGAATCCGGGCAATGATCCGGCCAACTGGCAACATATGGTCAACTTTATGATCGGCCTTGGGGTCTCAGGTGAGCGAGACTTTCCCGATGATTACGACGACCTACTCGATGGTACACTGGGCTGGTCATCAGCCGGCGATGGCAATGATCCGGCTAAAATTGATGATCTCTGGCACGCATCGATCAATTCCAGAGGTGAGTATCTTTCGGCACAGAACCCCGAGCAGTTGGTCAGCGCCTTTACCGATGTGATTAACAGCGTATTGGATCGAACCGGCTCTTTTGCCACGGCAGCGCTTAATTCCGGGACTATCTCCTCTGATACCGCACTGTTTTTCGCTCGTTTTACCACCAATGACTGGACCGGTAATTTAATCGCCCAGCCGATCTCTGATGGCACTAATTGTGGTCCGATTGCGCTGGGTAATATCTGTCCCTCCGCCTGGGATGCCGCCTGTGGCTTGACTGGAGGTTTCTGTCCCGAACTGGGTAAAAGAGTGGATAAAACCACACCTAACAACCGCGCCATTATCACCCGTGATGACGACGATAATCCCGTTCCGTTTCGCTGGGGCTCACTAAAATCTGGTGGTGCCCAGCGTGCATCGTTAAATCAGTCGGACAGTTTGGGCAGTAAACGACTCAACTACCTGCGTGGTGCCAGAGGACAGGAAGTGGCCAAGGGTAGGGGCGGTATTTTCCGTAATCGCAAATCGGTGTTGGGCGATATTATTTCATCCATACCGACCTATGTAGGACCTCCCGGGCGTTTCTATTTTTCCTCAACCGACTTCCCCGAGGGAGCGAGTTACGCAACTTTTAAAAACACTTATAAAAACCGCGATCCAATGGTCTATGTAGGTTCCAATAACGCCATGCTGCACGGCTTTAGGGCTGAGAATGGTCGTGAAAAGATAGCCTATGTCCCGTCCACACTATTTAGTGATATCTGGGAGCTGACCAGATCCGATTACAGTCATCGCAATTATGTCGATGGACCGATTACTGAAAACGATGTCTACTACAACAACGCCTGGCACAGTCTTTTAGTATCTGGCTTGGGAACTGGAGGACAGGGTTATTTTGCGTTGGATATTACCGACCCCGCATCCTTCAGTGAGGCCAATGCGGCCTCTATAGCGCGCTGGGAATTTACAGACAGTGACGATGCCGACCTAGGCTACAGCTTTTCCAAGCCCTCTCTCGTGCGCATGGCCAATGGCAAGTGGGGTGTAATAGTGGGCAATGGCCTTAACTCTACGGAATCAGATGGCAATGCCAGCAGCACAGGAAATGCAGTAATCTTTATTCTCGATGCGCAAACCGGTGCAGTGATTAAAAAACTCGACACCAAGCAGGGCAGTGCTGATGACCCCGAAGGATTATCGCGACCCAATGGCATTATTGGCACCAGTGTGGTCGATGAAAACGGCGATTTTATTGCCGATCGGCTCTATGCAGGAGATCTGTTCGGCAATATCTGGGCCTTTGATCTGTCCGACAGTAATAGCGGTCAATGGGCTTCGGACTATGGTTCTTCAAGTAACCCACAGCCATTATTTAGTGCAGAGGTTTCTGGCGTAGCCCAGCCAATCACATCTGATTTAAAAGTAAAAAAGCACCCCACATCGGACGGTTTTTTAATCTATTTCGGTACCGGAAAATATCTGGGTAAAAGTGATTTAACCGATACAAGCCAGCAAACCTTCTATGCTATCTGGGATCGTATGGGTAACAACTCAAATGGTTTTAGCCGCGCTCGACTATTGGAGCAGACGGTGACTGCCCACAGTACTGCATCAACAGACCTGCGTGCTCGAGTTGTCTCGAAAAATCCTATCCTGTGGGATGACGGCAGCAACCCGGTTGAATCCACGGAAAAACTTGGCTGGTATATCGACCTTCCTGAATCCGGAGAGCGCGTCCATCAGGCACCCACGCTTAGAGATGGACGGGTTATCTTTATCACCGTAACCCCGGCCAGTGATCCCTGTGCCGACGAAGGCACTAGTTGGTTAATGGAAGTCAATGCCTTAAACGGTGGTCGCCTAGATGAATCGGTTTTTGACTTTAATAAAGACCGTGTCTTTAACGATGCGGATATGATCAATGTTGGCGATATCGATGGTGATGGCGAAGATAACTATATTCATGGTTCAGGTATTCAGCGCAAAAACGCCGGTATCCTCTCCCGTCCTGGCATTATCAATCATCCAGATGGCCGCACTGAGTCAAAGTATATTACCACCTCTAAAGGTAAGGTTGACTCCATACTCGAAGACTCTGGTCGCAACCGCCAAACGCCATGGCGTGAAATTCGTTGAAAAAGGAATATAAGCATGAATTATTTTTCAATATTTACCCGTGTCGGTTTTTTAGTGCTTGGACTGTCAATGATTGCATCGGCTGTATCTGCCGAGCAGGAAATAGATTTAAGCTGGCAGCAAGTTAAAACCGAAATTGACTTTATCAGCCAGAATAACCGATTGATTGTGATTGGCGATCGTGAGTTTTCCGTACCCTTTAACACCTATATTTTTAATGCCAAAAACCAGCCTGTTGCCCTAGATAGATTAAGCAAAGGAAACAGAGTTTTGGTTTATTTAAACAGACCTAAAAACGGCAGTCGTGCGGAAATAAAACGCATAGAAATTATCAAGTAGACTCAGCGGGATACTTATGAAAAAGCATACTTCAAGCCCCGATCAAAAAGGTTTTAGTCTGATAGAGTTGATGATTGTGGTTGCCATTGTTGCCATCCTTGGATCTATCGCCTATCCCAGTTACATCGCTCAGGTAACTCAAGCGCGCCGCACAGACGCACAGGCAGTGTTAATGGAAGCAGCGCAGTTTATGGAGCGCTTCTACACAGAAAATAACCGCTACGATCAAGACACCGGCGGCACAGGTGTTACGCTTCCTGCGCCGCTACAAGAGTCGCCTCGAGATGGTGGCACCAAGTCATATGATATTGTTGTACACGCATCTACTGCCTCCACCTATACTTTGCGCGCGACACCTAAAAATGGCCAGGCTGGAAATGGTTTCTTGGAAATCACCAATACCTTTGCCAAAGGATGGGATAGCGATAATAGTGGTTCCCTTAGTGCTGCCGAGCAAACGTGGGTGCAGCACTAACATCACAGGCAGGAACTGCTCGGCAGAGTCCTTAAATTTCACCTATTATCAGAACAGGTTATATGGAAATTAACTTGTTATAAAAGGGTGAAAATGAAATCAAAAATAATACTGGCACTGTCGATAGTGCTAAATCTCGTCGCGCTTTTCTATTTCTACTCCGCTAACACAACAGCCTTTGCCAGCGCCGACCCCCAGTTACCTTTAGCCACTGTTAACCAACCCCACAGTCATTATGCGCAGCTGCGAGAGATCGGCTTGAGCGATACTCAGGCGAAGATGCTGATTGTGCAGGAGTTAAAGACTCAGTACCGTTCTCAGCAAGGTGTGACTGAGTATGAATATTGGCGCGTTAAAAGGTCGCAGGTGCTGGCGCAGCAGATTGAAGATGTAATCAAGGGCGAGCGCAAAGTGCGCACGAGACTGCGAGTATTATTTGGTGATGAGGTAATTGCCGATCAATCGCTGCAAGAGGTGTTTTCACCGTCGACCTATCAGCGTTTTTTGTCACCCAGCGACCAAATCGTCTTGCGTGAGCACCAGCTGCGGCAATACAAGGGCTGTATTGCTGAAGAGCTGGCGTCTGGCGTTGACGAACTGGTTAATGCTGGAATATTGACCGACCATGGCATTTTAGAGTTCAGGCTACGCTACTCGCCCCTAGCGGCTCGATTGCTTGGTAGTGGGGTGATTTTTAGCGAGCAAAATTTCCGTGATAGCTATTTGGCATTAGCGCCGATCTATGAAAACTCCCAGAGCCATGCTTTTGATGCGACGACTCTTATCGCTCAACGCAATAAACTCAAGCAGTTGATGGGCTCTGGTGATTCTGTGAGGATTTTTGCCAATCTGGATAGCCGATTCTTATCGTTAAAGACTGTTGCCCAACACTACAATCTGACCGAAATTCAGCTATTTGCAGCCTATAAAATTATCTCGGACAGTGAGGAGGAGATGATTGAAGGCTACTTTGTGCGCCAGTCCAACCCGCAGCGGGGTATCCGAATGATTAGAGAGGCAGCCCAGCACCGCGAGCAGAGGCTAGCTGATTATCTTGGTGATGATGTCGGCCGTTCATTGATGCGGGCCTTTAGCAGTGCGCGCCCAGATCCAACCACTCCAGCGGGGATTCTACTTAGCGGTTATTAATTCAGCGGGCTATTAATTCGGTACGCTATCTGTAAACTACGCTGAGTTGAAACGCCTCTTGCGGCAACCTTGAATAGGAAACTCAGTTTTGAAAAAGCTAACACATCTTTTTGAAAGAAATGTTAAGTGGGCCAATGAGATCAAAGATAAGGACCCAGAATTTTTCACTCAACTTTCCAAGCAGCAGGCTCCGGAGTATCTCTGGATTGGTTGCTCAGACAGCCGAGTTCCGGCCAATCAGATCGTTGCGCTGCCGCCTGGTGAGATCTTTGTCCATCGCAATATCGCTAATGTTGCCGTTCATTCAGACCTAAATTGCCTGTCAGTTATTCAGTTTGCGGTCGATGCTCTCAAAGTTAAGCATATTGTTGTTTGCGGCCATTATGGCTGTGGCGGTATTAAGGCGGCCATGGGCGATCAAGAAAATGGCCTGATTGATAACTGGTTAGGACATATTAAAGACGTTAGCCGCTTCCATGCGGAAGAGCTGGATCAGTTAGATGACCATGCAAGATTCAATAGGCTCTGTGAGTTAAATGTCCTCGAGCAGGCCACCAATGTATGCAACTCCAGCGTGGTGCAAAGCGCCTGGAAGAATGGCGCCGATCTCTCGGTGCATGCATGGATCTATAGCATTGAAGATGGCTTGCTGAAAGATTTGAATCTCTCAGTATCCTCATCTCAACAGCTGCAACAGTTCAGCAGCTAAGGTCTTAACCAGTCGGCGCTCACCATGATTATTACTGCCGAAAGACACCTGTCACCCCGAGTGCTCTAGCACGAGTCCATCTAACGTTCGATGAGTTTCTTATAGAACCAAAAAAGCCCCAACACTCTGCTGAGGCTTTTAAATTATGGTGCCCGGTCTCGGACTAAATGCGCAGCA
>Ga0115569_10004255_pt1 | contig 10361 bp, 9 predicted proteins | sample COGITO_mtgs_1205_2_FD_87295 | JGI IMG/M metagenome (GOLD analysis project Ga0115569, IMG submission 87295) | Pelagic marine microbial communities from North Sea - COGITO_mtgs_120503 | ecosystem: Environmental > Aquatic > Marine > Epipelagic | place: Germany:Helgoland, sampling site Kabeltonne...
AAAAAAATTAATATTATTAAACTAGAAATTTTTATCTTATCATCATGAAAAATAATTTTGTAAAAAGCAAACCAAATTAGATATAATGCTATAGTGGACCAATTAAAAAATAAACTTGTTGTTTGACCTGTAATAGATGAAATTGTTGGTGAAAATTTTTGGACAAAGTCTTTAAACGTCCAAAAAATAATAAATAATAAAACAGTAAAAAAACATATCTTTAAAAATTTTATAAATTTATCAAATGTATTGTTAATAGAAAAAATATATAGTGAGGCAATTAAAAAAAGTATATCGATAGAATAAGTAGCATCTCTCAAGGCTATAAGGCCAAATTCTTGAATATCTAAAATTAATCTAAGGAAATTTAAAGCTAAAAATAGAAAAATTATTGAATGGATTTTTTTTATTTTTAAAATATTAAAAGTTTGATGGTTTAAAGTAAATAGAACTAATACAATTAAAAAAATATAATTAACTGGTAAATTAAAAAAAATTAAAATTTGAAATCTATGTTCAAAAAAAAGATTGCAAAAAAATAAAAAAAAAATGAGCACCTCTAAAGGCCTTGATTTATTATTTTCCATATATTTTGTTTATCTTAGATTTCCAAGAAAATAATTTTAATCTTGAGTAACAATTGTTTGAAAGTTTTTTTAATTTATCAATATCTTGAATTAATTCAGTTAAATTATTATAAATTTCATCAATTAAACTTGTTTGATCTTTATTTTTTGTATCAATTATAATTCCACAGTTGTCATCAATTATATTTGCGGGACCGCCTAATTTAAGAATTATAGATGGCAAACCAACAGACATGGCCTCGAAAAGAACAAATCCTCCAGAGTCTCTTAAAGACGGGAATAAAAAGATATGATTCTTTTTCATTTCTTGAGTGACATCTTTTTGAGGGATTAGTCCATGTAATTTAACGTGGTTCACTAAATTTTCATTATGTATGAATTCTTGTATATATTGTTTTAAGGTCCCATCTCCATAAAAATTGAAAAAAAATTTAATATTATTTCTTTTTAACTTTTTTAAAATTTCTAAAATTATATTAATTCCTTTACGATGTTCAAATACTCCTACAAAACATAAGTTAAATATATCAATTGACTTATTTAAAAAAAAATTATCTTGAACTATATTTTTATCATCTGGAGAGATTGCTAACTCAATAGAAGTTTTGAAGTGGAATTTTTTTGGTATTTTTAACTTAGTTTCATTTGATGTTGCAATGATCTTGATTGATCTATTGAATACCATATTAAGTATTGGTGAATAATTGACAAACTTATTATTTAAATATCTTAGATATTCTTTTAACTTAGATTTAAAATCAAACTTAGTGATTAAATTACTGGGTATCTCCTCACCACCTGAAACTGGTCCAAATATAAATGGTGTATTTAAAAAACATAAAAAACTTGGGATTCTGTAACTTACAAATGTTACGTGGTGAATATAATCAAATTTAACTTTATTAGTAATTTTTTTTGCTACAAAATAAATAGCTATTTGCCAAACATAAAAGTAAAAATATGAAAATTTATTTTGTTTACCCTTAAAAATTTTTATAAACCATTTAGGAAAATCAAAGTAAATAAAATTAAGGTTTTCAAAATTTGACTTTTTTATTTCTTTTTCAATGTTTTCTTTGTTATTTAATCTTGTAATAACATAAACTTCATTGTTGAATTTAGATAACTCTGTTGCCCACTTCCATCCAACCTCTGGTTCTGAGCCTTTATTAGGTTCACAAGCGTATGCCGATAATAAAATTTTCAAATAATATCCTATTTAATTTTTTTTTTTAATAGGTGATTATTATAATATAAAATTGTTATAATTATAATTTGTGATAGACATAAACCAAATAATAAACCATTAATTTCAAAATAACTAATAATAAATTTTGAAGTTAATAATGCAAAAATAGCAGAACATAAATAAGCTATAAAAATTGGTTTTGTTTTACCTAAAGTCCTAAAACTATAATTTAAAGGATATTGCAAAAAATGAATAGGTATAATTAGTGACAAATAAATCAAAATTTGATTATAATTTGCTGTCTCTATTCCATAGAATAAATTAAGTAATTGTTTTGAAAATAAAATAATTACAATTAAAATTAATAAAATCATGAACAAATATTTTTTAGTAAATTTATTTAAATAAAGCTCCATTTCCTTAATTCCACCAACTTTAAATTTTGCTGTAGCATTTCTTGGTACAAAATTTTCAATCGATTGAAAAAAAATATTTAAAACATTTAACAATGTTTGACACGCTCTAATAATACCAAATGTATAAGGTCCCAATATTAACCCTGCATTTATTAACCACAAATTTCCAGAAAACCATTGAGATAATGAAGTTAGTAAAAGCCATTTACCAATAATCCAATTTTCTTTAATTATTTTATTTGCGTTAAGAAACTGAAATTTTAAAGTTAAAATTATCGTAAAATTAGCTACAAAACCCAATATAAATACAAAAAAGACTAACCACCAAACAACCGCTAAAGTAAGCAAGTTTAATTGATTTAAATAAATCAAAGAAATAATTAGTAAAAAATACGTAAAAAAATCACTCAGAAGTACTCTAAAGTATAACTTTTTGATTAACAATAACCTTCGAATAAATTGATGTAATTGTGTCGAAATAATTGCTAGCGTAAATTGAAAATAAAAATCATTAAACTGATAGTCAAAATTAAAATTACCTAAAAAATTTAAACTAACTAAAATTATAGAAGATACTAATAAAGTAAAAATTATTTGCTGAAAAAAAATTCCTCCGAAATAAAGATTAAGGTTATCATTGTTGTATTTTGGTGCATTGGTGAACATTGGTGAAACTATATAGGAAATTTGTAATCCATAAACAAAGAATAGCAAAAGCCAATAAAAACTAAATATACCAAAATCTCCAATTCCTAAAAATCTTAAAATTAAAATAGAAATTAAAAAATTAGATCCACTAACTATAACTTGATCTAAAAAAATAAGATTTGAATCATCTTTAAACATAAAAAGTTTTATAAATTTAATTGAAAACATTATCTAAATCCTTATATATTTTTTAATAAAATTTTCTTTAAAAATATTTTGTATCGAATCTTTTTTATTACTATTTTTTTCTTTTTTTATTAAAATATTTCTTCTTTCTAAAAAAATTTTTCTATAAAAAAAAGGCATTTCATGATCATATTTCCAATCATTGATTATTTGAGATTTTTTTAATTTATCAAAATATTTTTCATAAGAATTTATTTCACTAATATTATTATAAGAAATTTTTATATTAAATCCGGTAGGACAAAAAAAATAAAGTAAAAATAACTCAAATATTCTAAAAAATATTAAATATACTTTAGAAAAATTAAGGAAATAATATTTTATAAAAATTAAAAATTTATAAAAAAAAATTATTATCTTAAAATTAAAGAGATTATTTTTTTTTAGATTTTTTTTTAATGATTTTATTATTTTTTTTTCAAAAATTACTTTTTTTTCGAATACTAAATTGTTCTGTAAAAAAGCTTTTTTATACCTTTTAATTTTTTCGTTATCTTTAGAATGTAAGATTTTAGCAATTTGAAAGACATGATATGTATTAGTGACCTTAATTGGTATTATTGGAATGTTCTTTTTAAAATACTCTAAGGATTCTTTTTTTTTAATTTGAAAGTAAGGGGTACTGGCTAAAGATAATATGCGAAAAAAATCTATTTGTAAAAAAAGTAATTTATTAAAGTCAACAAAATAAAATGTTTCAATTTTGTTATTTTTTGAAAAAAATTTACTTTTAGAATTATCATAAAAAAGAAAATCCCATTTATATTTCAATCTTATTTTTTTTAAAATGATTTTAATTATAGAAATATTGATATTTGAAATTAAATCTAAATCGCTTTTAATATTTGGAAAGTTTTTATAATTTCTTAAAATTCCATACTTAATATTAGATTTATTTAATTCATTTATTATATCTTTGACTGTGTTTTTTTTTTTATTTTTCAAAATAATATAAATAATAATTATCTTAATATATTGAGAGTATTTTTCATAAATAAAAAAATATTTTAATTAATGAAATTTTACTCAAATTATAAATTAGTTAAAAATATTTATTATTTTTAAGAATCGTTTCTAAATTCTCCTTATCTCTCAAAGTATCCATGCACTGCCAAAATTTGTTATGCTTAAATGCAATAAGTTGTTTTTTTTTAGTTAAAATTTCCATTGGCTCTCTCTCAAGAAATGATTGATCATTTTTAATATATTTTAAAAATTCTGGCTCCATCACAAAAAAACCACCATTAATCCAGCCTTCATCTAATTTAGATTTTTCTTTAAAATATTTTACATTTTTACCTATTACTTTTATGGCACCAAATCTAGCTGGAGGTCTAACAGCTGTTAAAGTGACCAACTTTTTATTTTTTACATGGAATCTTAATAGCTTTTTTAAATCTACATCTGATAATCCATCGCCATAAGTCATCATAAATGTTTCATTACCTAGATACTTTTTCAATCTTTTTAATCTTCCACCAGTCATTGTTTTTTGACCTGTATCTATTAAGTTAATATTCCAATTAAACTTTTTATTTTTAAAATATTCTTTTATAATGTGACCCTTATATCCTAGGGCTATATAAAAATCTTTAAAACCATGATTGGCGTAATGCTTCATGATATAATAAATCAAAGGTTTTTTACAAACTTTAATCATTGGTTTTGGAATTGTTTTTGTGTATTCAGAAATTCTAGTACCTAGCCCACCAGCTAAAATTACAACTTTCATAATTATTTAATTCCCCTTAGCTTTATAAGTTTTTCATAATCTTTAATCTGGTTAATGGTTGTTTTATAAATATTTTTTGAATTTGTATCATTAGTTTTGTACCAGTTTACAACCATTTGCATAGTTTCTGAAAATGTTAAAATACATTTCCATTTAATTATTTTTTTTGATTTATTAGAATTTATTTTTAACAAAGAAGACTCGTAGAAAGATTTTTTTTTAGAGATTGGTACCGTCCATGAAACTTTTTCCCAATTTTTTTTCATAGTTTTTACTACCTGAAGCACACTATAGTTATTAGTATTTATTGGTCCAAAATTAAAAACTTCACCATGTAATTTTTTATTTTTTTTCATTTTTGAAGCTAATAATAGGTAGCCCCAAATAGCCTCTAGAACATGCTGCCATGGTCTGGTAGAATTTGGACTTCGAAGGGTGACCTTTTTATTTGTTGTCCAAGACTTTATACAGTCAGGAATTAACCTATAGTTTGACCAATCACCTCCTCCAATAACATTTCCTGCTCTTGCTACACAGATTAACGTATTAGTTTTTTCTTTAGGAAAAAAAGATTTAATATGTGATTGTATAGCTAATTCTGCTCCTGCTTTTGAGGCGCTATAAGGATCGTATCCACCAAGAATATCATTTTCTTTATATCCTCTTTTGATTTCTATATTTTTGTAACTTTTATCACTAGTAATTAACACTGCTATACAGTTTTTTTTTAATTTTCTTAAACTTTCTAAAATATTTAAAGTACCAATTGTATTGGTATGCCAGGTTTTTACAGGATCTAAATATGAATCTTTTACTAAAGCCTGTCCTGCTAAATGAAACACATAATCTGGTTTATAATCAGTAAAAATTTTTGTTAAAGCTTTTAAATTAACCACATCTATTTTTTTATTGATAATTTTTTTTTTCAAATTAATTAATTCGAAGTGCGATGGTTTGGAAGGTATATTGCTAGATATACCAATTACATTAGCTCCCAATAAGACAAGCCATTGAGATAGCCATGATCCTTTAAAACCAGTGTGTCCTGTAACTATAACAGTTTTATTTCTAAAATTATTTAAAATCATTAATTTTTTAATTATTAACATTGTAAAAAACTATTATTATCACCATTTTACAATAACTGTAATAAGTAATTATTTATCTTAAATTATGCGTTTATTTAGATGGCTTATAGGTAAATCATTAGATAAATATTATAATCACACGAAATTTTTAAAATGATAAATAAAATCGAAAATATATCTATAATTATGAGTGTCAAAAATGGGGAAAAATTTCTTGGAAAAGCAATTGAAAGTATTTTAAATCAAACATTTATAAATTTTGAATTTATTATTGTAAATAATGATTCAAATGATGGTACTCCTAATATTTTACAATTTTATCAAAAAAAAGATACTAGAATAAAAATTCTAAAAAATTCTAATAATGAATCACTCTATGAGGGTAGAACAACCGGTATAAATGAGTCAAAATTTGATTGGTTTGCTTTAATGGATGCTGACGATGAATGTGATATAAATCGTATTCAAGAACAAATAAATTTTATTAACAATACTTCTTTCGAAAACCTAGGAGTCGTTTCCACATATGGAAAATATATCAATTATAAAAGTAAAATCATAGCTAATCGTTTTTCAGGTCCGACTAATATAAAAGCATTTGACAAAATGAACTCAAACAATGAAAGCTTTTCTATAATAGATCCAAGTATAGCTGTTAATAAAAATATTTTTTTTAAAGTTGGTGGCTATTTAAATAATAATATAGCTGCAGATATTGATTTATTTTATAAAATTGCCGAAGAAGGTTTTTTAATACAAACTATTAATAAACCACTTTACTATTATAGGGTCCACGAAACAAGTTATAGTGTACAAAATAGTATGAAACAATGTGAAATCACACATTTTTTAAATTATAATATGAGGCAAAGAAGAGGTGGGGGAAAAGAAATATCAGAAGATTATTTTTACAATAATTTATGGAACAAATATTCTTATAGAATTCCACGTAAAATTTTAGACTTTTCTAAAACATATTATAAAATATCAGCTTATTCTTTTATTCAAAAAAAATACTTATTATCTTTACTAAATATAATTTTAGCTTTTATATATTCACCAAGGTATACATTAAAAAGATTATACCAGCATATATTTAAATAAGATGAATAAAAAAAATATTTTAATTGTAGGTGGTACAGGATTTATTGGTTATCACCTGGCCAAAAAAGCAATTCAAAAAAAACTAATTGTTACTAGTATTTCTACTAAACCAGCAAAAAAAATAAGATATTTAAAAAAAGTTAAATATATTATTTGTGATATTTCACATAAAAAAAAACTAACAAAGGTGATTAAAAAAGAATATGACTATGTTGTTAATTTAGGTGGATATGTTGATCATACAAATAAAAAAAAAACACTTAATAGCCATTATATTGGATGCAAAAATTTAGCTGATATCTTTATTAACAAATCTCCAAAATTTTTTTTACAAATTGGAAGCTGTGTTGAGTATGGTATTAATAAATCTCCACAAAATGAGAACATGGTGACCAATATAAAATCTATTAAATCAACCTATGGTGAAGCGAAGTTATCAGCAACAAGATATTTAATTGATTTATATAAAAAAAAAAAATTTCCTACTTCAATATTGAGGCTATACCTCGCTTATGGGCCAAGACAGGATCAGAACAGATTAATTCCAATTACAATAATGGCTTGTTTAAAAAATAGAATATTTAAGTGCTCTTCAGGTGATCAAATAAGAGATTTTATTCATATAGATGATGTTATCAGAGCAATATTTAAATTAATAAAATCTAAAAAATCAATAGGTCAAATTTTTAATATTGGATCAGGAAAGCCTATGAAGGTAAAAAGTGTGATTGAACAAATTAGAAAAATTTCGAAAGGTGGCTTTCCTAAATATGGAAAAATTAAATTAAGAAAGGATGAAATAAAAAAACTTTATCCAAATATAAAAAAAATTAAAAAGGAAATCAATTTAAGTCCAAAAATCACCTTTAACAAAGGGATCACATCTACCATTAAATACTATAAAGATAATTTCTTAATATGATTTAATATTTTATCACGATTAGAGTCAATTTTATTTAGACAATTTAAAATTATCTTGACATCGAATTTTTTAACAAACTTTATATATCTATTATTTAATTTAATTGTATCATTTAACCTTATTTCTTTTGTTCTATAATAGATTTTTTTTGGGTTTCCAGTAAGCAAGATAATAAGATCAGGCTTGATTGCAAATTTAACAATTTTAGTAATTATTATCTTGGGTAATGAAAATCTATATCTTAATGGGTCTATCACTACATCATAAATATATCTATCAAAAATATAAATTTTTTTAGAATTATAATTTAAAATTTTAAATATTTGATAGTTAACAAGCCAATACAAAATCTTTAATAATGAAAATATTTTTCCTCTTTTTATTTGTTTATGGGGGTTAATATTTTGTTTATTTTTTTTTCTAAAGTAATCTGGCACAAAATGAATTTTATCAAATTTTTTTCTATCTTTTTTAAGGATAGAATTAATTAGGGTTGATTTACCAGATCCATCAACACCCAGGAAAACTATTAACTTAAAACTTTTCATTGTTTAGAATAAAATAAATATTTTTTTGAATCATCATAATTAATTTTCTTGTTAAAATTTTATTTCTAATACTTTTAACAAATTTAAGATCAAAAAGTAAAATGGATTGTTTTTCAAATAAGTAAAATAGATAAACCTTAGTAAACTCTTTTTTGTCAATCTTATAATTAACTAAGATTTTCTGAAGCTTAAAATAAATTAAAAATTTAATATATTTTAGAATAACCTTTGCTAGAAAGTTATTTTTAAATATAAACTTATTAGAAATAAGTATCGATCCAATATTCGATATTATTGAATGGTATTGCCAATTTAAATGATCAAATAGAAATATACGTTCTCGAAATTTTTCAAAATCAAATACATAAAAATTATTATCTTTTTTTAAACAATTATAATGAGCTAAATCACCATGTGTAAGAGATAATTGAGAATTAAGTCTAAAAATTTTTTTTTTTAAAATTTTTAAAAAAAAATCTGGAAGATCATAAAACCAAAAATTAACATTTTTTTTTTTACAAAGAGTATTTTCCAAATAAATTTTTTTTTTATTAGATTTTCTTGTAATTACGGTTATTTTATTTTTGTTGTTTTTAGATAATGCTTTAATCCAACTCCATCCAACTTCATGTTCAGATCCCGAATTAGGCTCGCAAGAATAAGCTGAAATTAAAATCTTCATTTCCAAATTAAATATTACAGATTCTCAATATTTTTGCTATTTTTAATGTCATAAAATCTTATTGCTAACAGAGAAACAATTAATAAAATAAATGGCGGTTCTTCAGGCCAGTTAAAAACAATTCCTTTTAGCAAAACCAATATCACTAGAAATATAGAATATTCATCATATTCATTTAATTTTAGAATTTGTTGCCATAAAATAAGATAAATCAAAACACCTAGAGATCCTATATCACCATAAATCCCCCCCCAAAAAAAGAAAGGTGCAAATAAACTAGATCCGGTTGAAGTAGCTGTTATATAGTTAGACTGTTGAAATATCCAAATTATATTTGTTAATTCATTAATGCTAAAGTTAAAAAATAAAAAATCTTGATAATCCGGTATCATAATAGCTAACCTGCTTGTAGTTTGTCCAGGACCTAAACCAAAAAAATTATTTAAATAACTGTAATGATAGTATTTAAATAGCTCAAAAATACTAAATTTTAAATCTAAACCCTCTTTTATTTCATCAATATTTTTTGAAAAATAAGGACTAAAATAAACCTTGTTAATTGAATATAGAATATAGATTAAAATTATCATCAATCCAGTATTGAATAGGATTTTTAAAATATAAGTGATATTTTTAGTTTTAATAAATCTAATCAAATAAAAAATAAATAATGCAATAACAAAACTCAATACAACTTGTTTTGCATCTGACAAAATATTTACTGACACCAAAATTAATATTATTGTAAATTTAATATAATTATTCAATTTTGTTAAAAAGAATACATATGTTGCTGTTAAAGTTGCAACAAAACCAGCAACATGATGACCCGCACCTAAATTAATAAATAAGCCTTGAACATCATCATGTTTTAAATTGTAAATGAAATATTGAATATAACAAATTAATGTATTCAAAAATGAAAATAAAATAATTATCTTTTTAATAAATTTTTGATCAGTTAAGCTTAATTTCACTCGAATTAAAAAAGTGTAATAAAAAAAGGGCTCTAAAATTATTAGTGTATAGACAATAAAATTAAATTTAGAAATTTTGTTATAAAGAGTGCTAACAAGTATAAATAACACAAATAAAAAAATTAATTTATTTAGTGAAATATTTTGACTATCCTTGATAAAGGCTAGTGACCACAAATAAGACATAAAAATTAATAAATAATGAATGTGGTTAATAGATGA
>Ga0115569_10004258_pt1 | contig 10360 bp, 9 predicted proteins | sample COGITO_mtgs_1205_2_FD_87295 | JGI IMG/M metagenome (GOLD analysis project Ga0115569, IMG submission 87295) | Pelagic marine microbial communities from North Sea - COGITO_mtgs_120503 | ecosystem: Environmental > Aquatic > Marine > Epipelagic | place: Germany:Helgoland, sampling site Kabeltonne...
CGGGTTAACAAATCTTCTGTCGATTCTTTTTCCTTTTTCATTGGAACGTCCACCTCGTGTATGCTGCCAAAGGCAGGATTTTTCGAAGCCGAAATGCTGGGGCGAGTCGGGCTGATTGCCCAGTTGCCATTTTCCCGCAATCGCAGTGGCATAGCCCGCTGCCTTGAGTTGATGGGCGAAGGTGGTTTGACCACGATCAAGCATGCCAAACTTCACATAGTTTCTTACATTGTACTGCCCTGTCATTATCTTTGCCCTTGAAGGAGTACAGATTGGATTGGAAAAACAATTGGTGAAGCGCACACCCTGTTCGGCTAATTTATCCAGGTTGGGTGATTTGCACGATTCACTTCCATTGGAAGACAAGGCTTCGTAGCCCATGTCATCTGCCATGATGAGTATGATATTGGGGCGATTTTCTTTGGCAAAAATCAGGGCGTTAACAGAAATACAGGTAAGAAAGAGTAGTTTACTGGAATATTTCATTATAAATAATCTATGTTCAAAGATTTTTTGTAATGAAAGCAAAAGGATTCTTATGCAAGAGGGTTATTTTTTTGGCGAGATATGTTTTGCTAACCAGTCTCGGGCTGTTTTTCGTGTGGAGCTTTTTCTGTGGGCCCAAAGGTCTGTGTGTGGGTGGATGACCAAACCATCAGGAATGTCGAAAATCTTGGTCACGGGGACGGGCAAAAAAGTAAAGTTTCCAAGTTCGGAATGGTTTTTCAGGTAGTTATTGGCGTTTCCGCATACCAGAACGGGACGACCTTTCAGGCGTGAGAGTCGATTGAGGGCAGATGCCCGGTCACTTTTTGGGTATCCCCATTCTTGCTGACCGTCGAAATGATCGTGAGCGATCATTCCCTTCCAAAACGCAGCAATTTCCTCATCCGCTAGCCCGATATAACTACATGCAATGGCACCACGGGAAAATCCGCAGATGAATATATTTTCGGGATCTCCTCCGAATTGCTTACAGATGCGAGGAATGTTTTCTTTGCAGTAGTCGATGGTGGCTTTACGATCACCCCACCAAGTCACCGCATTTTCTTTTTTTCCTTCTTGAATGTAGGGCATGGTGACCCAGATAAAACCTTTCCCTCCGCTTAAGCCATAGCCAAGGTTTGCGTCCCTGACCTCTCCGCTCGACCCACAAGCCGGAAATTTATTTCCGGTATATTCGACAAGCATGGGGTAGGTCTTATCTTTCACCCAATCAGTAGGCAGATAAAGAGAATGGTATACTTGGGTAGACCTGTATTGGGGAGCGAATTGCTTAACGCGCTTCCCCGGACCCGGATGATTTTCAGTCATTTTGGGTGTAACTAGATCACCTTCCGATGTAGGCTTTGCTTCAGAATAATAATATCCGTTCCCCAGTAAAAATATTAAAATAAGAATGCTGATATGAGTACTCATCCTAAATTAAACTAGGGCAAACTTAGAAAATTAGGATTTAGCCAATGCCACAACGATTTCTTGTTTTGATTTCACAACACCACCCGGTTGCTCCAATGTGATAACGAAAGCAGCTGGCTTAGAGACTTGAAGTGCATTCCGAATGGGTATTATTGCATTTTTACTTCCGTAAGGAATATCGAAGACGCCCCCATCCACAGGTAATTCATCTCGTTTTGGGTCGACGATCCAAAGCTGGTATTGATTTTGATTGGGATCGTTAACTGGTAGGTTGATCAGGGACATATAACCTTCCTGTAGATCGTCGTTCCATATTACTTCACCACTGATTTCTTTGTATGGATCACTTGCCGAAGAAAAAGCCAATCGTAGAGTGTTGGGTGCCTCCTTGATGAGGGCCTCAAATTTTTGAGCGTCCGTTAATTCTGTAGGAGTCAGCGGTTTAACAGAGTCGGATAGGTTGAAGAAAGCAAGCAAGCAGGCTGCCGCTGCCCAGCCCAACCAAGGCAGAATAGAAATAATTTGGTCAGCAGGTTGATTGATATTTTTATTGGAAAAAGCAGGGATCGTGTCAGCAAGTTTATTTGAGAGGGAGCTGGAAAGATCGCAGGGTTGTACATGTTTAAGTTCCAATTCAGTGGCAAGAAGTTCAAGCTCGATGGAATGAACATCCTCTATGTCAGTTACCAGGATTTGCCACTCCGAAGTTTCTTCGGAAGTAAGATCGCCGAGCACTCTACCGGCATCTAATTCTTCGAATCGCGCTAATGTTTTTTCCATGCTCATTTGGCAACTCCTCTCCCGTGGTTGAATTCTTTGAGTAGTTTGCGAGCTTCAATCAGTCCACGGCGTAATTTCGTTTTAACAGTACCAATAGGCAACTTTGTTTGCCGAGCAATCTCATCGTGGGTTAATCCTTTTTCAAAGTGTAAAGAGAACAAGTTTAATGTATCCGAGGGGAGCTCTTTGAGGATATTCCAAAGCTCAGAACGATCAATCGAATGAAGATTATTTGTAGATGGAGTGGAAAGTTCGGGTAGGCTGTCTAAGTTGGCCAGTGCGGGAAGTCGATTCTGTTTGCGCTGCCAGTCAATCGAGCGTCTCCGGGCGATCATTCCAATAAAAGTTGATTCTTTGGATATTTTGGAATCAAACCTACCCGCAATACGCCAGACTTCTGTGAAGATTTCCTGGCATGTTTCCTCTGCATCCACTCTTTCGCTAATTCGGCGGCAGACGATACTCCAAACAAGCGGACCATATGAATCAATGCACATTCTCATCGCTGATTCATCCCCCTTTGCGACCAAGGGGAGGAGATAAGTTGTGGGTGACCCTTGGCTTTCCGATGGCGGCACTATTCCCAGCACAATCTCGAAGGATCGAATATTTGAAAAAAGAATAAAGTTTCGAAAATGCATTAAGAGAGAAATCAAAAGATGACTTTTACCATCAGCTGTATCAACTAAAATCATTTTTAAAAATATCCATCTCAGCGTCCAAATCTTTCTTTGTTGGGTAGTTGCATAAGGTAGGAATCGACGATCTTGTCATCTTTTTGTTCGAGTATTCGGAGTGTATCACGGAATACATTACGAGATTTCCATGCTTCCGCTGCGAATTGGGAAACGGGTTGATCATCAACGATGACTGATTTCAGCTTATTGTTTTGGGATGAGGAACAAAATGAAGAGTATTTTGAAAGGAATTCATATCCATTCTTAGTGAACGATCGCCAACTTGCCTCATAGTTGCCTTGCTCGTAAAGATTAGAGCCTTCCTTCAGACTTTTTTGAACAAATAGAATCGCATCTACTGTTGTAATATCTCTTTCAGGTAATTCCATTGGGTCAGGGATTATAGAACTGATTACATTGATTAAACCATTGAAAGCTTCGTTGTCTGTTTCAAGAATTTTGATACCGCTAATTTTAGATGTGGAATTGGTTTTCGTAAGGTAAATTGGAGCTCCATGTATCGTTCTTAGTTTGTTGTATGGCCTACAGTTTTCGCTGACATGCTTACCTGTAATCACATGACGTGCTAAAATACCAAAAAGTGCTTCTCTGTTGGAACCAGTCGGGTTTTTAACTAAGGACGCGTAGGGTTCGGATTCCCATGATTTGTTAACAGGTGCAAATACGGTGTAAAATGAAGATGAGGCTACTGGGAGATCAAGCCCAGTGATTTCAAGCAGACGAACTAATGTACTGAATCTCTTTTCGCTTTTTAGTATTTCAAGCAAGCTATGTTCAGCAGGTAGAATAACTGAATCAACCACATGAATGATTCCGTTGGCACAGGGTATATCTGTCTCTATAATTCTCGCTTCATCAATAGTTGCCTGTTCACCGTCAAATTTATAGTTCAACTGCTGGCCAAATGCACTGAATGGAGTAACATCTGCCACACCCAGACTACTTCTGCCACCGGAAGACTTACCAAACGCATAAACGCTTTCAGTGATGTGGTGCTTAATAATGTCTTCTAAACGTTCGTCATTTTCGGGGAGGAATAAGGACTCGAGAACCTTAGTTGGAAGTTTTTTAAACGCGGCATCAGTCGGGGCAAAGGTGGTGTAGAGACTGTGCATGTTTTGAAACAGTTTGCCTTGGCGACTGGCTGTTATTGCTTTGGTGAAAATCGTGAAACGACCGTCTTTTTGAAGTCTTTGGAACAGATCATCTGTTGTAGGAGTAAGAACTGTATCGATGAGATAGATGACTCCATTCGAACAGGGAATAATTTTCCCCGTAAATTTTGCGTCTCCGATCGTTCCTTTTGTGTAATTAATCGACACAAATTGACGCGTTGTCATACGAAGTAGCGAATATTTTTCGATAAAGATAGGAGCCTCCGCTGTTTCCTTCACATGAAAACGAAATACTTCTTCTAGGCGGTCATCATTTCGTGGATCAAGTAAAGTTTTTACCGCACCTTGGGGTAGTTTCTTAAATGCGGAATCAACGGGAGCAAAAACGGTGTATCTGCTATTAATAGATTCTGACAATGAAGAACCAATTCCCGTTTTTTCTAGTAGTTGTAGAAAACTGGAAAGTTCAGGGATTTCACGAATGGTTCGGCCGATAGTTTTTGCTTCAGCTGGATTAGCTGCATGCAAGAAAGAAGAATGTAGGAATATGATCAATGATATGGACAGGAGAAATGTTCGAAAGGTTTTCATGATTGGAAATAATTAAAGCGGAAGTTGATAATCGGAATGCCTGTTTAAAAGAGAAAGAATTGGCGGGCCTCCATTTAGGCAGACCCGCCTATTTAATTTGGAAAATTAATTATTTGAAGTAAGGACATGATCAAACGCCTTTCTCATAATCCAAGCTTGGGATGTTGGGCAACTTTCAGCGGATGCTTTGTGCATAGCAGACTTGATTGCCTTTGTAGAAACAGGGCAGGCGGAGGAAGAGCATTGTCCAAGAATTTCATTACCTGCTTTCATGTACAGTGCCGCAGTTTGAGCATGGTGACCAGAATTAAACATGGGGACTCCTTTATGAATAGCCTGCCTGATTATGTGGTTGGTACTGCTGGTCTTTTTATGTGAATCCTTCATGACATTTGGAATAAGCACTCCATCAATCACATGGATGATACCATTTGAAGTTTTGATATCTGCTTTCACAACTTTTGCAGAGTTGATGAATAAGTCTTTGTCTTTCACTGAAAGTTTTAAGGAACCACCACTCAATGGTTCAGCAGTTTCCAATTTCTTGGCTTTCTTGGCTTTGACTTTGCCGGAAATCACATGATAACTGAGCAACATTTGTAGTTTATCTTTGTTTTCTGGTTTGAGAAGATTTTTCAGAGTCTCGGGCCAAAACTTTTTGAAAGCTTCATCTGTCGGGGCAAATACAGTAAAGGGGCCGTCACCTTTAAGCGTTTCAACTAAGCCTGCTGCCTTAACCGCGGTTACAAGAGTCTTGAAACTGCCTGCTTCAACTGCGGTATCGACAATGTCTTTTTTGGGAGCACCAGACAATAGGGATGCCATCGTTACGAGTGAGATTACGGATGTGATTACTTTTTTCATGTGTTTTAATTTAGGTTAAAATTTAAGTGTCTAATATTTGACACCACATGAGTATTCGTTCGTTTTTTGAAATTGGATTCAAAAAAGTGAATTTTTTTTAGAATCTTCAAAAAAGACTCTAATTATTTTTATTCGGGATGGGCTTGCTTGCTCCAGATTCTCGCCCAGAGCCAGGGCAATTGGCTCCAGTCGCGAATAGTCTGAATTCTTATTGGCTTAGCCGGAATATTTTTTGTTTCCTCAAGCTCTGCGACTCGGAATTTAAAAACATAGTTCGGCTCAGAGCCCATCCGTAGATCGGTCATGGCAATCGATCCATTATTTTCAGACATCGCAAAATAGCCGCGGGTAAACTTTTCCAGTTTGGCAACCGGAGGATGTTCATCCAGTCCCTTTATTAGAGAAAGGTTTCTGGGATAGAAATTCACTGACAGCGGTGCATCTCCGTCGAATAGAGAATAATAGGTTTCAAAATACTGGTCCTTATGAACCCCCACTGTTCGCCAAAGCAGAGTGTTAAAAGGAGCAGGTGAGGATATGAATTGAGAGTGGGGCACACCCTGTTGGTTCAATTTCTCTTCCATTTTTCCATTAATGAATACGCTTATCCCTAGAGCCCAAATTAAGTAAGCAAGGCTTAGGCTTAATCCGATAAAATTAAGTCTGTGATTTTTTAGAAACAGGGCAGCTGATACTCCAATTAAGATCGGGAGGGTAAACAGAGGATCGATTATAAAGAGTGCGGGGACGGCATAAGGAGTGGTATCTAATGGCCAGAAGATCTGAGTCCCATAAATGGTGAGTAGATCCAAAAGAACACTTCCATTAAGAACAATGAAGGTAAGGAGCATCCACTTATTATATAAGGGCTTAGTGTTCCCATGAACTTTTGTGATTAGCCAGGCAAAAACAGGCGACAGGGCAGTGAGGAGAAAAAGAGAATGACTAAATCCTCGGTGATACACAAAATCATCCACCGGACTGCCAAGCGGTATGAACACATCAAGATCCGGTAAGGTTCCAAGAATTGCTCCCCAAACAAGAGCTTTCCTTCCGACCTTTTTACCAAGTATGGCTTCCCCGCAAGCGGCCCCAAAAGTTAACTGAGTCAGTGAATCCATGATTTCAGTAAGTACAGGTAAGTTCGCTGTTAGTTAAAAATAAGAACCCTTAGAAATTTGGAAGGATACTTCTATTTAGATAATTCCATGGAGTACTCCAGGTCGAAACGACTGGAAATTTGGTTCCGGAATTTCTTGAGGGCCGGATTGTAGGTGTAGACCTTAATCTTGTTCTCGGTTGGCTCGAAAACCATATAGCGTAGCCAGGATTCTCCTCCGTTGTGCATGCCCTGATAGTCGCTTAGTACCTGATGGACCTGATTGCCATGATCACCCTTGGAAGTAAGGACCGCCTCTCCACTTGCATGTCCGCAAAGAACCATGAAAATATTTTTGTGTTTGCTGACCAATTTTTGCCAGATTGCTTCCCCTGCGTTTCCCTTAATCTTATATCCTAATTTAAGGAATCTCTTTCCATTCGATCCCATGTAGGCATGGGTCAGAACAATGACACGATGTTCGGGGTGCTGGGCTACTACTTGATTGGCCCATTCCAGAACTTCGTCCCTAGGTTTACATTCGAGGGAAACGATAAGGAACTTCATTCCAGCACCATCGAAGTGATACCAGGAATTGTCATGGCGTTCCGGATGGTAGGTTCCTCCGAACTCCTTTCGCCTGGCAAATTTTTCGCGTGGAAAATATTTGTTGAAGTGGGTAGTCCGGTTGACTGCAATATTGAAGCCATACTTGTTATCCGCTTTTTCATAACCGATGTCATGGTTTCCTAGACACATGCAATAGGGCACATGTCCGTCAAGTACTGACATAGCTTCCTTTGCAATGTCCCATTCCTCTGGAACATCTCCCTGTACGATATCTCCTTCATGGACAAGAAATACGATATTCAGCCGCTTTTGATTTTCACGAACCCAGCGGGTTTGCTCGAAAAAATAATGACGCAAATCCCCATTACCCCATTTCTTGGAAAGCTTGTGTCGTACATCACAATAAAACTGAGTGTCTGGTAGAACCGCCAATGTGAAGGATTTTCTTTTCTTCGAGACTTCTACTTGTGCAGCCTTTTTTTCAATTGCGAAGGATAGTTGGCCGAGAGGAGCGTATAGAATTATAAGAGCTAACAAGATTTTCATTAGGAAAATGGGATTAAGTTTAATCTAAGTAACAATTGCATCAGCAGATATGTTGTCCTTACCGTAACCTAAATCTTAAGTCCTTAAGAGTATTGAGCTCAAGAGATTAATGCGTCGAGGATTTCCTTTTTGTCGTCAGGGAACAACCTGAACTTATGAAGAGAATCAGCTATTTTATCCAAGGCTTTGTCTGTGGTCGCTTCGTTTTTGATCAATGTGAGTAAAATAAGCTTATTATTTTCAGGAGAATCTCCGGCCTGTACGCCGTTGTTATTTATCTTGATGCTGAATCCGACAGCAAATTTTCCTTGTGCGAGTATGACATCGATGAGGAATAATTGATCTGTTTCCGATAGATCCTTCTTTGAGGCAATCATTTGCAAGGATTTGGATCTTTCATCCGGACTGAACCGGGCTGAGGCAAGAATTTCTGAGCTGTATTTTTCGTTGGGTTTTTCTAACTTAGACAGGCGATTGCTAGAACATCCGTAACACGCAAGAGCCAGAATAATCAGTAACATAGGAATTTTCATACTATTTTAATGTAATAGAAGCTTCTTTCTTTATGTATACGGAGAATATAAATCTTTGATGCGAAAGCTCCAGTACTAGACATGCTGATTATCTCCCAAGTAACCAGTCTTTGACCTCTTCAATATTCGCAAATTCAGGTATCCAGGACAATTCAGTTGGCGAGTCGGTTGTGAATTCACAACGCATACGGACAGGATGGGCACCGGATTCGATGGCCGCGTATTGGTTGTAGATCCGATCATCGACTAGAATGGTCTCCTTGGGGTTGAGATTGTATTTTTGATAACAGTCCCGGAGTCGGTCAATTTTGGCAGTATCGTGCATGAACTCGCCATGCTGCACACATTCAATGGTCAGGAAATCAGTAACGGGTGAAAGGATATCCCGAAGGTAGGCAGTCTTTGCCCCGACATCAAAGGTCGCAGACATGGTAAACTGACGATAGCCCAATTGATTGAGTTCCTTGAGGACTTCGATCACTTTGGAGTAGAGTGGGCGATCTCTGAAAAAGGCCTGATCCGCACAAAAGTCGCGATCCATCTCGGTTCCCAGTTCCGGGTGGGTTTTCAATTCCAGGGCTCCATACTCGGGAAGGATTGGCAGAACCTCAGGAAGTTGCTCCCACTTTAAGTCTTTAAATTGTTCCCGATAGCTGGGATGCCCGGTCAGGAAATGATAGTAAGCATGATTCAGATCCGCCAAGACCCCGTCCACATCCCAAAAGATATTTCTGATCGAAGATGGATCCAAAGGATTTTGCATTTGGTTATTTGAATAACTTCAGATCAAAGTAGTCGAGGTTAACGCCGCCTTTTTTCTGGCTCCTGAACACGAGTTGGTTTTTTCCGGGTTTTAAGTCCAAATATACCTTGGCCGCCTTATGGTTGCTCCATCCGCCGGTTGTGGGGAGGAGCAGGTCGGTTTGTTTCTCCCCGTTCACGAGCAGGGCGACGCTGGCATTTCCTCCGCAGGCATAGCCCAGTGTCATGAGGAACTCACCTCCTTTTTTACCGCCATCCACTTCGATGGTGACGGATGCACCCATGTTTTGCATGCCTCCGACATGCTTGCCGCCAGCAGTGGCACCACCTGAGACTTTACCTTTCTCGAATTCATACCGTTTCCCCTTGGGCTTTCCAGTGTTGTAGAGTTTCATGGTATGGTTGGGGCTTTGATCAATCAAGGCAACCAGACGCTCAGCGATCTCCGGGTGCTGATCTATTACATTTCTGGTTTCGCCAATATCCTTAATCAGGTGGAAGAGTTGTTTTTCCTGTGGATTTTCTTTGGGCATTTCTCCACGGGGGAATGCCCAGTTTCCGTATTTGCGTCCGGCACGATATTTCCAGGGTCCGCTACGGACTCCGGAATTATTGGAGTAATAAAAGGTTGTGTAGGGAGTTTTTTCTTCAGGACCGCCCATGATCAGGTTTTCAATATTATGGCCATCCGGTTGAAGCTTCAGATCGGCAGGGAGTCTAATTCCCGAGATGGCGGAAAAGGTTGGGAGCATATCCATGGCCGTAGCCACTTCATTGCACTCTGTCCCTGCGGGAATCTTGCCCGGCCAGCGCATGACGCAGGGTACGCGTTGGCCTCCTTCGTAGCTCGAACCTTTGCCGTCGCGAAGAGGTTTGGCGGATCCTCCGTGATCCCCCTTGATCAGCCAGGGGCCGTTATCGGATGTGAAGATAACCAGGGTATTATCATCCACGCCATGTTCCCTGAGTGCTTCGAGGACACGGCCGGTGTTGTAGTCGATTTCCTCGATCACATCGCCATAGATTCCACCGGCACTCTTTCCTTCGAAGTCCTTGGAAACGAAAAGGGGCGTGTGGGGCATGGGGTTGGCGAGGTAGACGAAAAAGGGTTTCTTTTCTTTCACGCTTTCCTTGATAAACCGGATACTTTCATCAGCGATTCTCCGGGTAATGGTTCGTTGATCGAGCGGAAATTCAATGCATTCCTCATCACGCATCAGGGGAACCTTGTCCTTAAGCTTGGGTTGATGTCCGGGTTTGGCATCGGCAAAGGCTTTTTTGATTGGCTCCTGTGACATGCCTTCGAGATAGAGGCAGTCCTTGGCATATTTCATATTCTCGGCCGGATACATATCGTTGCTGTAGGGAACCCCGTAAAAAGTA
>Ga0115569_10004259_pt1 | contig 10359 bp, 6 predicted proteins | sample COGITO_mtgs_1205_2_FD_87295 | JGI IMG/M metagenome (GOLD analysis project Ga0115569, IMG submission 87295) | Pelagic marine microbial communities from North Sea - COGITO_mtgs_120503 | ecosystem: Environmental > Aquatic > Marine > Epipelagic | place: Germany:Helgoland, sampling site Kabeltonne...
CAAGGCCGCCTCGTCGGTGTTGGCCAAGGCTTCGCTGAGTGCGGCTTCCTTGGAGCTCATGCTCACGAGGTGGCTCAAGGTGTCGCCGCGCAGGATGTCAAAGTACATGGAGACCGGGCCGAGTCCGTGGGTGGTGTAGAGGTTGCCGTTGCGGTGCAGGTGGTGCTTCAGGCGCCAGCGGTCCTCGTAGTAGGTCGGGTCGAGCATCATCACGCGCAGGTCGTGCAGATAGGCGCACTCGGCGTGGGTCAATGTGCCGAAGACGCCTTCCTTGATCATCTGCATGATCCAGAGCTCCTCGCCGTTGTAGCAGCAGTTCTCCAGCATGATGCAGTGGCGCTGGGTCTCCTCGGCGACTTGTACGAGGTCAATGGCTTCTTGGTAGGTCGTGGCGATGGGGACCTCGCTGGCGGCGTGCAGGCCTTGCCGCATGGCGTGGCAAGCCATGGGCGTGTGCCATTCCCATGGCGTGCAGATGAGGGCCAGGTCAGCGTGGTCGGTGTGGCAGGCGGCCTTCCACGCGTCGTCGCCGCCGGTGAAGACCTGGGGCGCGGTCTTTTGAAACTCGCCGATGCGGGCCTGGGCCTGCTCGATTTTCTTGGGGTTGATGTCGCTGATGGCGGTGATCTCGGCGTGGCCTTCGCCGATGAGCCATTCGAGCATGTCGATGAGGCTCGAGCCCCGGTTGCCGAGGCCGATGAGGGCCACGCGCACCTTGGGCAGGGCTTCGGTTTGGAGGTCAAAGACGGAGCCTTGCAGCCCGGATTGGGCCACGCGTTCTTGGAGGAAGGCGTTGAAGTCTTCGTTGGGGGTTTGTCCCTTGAGTCCACGGGAGGCCATCAGTCCGCCCAAACCGAGGAGTCCACCCCGGAGGAATTTCCGTCTCTGCATGGCCTCAAAATAGGGCGGTGCGGGTTATCTCGGTGGTGCGGTGACCGTTGGGTGTTCAAATGCCCATGTCGCTTCGCGCCGCAACGCATTGGCATCGCGGTTGGGGGCCAGGAGGGCGAGCGCTTTGGCCGAGCCCGCCTCGGCGTCGAGGTGCACCAACACGATGGGCAGCGCTGCCTCGGCGGCCACGCGGAACAGCCCAGACTTAAACGGTTGGATGCGGCCGTCCTTGGACCGGGTGCCCTCCGGGAACCCGGCGATGAGGGTGCCCTGCTGCTCGGCGGCTTGGCGTCCCCATTGTTGCATGGCGGCTTGGGCCCTGCGGGGCTGGCGGCGGTCGATGAAACAGGTGCCGATGGCGGTCAAGAAGGCGCCAAGGAAGGGCCACCGGCGGATGGAGGCCTTGGCGGTGAAGCGCGGCACAGGGCCGCAGGCCGACATCAGCAAGGGGATGTCGAGCATGGATTGGTGGTTGGCGATGACCATGGCGCCGCCTCGTTGGAGCTGCTGCAGGGCGTTGGGGTCGCCGGTGAGGGTCCAGGATCCCGTGATTTTTTGCAAGCCCGGAATCCACTTGCCATGGACGGCCTGCTGCACGGTGGTCTCGTTTTTCCCGGCGTTGTGCCAAAGTGCCCAGCTGGCGCAGCGCAAGGTGAGTACGAGGGCCCGCAGCGCCCTGAATTTGCCTGCTCCGCCGCCGAAGCGATTCATCAGGCCTTCAATAGGTCGAGCGCGGCGGCGTCCAGGGCTGCGGAGGTTGGCTTGGCTGCCGCCTCAAACAAGGACAGGTCCAGGCCGCCGATGGCGTGACGGATGATGCGCAGGGTGGGGAAGCCGATGGCGGCGGTCATCCGGCGTACCTGGCGGTTTTTGCCTTCGTCCAGCTGCACCTCGATCCACGTGGTGGGGATGTTGGCGCGGAAGCGGATGGGCGGGGTGCGCTCCCATGGCGGCACGTGGTCCGGTGGCAGGAGGCGGGCCCGGGCAGGGCGCGTGACAAAGACCTTGCCTTTGGCCTTGAGTTCCATGGGGCGCTCAAAAGCGCGGAGGTCCTCTTCATTGGGTGCGCCCTCCACCTGCACGTGGTAGGTTTTCCAGAGTTTGCGCCCTCCGGCGCCTTCGAGGACAAAACGCTTGAGCCGGTTGTCGTCGGTCAGCAGCAGCAAGCCCTCGGAGTCGCGGTCCAGCCGCCCTATGGGGTAGACTTCTCGCGGGAAATCGCCGAGTTCCCCGAGTGCGGGGTGGCCCGATTCGGGCGTGAATTGGCAGAGCATGCCAAACGGTTTGATGACCGCAAAAGTGGGCATGGCGCGGTTATTCGATCCAATCGGCGACAAACACGTTGGTCGAGCGGGTGCGGCCGTTGTAGCGGTTGGAGCTGAAGGCGATGCGCTTGCCGTCGGGCGAGAACATCGGGAAGCTGTCAAACGCCTCGTCAAAGGAGATCTGCACGGGCTCAGCGCCGTTGATGTCGGTCATGAAGATGTTGAACGGGAAGGCACCGGTTTTGTGGTTGGAGCTAAAGAGGATGTGCTTTCCATCAGGGTGGAAATAGGGGGCCCAGTTGGCACCACCGAGGTTGGTGATTTGGCGCATTTCGCTGCCGTCGACCTTGCTCACATACAGCTCCATCTCCGTGGGCTGCACCAGTCCACGGGCGAGCAGGGCGAGGTAGCTGTCTACGTCCTCGCCCAAGGCGGGCCGGCTGGCGCGCCAGACGAGGTATTCTCCGTCTGGGCTGAAGAAGGCGCCCCCGTCGTAGCCGAGTTTGCTGGTGATGCGCTGGATGTTGCTGCCGTCGATGTCGCAGGTGTAGAGGTCCAGGTCCCCATCGCGGGTGCTTGTAAAGACGATTTTGTCGCCCTTGGGGCTGATGGTCGCTTCCGCATCATAACCATCGCCGCCAATCAACAAGGTGGGTTCACCTCCTCCTACGGGTACGGTGTAGATGTCATACCCGGCGTAGATGGGCCAGACGTATTCGTTGTTGGGCCCCCGACGCGGGGTTTCTGGACAGGCCGTGTCGGCCGCGTGGGTAGAGGCATACAACACCTCCTGGTCGCCCGGCATGAAGTAGGCACAGGTGGTTCGTCCCAAGCCGGTGCTCACCGGTGCGGGAGGCGTTTCCGAGGGTGTGCCATCGGAGAGGTCCATCACGTAGATCTGGTCGCATTCGACACCCCAGCCGGGATTGGTGGCCTGAAAGACGAGGCTCCGCCCGTCAAATGACCAGTAGGCCTCGGCGTTGTCGCCGCCGTAGGTAAGCTGGCGGACATTGTCAAAGTGGACTTCCTGTTCGTAGGCGCGGTCCAGGCTGTCGGGCAGGTCGGGCAGCGAGAGCGGCTCAGCGGGAGCAGGGGCTTCCGCAGCTGCATCTGCAGCGGGGGAAGGGCCGCCTTGGCCGCATGAAGTGATCAGAAAAAGGGCGCAGGCCAGAAAGGTGGCGAGCGCTACGGGGAGGGAGGAAATGAACCGCATGGATGAAAAAGCGTCGCGAATGTAGAACTTCGCGCATCCACGAACGGTTCACCCCCATGATGAAATCCACGGTTCCTTCTCTTTTGTTCTCTTCTTCGCGCCGGCTCTTGGCGCTTGGCTTCGCTTCACTTTTGCTTGCCTCCTGCGGCAGCGAAGGCCAAAAAGGCTTGGAAATTGCCGTGACCGACATGGGGTCTGAGGCCAGCATGCAGGCCATGCGCAGCGATGTGGAGGTGTTGACTGCTGATCGGTTTGAGGGCAGGGAGACGGGAAAGCCCGGTGCTTATGCGGCCGGACAGTGGCTGTCGCGAAGGATGGTTTCCCTCGGCCTGTCTGCCGCCGGAGACTCCGGCTTTTTTCAAACTTTTCGTTACAAGCCCCATCCGCCCATGCAGGTGCATGGACACGGGGACACCTCTGCCACCATGGGCATGGCGGTCGTTCAGGAGATTGTAGGACGCAACGTGATCGGCGCCACAGCGTCAACCGCAGATACCAATCAGCGCTGGGGTGTCATCGGGTGTCACCATGACCACTTGGGTTGGGGCGATGAAAACAGCCTCTGGCGCGGCGTGGCTGATGGCGACTCCGCCATGCACCCCGGGGCCGACGACAATGCAAGTGGCGTGGCCGTCTTGTTGGAGTTGGCATCCCGTCACGCGGCCATGCCGCTGGTGGAGCACCCCTTGCTCATGGCCAGTTTTAGTGGAGAGGAAAAGGGCCTGTGGGGCTCCAACCATTTCACAGATGTGCCCACAGTGGGGATGGCGCACATTGACTGGATGATCAATTTCGACATGGTCGGGAGGTTAAGGGGCGATACGCTGGCCGTATATGGCAACGGCACGTCGCCGGTGTGGAACGGGGTGCTGGAGTCATGCAATGAAGCGGAAGGGGCCGGATTTGAATTGGTCTTGAGCGAGAGTGGAGTGGGGCCGTCCGATCACACCTCTTTCTACTTGGAGGACATTCCCGTGCTGCACTTTTTTACGGGCCAGCACGAGGATTACCACAAACCCACCGATACCGCAGATAAATTGAATTACGCAGGTATGGTCCGCGTCGCTGATTATGCGGCTTGTATCGTGCGAGCATTGGGCGCGTTGGATTCTATACCCTTTACAAAAACTAAAGACAGCTCCAGCGACGATGCCCCTCGGTTCAAGGTTACGCTGGGTGTGGTGCCGGATTATCTCTTTTCGGGTGTTGGAATGCGGATTGACGGTGTCAGTGAGGGCAGGCCTGCGCAAGTGGCGGGCATGCAAAAAGGAGATGTTGTTGTGCGCATTGGCGACCATGAGGTGGCCGACATGATGGGATACATGGAAGGGCTCTCCATGTATGAAGAAGGCCAGACTACGCCTGTCGAGGTCCTGCGCAAGGGAGAGGCGATGGTGATGGAGGTGACCTGGGACTGAGCGGCCTATCTTTGGCCTTCAAGGTGTTCCACCGCACCGGTGCCCGTCACCGGTGAGGAAAGTCCGGACAGCATAGGGTACCGAACTCTCTGAAAGGGGAGGCGTCCTTTGGGATGACAGACAGTGCTTCAGAGATTTAAACCGCCGATGGCCTTCGGGCACAGGCAAGGGTGAGAAGGTGGGGTAAGAGCCCACCAGCGTGTTGGGTGACCGCACGGCTCAGGCAAACCTTTCGGGCTGCAAGACCATGTATACCAGTGCTTGAGGACGACCCGTCCGATGCTGGAGGGTAGGTTGCGTAGATCAATGGTGGAAGTCCATTTGGACAACAGAATCTGGCTTACGGCCTTGACGTCCCCGGGGCTTGTCCCCGGGGATTTGTTTTCTGTTGGGGTGGGCGTTCCATTTTTATGTTGTTTCTTTCCTGCTCCTTACAAATACGAAACGCGCGTATTACTTTATCAAAACGTTGAATAACAATGGCAAGGAAAACCAGTGTCCAGTTTAAGGACAGTGAGTTGCAGATTATCCGCAGCTTTTATGAGCAAGAGAAATTTCAGTTGCTCTCCCGATTACAACATGTAGAACAGGTCCTTTCCCGCATGGATGGAGGGACAAAGGCCATCACCGATGGTATTACCAAGCCTGCGATGGCCGTCCCAGTGGTTCCAGCTCAGCCTGTGCGCCGTAAGCCAGGCAGACCCCGCAAGACGGAGGTTGTCGTGGAAAGCAAAACCAAAAAAGCAGGTCGTCCCAAAAAACGCGGTCCCAAGAGCGTCTGGGGCAATTTCATTTTGCGCCGGTTGCGTCAATGTGACCGTCCGCTGAGCTACACGGAACTTGTTGAGCATGCAATGGTCATGAACAACTTGCCGGAGTCCAAGATGAAAAACACGAAGGCCAGTGTCTTGAATGCAGCCTTCCGTCTCCGCACCCACCTCAATAAGATCGATACCGTTGGTCTCCCCGGCAAGAAGGAGCGCTTTTTGGTATTGAAAAGTTGGATGGATGCAGCAGGGGGGCTCAAAGCGCCTTACAACAAGATGCTGTCTTCTTTGGCGGCGACTCCTGTTGATGACCGTGGAAGAAAGCCTCGCCGGCCATCGGTATCCGACAGCGCTCCAAAGAAAGTAGTGGCGAAGCCTGTAGCGAAGAAGGCGGCTGCGAAGCCTATAGCCAAGAAGGCGGCTGCGAAGCCTGCTGCCAAGAAGGCGGCTGCGAAGCCTGCTGCCAAGAAGGCGGCTGCAAAGCCTGCTGCCAAGAAGGCGGCTGCAAAGCCTGTAGCCAAGAAGGCGGCTGCGAAGCCTGCTGCCAAGAAGGCGGCTGCAAAGCCTGCTGCCAAGAAGGTGGCTGCGAAGCCTGCTGCCAAGAAGGCGGCTGCGAAGCCTGCTGTCAAAAAGCCCGTTTTGGAGATGGCAGAGGCTATGGCCTGACCAACGCATTCATGAATAAAGAAAAAGGGGCGCCATGGGCGCCCCTTTTTTTATCGGCCTTCTTCGGGTTCAGCTTTGGTGGAAAGGGTAGCTGTAGTCCGTAGGTGGGACGAGCGTTTCCTTGATGGTGCGTGGGCTGACCCAACGGAGCAGGTTCAAATAGGATCCTGCTTTGTCATTCGTACCTGAACCCCTGGCGCCGCCGAAGGGCTGTTGGCCGACCACAGCACCGGTGGGTTTGTCGTTGATGTAGAAGTTGCCTGCGGCATTTTCTAGGGCGCGCATGGCATCGTCGATGGCGTAGCGCTCGCGGGCAAAGACGGCACCTGTCAGGGCATATTCACTTGTCGAATCCACCAGTTGCAGGGCACCTTCAAAGTCATCAGCAGGGTAGATGTAAATGGTGACTACGGGGCCGAAAATTTCCTCCTCCATTGATTTGAAGTGAGGATCGGAAGCGACGATGACCGTAGGGTGCACGAAATAGCCCACGCTGTCGTCGCAGTGTCCACCACAGAGGATTTCCCCGTCGGCATGGCCTTTGGCGTATTCGATGTAGCCCTTGATTTTGTCGAAGGACTTGCGGCTGATGACTGCGCCGACAAAATTCTCGGGGTTGCCGGGTGAGCCTACCTTCAATGAGGCCACCTGGGTTTTGAGCTTCTCTTGGATTGCGGGCCACAGGTTGTCCGGGATGTAGACCCGGCTGGCGGCACTGCATTTTTGGCCTTGGAACTCAAAGGAGCCGCGGACAATGCCGGTGACCACCTCGTCCACTTCGGCTGAGCGGTGTGCGATGATGAAATCCTTGCCGCCGGTTTCTCCCACGATCCTCGGATACGTGCGGTACTTGGCGATGTTCTGTCCGATGGTGGACCACAGGTGGCGGAAGACCCCGGTGCTTCCAGTGAAGTGCAGTCCAGCAAAGTCGGGGTGGCCAAACACCACATCGCCGGCTACAGGGCCGTCTACCGTGACCAGGTTGATGACCCCTTCCGGCAGGCCGGCAGCGTGCAACAACTCCATGATGACATGGGCCGAGTAGATCTGTTCGTCGGATGGCTTCCACACGACGACATTGCCCATGAGGGCTGCCGAAATGGGCAGGTTGCCTGCAATGGCAGTAAAGTTGAATGGGGTGATGGCAAAAACAAAGCCTTCAAGCGCGCGGTATTCGAGGCGGTTCCAGATGCCAGGCGCGCTCTCTGGTTGCTGTGCGTAGATCTCTTGCGTGAATTGTGCGTTGAAGCGGAGGAAGTCAATGAACTCGCATGACGCATCGATTTCTGCCTGGTTCAGGTTTTTGCCTTGCGCGAGCATGGTGGCGGCATTGATCCGGGTCCGCCAAGGACCCGCCAACATCTCTGCGGCTTTGAGGAAAATGCTGGCGCGCTGCTCCCAGTCGAGGGCGGCCCAACTCGACCGCGCTTCGAGGGCGGCGTCAATGGCGGCCGTCACGTGCTCCTTTGAGCCAAAGTGGGCGTGACCGATGACGCGCTGGTGGTCGTGGGGCGGTGTCAACGGACGCACATCGTCCGTAAACACTTGCTTTCCTCCGATGACCATGGGCACGCGCACCGGATCTTGGTTGAGCATGCGCTCGTATTCTGCCAATTGCGCCTCGCGCTCTGGGCTTCCTGGCCCGTAACTCAGTACGGGTTCGTTTTCTGGATAGGGTACTTGAAAAAAGGCGTTGGGCATGTTGTGCGAATCTGCGCGCAAAGGTAGCAGGTGAGCGCAGTGACAAAAGGTCAGGTCTTTCCTGTTGAAAAACCGCGGCAATCCTACGCGACGGAGCCGTTTCAGTGGTCAATTTGCCATATGCATCCAATCGATGTCGTGTGGGATTGGACGGCGTCGGTGAAATGGCGCTTGTGCGGGGTGTTGCTCTTTTCTTTTTCTGTGGCAGGGAATGTCAACGGTCAAGGTGGCTTGGCCCAGGAAGAAGTGAGGGCCCGCGCGGAAGCGTCATACCAAGCCGGAGCGTTCATTGAGGCTATGGCCGATTTTGAGCGGTTGGTGAGTTTGTTTCCCGAGGAGGCTTGCTTGCATGGCCGGTTGGCGGGCTGCGCTTTGAGTGAACCGGGAAGGTTGGCGTTGGTCCGGCGTCATTTGCGCATTGCCTTGCGCAAGGGATGCGATGATCTGGATTTGGGGTACCACCAAGCGCGGTTGGCGCAGTTGGAATATGATTTTGACCGGGCCGGTGACCTCTATGCGGCTTACCTCGCCAAGGGCGGAAAGAAAGCGCGGTTCAAAGCCGAGGCCGAAGAGGCAGCCCAAGCCTGCCGCGCAGTGGAATGGGATCCATCCGAAGCCGTGGCGTTGGAGGTGTATGAGCGGATCCCCGCCGATCCGGAAGCCTCCTTTCGTTATTACAATCCCGACGTCGAAGGGCTGAGGCTTGTGGCGACGCCGCCCTCACTGCGCTCCAAGGCCGATGAAAAATCTACGCCGGGCAGGTTGGCTGTGCACGATGGAGACACCGTTTTGGTGTTCGCTTCCTTGGGCAAGAAGGGCAGCCGGGGCAGCGACCTCTATCGGGTGTCCATCCGCATGGGGGAGTACACCGATCCGGTGCCCTTGGGCGCTGCGGTCAATTCTGAATACGATGAGCAGGACGCCTACCTGTCCAAGGAAGGCACCTTGTACTTCTCTTCCAATCGGCCTGGCGGGCTGGGTGGGTTTGATATCTATGCGGTCAACTGCGGGCTTGATGGTTTCCCCACAGCGCAGCCGCACCGCCTGCCTTACCCCATCAATTCGGTCAATGACGATGTCTTTTTTATCCCAGAAGCCGATGGCGGTGCATGGATGGCATCCAACAGGGCTGCCGTGGCGGGCAAGGTGCACGCTTACCGAATAGGTTTGGGAGCGGGCAGCATGGCCACGGGTTCTGTGGCTTGGTCTGCGGACGAAGTGGCGAGCGAAGGACTGACCCTGCGGGTTTTTTCTAACGGAGAAGAAATGGCCGCTGAATCCCTCGATGGCGATGCCCCGTCCCATGTGGCTTTTGCCGGCGAAGCGGCCGTGCGCATCGTATTGGAGGATGCCGATGGCCGTGTGATCTCCGAGTCCTTTGGCAATGGGGAGGGGGCGTGGGAATTGAAACGCGGAAGTGATGGTTGGGTCTTGGAGGGAAAAACCGATGTCGCCGCCGATTGGGCCCTGCTTTCTGATGTACAGGTCGGTCCTGCGCCCGTTTCGTCCTCCCTTGCAGATGTTGCCGCTGGGGAGTCTGCTTCGTCAAGTGAGTCCTCAGGTGTCTCAGAAACAGCGGGTTGGACCTCTTGGTTGAACGCAAGGTTTGAGGGTGAACCGGCAGATGCTTCCGGAGAAGACGTGGTATCGGAGGCGGTTTCAGATGTATCAGATGTCGGGGAGACTGTCGATCGCGAGGATGCAGCGGCCGGTTCGGCGCTGCAGGGTGCGGAGGATACGCTCGGCGCAGGGGACCCAGAGGCAGAGGATGTGGACCCATCCGTTGAGGCTGCAGCAGCGGCCCTGTGGCTGCGCGGGGATGCCGAGGAAATTGCCGAGCGTGTGCCGGACGACCCGGAGGTGGTGGAGCGCTTGCTCGAAGAGCGCCCTGAGGTGCTGGTTGAAGTGTGGGAAACCCGCGCCGAGCGCGTGCTTTTTTTGGAACGGGATTTCTTGGATGATCCCGACGTCACCAAGGCGGGTGCGTTGTTTGATTTGATCGACGAGATGGAATCGTGGACGCCAAATGGCGAAATGATGGATGCCCGGTTGCGCGATGGCATCGCTACGAATGATATCCGCGACATGCTGGATGAATGGACGCGCGCCGTTCAATCCGCGACCAAGGCATCGTTGGCCAAGGTGGCCGGTGAAGCGGCGTTGGCATACCGCAGGGACCGGCTGGCTGTCCGTGAATTGTGGGGCGTCTCAGGGGCTGACCTGACAGGCCTTAAGCGGCGTTGGTCTGAATGGCGCGATGCAGACCGGGGTATTCCCGGTGCAAATCCGGATGCGGCAGAAATGCCGCGCTTGGAAGGCGATGCGCTGATGGCGGACTGGAATCAAGTGCTGTCATCGGCTCCTGCTGTGTGGAGCAGAAGGGACCGCTCGGGTTGGCGCGGGGCCTGGCTCACCCGTGAAGCGGATTTACTCGCCCG
>Ga0115569_10004260_pt1 | contig 10353 bp, 8 predicted proteins | sample COGITO_mtgs_1205_2_FD_87295 | JGI IMG/M metagenome (GOLD analysis project Ga0115569, IMG submission 87295) | Pelagic marine microbial communities from North Sea - COGITO_mtgs_120503 | ecosystem: Environmental > Aquatic > Marine > Epipelagic | place: Germany:Helgoland, sampling site Kabeltonne...
CTTGGTACATCTGCAGAACTAGAAGGTGGAGCGCCACCAGATATAGTGTATTGTCCAAACGCCGGTGTTGCGATTTACACATTCGAGTGGCATGCCGCTGTTCGTTGGTGTATCCTGAATGCGAAGGGAAGAAAAAAAGGATGTTTGATGCTATTCAGCGATTATACTTTTGAAGCGGCTTGGAAAGGGTATGAATTGTTGCTGCAATGGATCGTGGAACAAGGAGCGGAAGGGAAAACAATTCTGCCTGTTTGCGAAAACGCGTTCAAACATCCAACGCTGAGAAAGCACGAGAGAGTAACGACAAAACAGGTTCGAGAGTATAGCAACGGTTTTATATTTGGTTTCGGTACTTAGGAGATAAAGAAACAGCCGTCTTCTACCTAAACAATATACCTATCTGAAACTACCCATTCCGATAGACATTGACGCGTTGCCGCCGCCAACGTATCCGCCGCCAAAACCCCCACCAGCTAAATCATCCGCGTACATCACCGGTGCTTGTTCTATTGTACTAATACTTTGCGCTTTTCTCTTTTTTCGACGTTCAGTAGCCACCTTTAACATCTCGGCGGCGTGTTCTTCTCTTTCCTCGAGCGCACTTTCGAATGTCGTGAGTTTGTCGAGCGCTTCTTCCGCGTTCTTTTGCAACGCATCCTCATCGTCAACCTCTTTTCCTCCTCCTCCTTTCCACGATATCAGGAACGACTTTTCAAGCTCTATCTTCTCGCTTCGCCCAATTGCACTTTTAATCAATCCTTTTACTGTTTTCGACACTTCCTCGTATTTGTCTTCTTCGTTGAGTCTTTTCAGAACGCGTTTCGTTACGGTCTTCGTCCCGTCCGTTTCCAAGTTTGTTTCGTTGTTCAAGACATACGCGACTGCTTTTTCGTATTTCCATTCTGAAGTCAACTCTTCTCCCAGCGTCGTACGGTCTTCGTCGCATTCGCACTCGTTTATCCATTTATTGACGAACTTGCGCACCCCTCTCTTTACGGCGAGTTTCAAAGCGCTCGAATCGAGCGTATTCGCGAATACGTCCACGAGCTCGGTATTATATGCTCGCGAACACAAATCTTTCGTATTGATGGTGGATAAATCCGCCTCTTTCAATATTTCTGCACACGCGCGCTCGATTTGCGTAGCTCGGATCGTTGCCATTTCATAAGCAGCGTCTGCCATGTCCACATCTTTCGTCAAACGCGCAAGCTCCATTTTTTTCAATTCTGTTCTCTCTTCCTTGGGGAGTGGTTTGTTTATAAAATTCACGTTGTATTTCAAGCGCGTTAAAGCTTCCGCAATTGCGATGTATTGAGACCAAGGCAATCGATAGACGCGCGACTCTTTATCGAACCATCCGTCGTATTCCTCGCACAATTCTCGTATCGACATCGACGTCTTAAAGTCGTTAGAGCTCACCAAAGTTTCGCTCTCGGTGGTCGTACTAATTGTATACCTCACATGTACTGTTCCACTTCGCGACTTTATCATTTGCACTTGCTGTGGAACGTTCGCGGAATTTCCACCGAAAGGTTGTTTGTTTGCTGACATGTTTCTTCTTCGTCGTCTTCTTCTTTAATGGACGATGATGATGATATGATGATGATGTTGATGATGATGCTTTATTGTTATGAAGAATTGAACCTGCGAATTTGAAAATTTGAAAATTTCTTCGCCTCAAATCACCTGCTGCTTCACGACCGCGTATAGAATTTAGTAGTTTGTATTCGACTCATAAGTATCTCATTTTAAAATCCGTGCTATATCCTACTGTTTTACCTGCGCGCTAATCGCTGCTGCTGCTGCTGCTGCTTCTAACTTCTACCGCTGCTGTTGTTTTTTAACTATATTATTGCTTCTAGGAAACCGCACGAGTTACACGAGGCGAACAAAACGCGGTTCAACTCGTCCATCGTCGACGAACCCCCCTTTACCGTCGTCGGTCCTTGATGATGGCCAAACTGAAACGTCAAGTCAACTTCTGCGCAGAAATTTTCACCTTCTTCCATCGTGAACGTGCGATGGTTCTCAAACGCACTCGCGAGTCGGTCGCGTAGGAAAACGAGACCGCCGTCGATATCGATGCGAAATCCGTTTTCGCACCCACAAAACACGCGCGATTTGTTCGAACCTGGCGACGTGAGCAATCGCCGCGTTTTACAGAGAGGACATAAGACAACTGGATCGTTCGGATCCGAATTACGATCATCAATTTCCCACGCTTGCATTTGCTCTAACGCGAGGTCAAGTTCCCTCTCGTCCGCTTCGTCTATGGCGTATTTTTGTTCTGCTAAGAGTACCTCTTCCTCCTCTTTCGCTTCGGCTTCAAACTTCATCAACATCGCGTTAATCAACTCGTCGTATTCCTCTTTCGAGATTTCTCTCGTCGACGACGAGGTGGCGAGCACGTCGTCCCACGAGCGACTGTCGACCGATGACGTCGGCGACGGTGCTTCTCTTCTCATCGTCGTTGATAACATTTTTGTCTTCTTTTCGCTTTTTATTTCTTCTTCTTCTTCTTCTTCTTCTTCTTCTTCTTCTTCTTCTTCGATTGGTGAGGACGATACAACCGCGTCAAATCTTTCTCCTCGTCCTCGTTTTACGCACGAGCGAGTCATTTCTGTGGATAATATTTTCTCCATCAATGCCGAGCGGTTGTTTCGAGCGGCGGAGAGGATCTCGTTTCTATTTTCCTTGACGCGCCGTAAAACTTCTTCTCGGAGTTTGTTTTTCCACGCTGCTCCAGCGTCTCTCGATTTGACTCCACCGTTTCGATTTTTGTTGTTGTTGTTATTATTGATGATGTGATGATGATGATGATGAGAGGAAGAGGAAGAGATTATCGTCGATGGTATCGACGGTGGTTTAGCATCGCGCCCACCACTCGTGGTCTCCATTTTTCTTCTTCGCGCTGATGTAAAACTGACGTGACAAAAATAATGGCGAAATTGGAAACAACAACACAAAAAACAAAAGAAGAAGAAGAAGAGATGAATACGCCGCACGGGGGATTTTAGATACAAAACAAAGGCATCATGCCTCGCCGCTATCTTCCATCTTCGATTTTATCCTCTTTTTCTGTTTCTTCTCCTCAACTTCTTCTTCGGCTGCATCTTTTGAGAGGAGGAAAAGGAGGAAGAACGAGAAGCGCACAAAAAACGATGTTGGAAATGATGATGTTTTCCACATCGTCATCATCATCGTCCGGGAAGAAGAACAACGAAAACGACAACGACGGAAGGAAAGCAACAAATATCGACGACGAGGGGGATGATGAATTCTCAAACTATGAAGATTTAATGGCTATGGAAGATTCGTATGGATCCGGAGTATCCGCATCGGAGCACGCAGCCGCAGAAGCCAACGCGAAACTGTTACAACAGAGACAAAAAATACTCTAAGAGAGGGCAAAACGAGGGATACAACCAGGCGACAGGGTGAGAGTTTACGCTCGTAAAGGTGCACCGTATCCAGACTTGAGTAAACGAAAAAAATACTACAACGAGGGATACTCATTGATGTCGACAAAGACTGTGGGTGGTGCGAGCGGCGACGGCGGCGACGACGAAAGAAAACGAGAGGCAAACGCAGAAAGTTCAAAGAAGAAGAAAAGGTTCGACATCCGACCAGTCGTTGGATACGTCATAGAAGTTCGGAACGATAGAGTAGGAGTAAAAAGAAACGATCGCACGGAGGATACGGATATATCTTATCCAACCTTTCCACGTTCGTGGGTGGAGCAATTGGATATAGGGGAAATGTGGGAGATGAACACAGGATCTCGATTTCAAAACACGTACGGGTCGTTTTCATCAGCTGAAGATGCGGCTTTTTACCAAAGCGGAGGAGCAAGTGAAGGAAACGAGGGAAAAGGGGTAGAGGTATCGGACGACTTCTTAGCAAACAGCATGTAGAAGAAAGTAGCACTCATAGCGCGCACGTAGCACTGACCATAAAGGTAGGATTACAACCATGAACTAGTTCATCACATCACGTCCACGCGGTCCCGCGCGCATCATAGAATCCATTTTTTCGCTTCCTTCTCGGGAATATCTGGGAAGATTTCTCGCATCGCTTTCAGCGAGCTCTTCATAATTTTTTCGTTAATTGTGCTCGTGTCCCAATCGCTGGGTGATTGAGCGGGTTTATTCAACATATCTATCAAATCCATTTCGAAACAACACGCCGCCACGTCGGCTTCGCCGCCGTAGAATTTATCGCCGAAAGAATGTACGCCCAAAACGTAACCATCGTCGTCGAGTAAAGGACCTCCCGAACATCCACTCGAGACGGTTGACGTGTGCGCGATGTGCGTACAATCTTCCGAATATCCTATGATTTCACCGTTTGACTGCTCCGAGTCCCCAACGAGGCTAAAAAATGGATTGGCGTACGCCATGGGATACCCAAACGCTCGAACTCTTTGGGTCTCCTTCATCTTTTCGTTACGCTTTTGGGGCAACTCTAACCCACGAGAAGACAATAAGGAGGAGACAGAGGAGACAGATGAAGGCGAAGATACGACTCGTAGAAGTGCTAAATCGAGTCGCTCGTGAACGCTAAAGATTTCCGCTTGAACCGAAACCGCTTTTTCCTTCTTAAAATCTGAAGGAAAAACACATTCGAGTCCATCTCGTCTTGTACCTGCCATGGAAGCGACGTGAGCCGCCGTCAACACGAAGAAATCCTCTCGATTAAACGCATCTATCTCATTAGCGGCGGCATACTTTTCAGTGCTCAAGAGAACGCCAGAGCCGTGGCGTGAGGAAAGAAACCGAGATACTATTGCGGGCGTTTTCGATGATGTTCTATATCTTATTTTACACACGGAAGATTTTTCGATGCGTGATGAAGATTGGGACCGGTCATCATCACCTTTCATCATCGTCGTCATCGTCTTCATCATCATCATCATCTTAATCATCATCAACCTGATTGATGATTCTAATACTATTTTCTCCTCCTTTTGCTTCTCTCTTCTTTCGCCTTCATCTTCATCATCATCATCGTAATCATCTTTTTGTAACGAACTCATCTTTGCTCTCTTTTCTCTCTCAATCCTGCTAAACCCTGATTGCCGGTCGATTTTCTTTTCCAAAAACAAAAAACAAAGGTTTTCCCTCTCCTTTTTTGGGCAGAAGAATTCTATCCCATCGCACCACCTCACTATTTTCAGCGCGCGCACGACACGCCCTTTCAATAAGGTACACGCACACGCACTCAAAAGAGACATATAGTAATAATAGTAACAGCACGCGGTAGTTTATGTACTTGAGGAAAATCACTCAGTTCACGACATCATCTTCTGCTAAATTATTATTCACTTCTTCTTCTACGACCAGTGCGCTGCTCTTGAACAACAACATTTATAAGACGAAAATGATGTCCACGATGACGACGACGCAGACGAATTTCTCCTCTCGACGAGGAGCGATTTTTTCGTTGAAACAACAACAACAACACAAAAAAAGATCGTTCAGTTTAACGACGCGCGCAATGGGTGCTAAAGTTGGAGATCAAATCAGTGGCGTATTGCAACTCGGTCCTTGGATCGATGGCATGCCAACACCAGTCAACATGGCTGAACGATGCAAAGGCAAAAAGGTCATCTTGGTCGGCCTTCCAGGTGCGTCTTGTTTTCTTTCTTCTCCAAAAATTAACACAACACGAGATCGATCGGCTGCGGATTCGTTCGTTGGGAATTATTCTCTTCTTCTTTTAAGAAAAGTCTTCTTTTCTATTATTATAAATACATAAACGCTTCTCTCACTAACCGAAACTATCTTTCTCATAATATTACTCAAACAGGTGCTTTCACACCTACATGATCCACGTGTCAAGTTCCGGGTTATATTGCCGGACAAGATAAATTGAAGGGCGCTGGGATCGATGAGGTGATCATTTTCTGTACCAACGACACGCAAGTCATGGATGCGTGGGGAGAGGCACAAGGTATTGCGGGCACGAACATTACGTTCATGGGCGACCCGAACTCCGTTATGGTTGAAAACTTGGGCGTCGAATTGACGCACCCAGGACCGTGCTCCAAGCTTGGTCCGGGGAGATCCAAGCGTTTCGCCATGTACATCGACGACGGAGTCATCAAGACGTTCAACGTCGCGGAAAGTCCGACTGATCCAGCCGGGGACGATTTCCCGGAAGTCGCCTGCATCGACAACATGGTTGACACCATGTGCTAAGATGCCTGCGAAAAAAGGCTTCAGTCCGAGGAAGAGAAGGAACACTGTGTTTATTAAAAACTCTTCATCTTTTATATAAAAGAGAGAAAGAGCTCGCAACGTTTTGTTTGTGTTTTCCGCAAAAAGTACCATGTCATGGTGGTGCTTCGCTCGCTAAATTAAAGTGACGTTTCTCGCGTTAAACGAGTGTGTTTATTCACATCTCCTACGCGAAAAACCGATGTCGGCGAGAAGGTTTACATACAACAAGCGAAAAGAGCGCAATATAAATTAGACGCGTGTTTTCGTCAAGAAAATTTTTTACGGAACAAAATTCTATTTACACATTTTACTCTTCTACTTTTTAATTAGCTTACTCTTCTTCGACTTTGACTTTGTTCTTGCGCTGCCAATTCACGAACGCTTTCACGTTTTTATCGTCCGGTTCGTGCGTTAAATCGCCTTGACAGAACACGATGTACGAGTCCATTCCAAAGACGCCGATACCAAAAATTTTCAACTCCGGGGTGAGTCCGACTTCAAATTTACCACACTCGGAGAGAAATCTGGTGGTCAATTCAACGAGCGCGCGCATTCTATTTGGAAATAATCCCAGAGGACGAATAATCTCAAAGACACTATCCGGCGTCGCATTTTTGTGAAACGAAGTGGGAGTCGGAAATTTCTCGAAGAAGCCTGATATGCACCTGTGTTTAACATCCGCGCTCGAAACTCGACTCATCAAAACGACCGCTATTAACAACTGCCATCCGTCGTGGCAGTAATATTCTTGTAACAACATGTATGGCGACGGCGGTGGAGGGGTCCCCAATCTCGAGGTAACAAACGCTTTCCAGTCTGCGACGGCTTCTATTTCCGGGACGCAGTCGCCCCACCTCGCCAACGCCTCGTGTCTCCAGTGCTCGTTCGCCGTCGTCTTAGCTGATGATGCGTTACCGTTGGATTTTTTCTTGCATGTTGTTCTCTTCAATAATATCGTCCGGGCGTTTTCCAACCATTCTCGGGACGTTTCCAACGCTTCCACGGTGGAGTTGACGTGGTTCTCTTTGTTACTTTCATCGTCGTCACTCGTACTTATTTTTTTCCTTTTCGCTTCTTTTTTCCACATTTCGAGTTCGCTGTATTCATCGATGAATGATCCGTCTAATTCCGCTGGTTTCTTTTGAATACGCGAAGATGCTCGCGTCGGTTCTGTCCTCAGTTTTGGTACCGTCTTTCTCTTCTTCTTCTTTTCTTCGTTGTTGTTTTTGTTCTTGTTGTTGTGATTGTGAACAACCATGGCTAAATCAGTTATTCCCAAACGCGCCATGTATTGCTTATTCCTCGCGACGTGCGCGATTCTCTGGCGCTCGTATTCAGTCAAGTTATCATCCTCGTTGTTATTATTGATACTCTCCATGATGATGATGATGGTTATTCTGAAATGTGTGTATAAATAGTTATTCTCAGAGAGAGAGAGAGAGAGAGAGAGAGGTGACGTTGATATTTTGTGTTGGCAGGTGATAAATTCAAAAATCTTTCTCTCTTTTTTCATCACGCTCTTCTTTTTCATGTTTTTTGTTTGCTTTTGATGAAGAGCTTTAAAAAAAAAAAGCGCATAATTCATTCCCACGTGAATTCATCACTCTTAAAGGTGTTTGTGTATCTTAAGGAAGTTGAAAGCACAAAACGAATGATGATGATGATGGGCGCGACGACGACGACGACAACAACAACATCAAAAACACCGTTGTTCTTGGTTAAAAAGAAAAGAACCGATCTAAAAATCGTCCAACTTTCTCGAAGCAGAAGCAGAAGAAAGCTTCCTCCTCCTCCCAAAAGTGTTCTGAAAACCAATTCGCCGCCCCCGGCTGAAGAGGAAGAAAAACGTTCTTCAATAACGAAAGCAAAGAACAGTAAAGATGCGTTCAAACTCGAAACAAACGAAATCGCGTTATACGACACGACGTTGAGAGATGGCGCGCAACAAGTCGGGATGTCGCTCACTTTAGACGATAAACTCGCGGTTTCAAAACGATTGAAAGAAATCGGCGTTCGATTCATCGAAGGAGGGTACCCTGGATCCAACCCGAAAGATGCGAAATATTTCGAAGTCGAAGCGAACAACGCGCGCGAAATGTCCTCGCAATCCAACTCTGGATCGAGTAAAAACTCTTCCTACACTGATGCTGCCGAAGTTTCCAACAAAAATAAAAACAAAAACGTGAATAATAATACCAACACGTTCATATCTGCGTTTGGTATGACGAGACGCAAAGGCGTATCGGTCGAACAAGACGCCGGACTCCAAGCTATGTTGGATTGCCCGGCACCAGTCGCGTGTATCGTAGCAAAGGCGTGGGACGAACAGTGTGAAAAAGTTCTGGAGGTGACTTTAGAGGAAAATCTCCAACTCATCGAAGAGAGCGTCGCGTATCTCATCGAGAACGGGAAGGATGTCATCGTAGACGCCGAACATTTTTACGACGGATACAACGCCAATCCCGAATACGCTTTAAAATGCTTAAAGACGGCGGCAAACGCTGGAGCTAAAGCCATCGCTTTGTGCGATACGAATGGAGGCATGATGCCGTGGGATGTCGAAGCAATCACTCGAATAGTCGTCGAGTCTCTCGGTGACACGATGATTGGCGTGCACATGCACAACGACGGCGGTTTGGCGGTTGCGAACTCCATCGCGGGCGTTCGAGCTGGGGCGACGATGGTACAAGGCTGTTTCAACGGTTACGGCGAACGAACGGGCAACGCAGACTTGGTCGTTATTGCCGCGAATTTAGCATTAAAAATGGGTAAAAAAGTCGTTCCAGACGGCGAGCTCGCGAAACTTACCGAGTGCGCGCGAACGATTGCGAAAATTTGCAGACAAGACATTTTGGCTCGGCAACCGTACGTCGGACCGGATGCTTTCGCACACAAAGGTGGTTTACACGTCGCTGCGTTGAAGAAGATGCCCATGAGTTACAACCACATACTTCCCGAACTCGTCGGAAACTCTGCTCGATCGGTGGTTTCAGAATTAAGCGGCAGAGGGAACGTTCTCGACGCGGCGTATAAAACCGGTCGCGAAGTCAGCGGCGACATGGCGAAGAAGGTTCTCGCGCAAATAAAAAGTTTAGAAAGTAAAGGTTTTATTCTCGAAGATGCCGGCGCGAGCGTGGATATTTTGTTTCAACGCGCTGCCTCGGATTACGAGGCACCGTTTAACGTTGTTGAATTCACCGTTCACTCTGGCTCGACATCGTTCGGAGTCGTCGCGAAAGAGGAAGATGATGACGATGGTAGTAGTGATAGTGGTAGTGGTAGTAGTGATAGTAATAGCAGCAGCAACGGCAACGGTACCAATAGAAACAGAGCCCCGTCGGAGGGTTACAAGGAAGGATCGTTTTCTTCCAACCAAGCTATTGTGAAGATAGATACGTTCTTGACAAAGAATATGGAAACGCGTTTGAGCGTAGCGGAAGGAAACGGTCCGGTTGATGCGTTGGCGAAAGCGCTTCGTTCAGCCTTGCGAGATGATTTCCCTCAGCTCGATGGTATTTCACTGAGCGATTATAAAGTTGATTTACTCAGTCAAGGCGGTACGACTGCGGCGGTAACCAGAGTAACGATTGACTTTGTTGATTCGGCGACGGATTTGCGTTGGAGAACTGTCGGGGCGCACAGCTCAATCATCGAAGCTTCGTTTCGCGCTTTGGTGGACGGCTTGGAATACGGCATCGAACGATGCGCGGACGGATGCGTCGTGGACTTTGAAACGAATTAATTTATTAATATGAATACTACTAACACTAATGATGATGATGATGATGATGATGACTCGTTTCTATTTAAAATGGTTTGTTGTTGTTGTTGTCTATTATCAAAAATATAGTACACGCTTCCTTCAAAATGTTTCCAGTAAATTTACTTTAACATCCGTAGTATGACATTTGCCTGCTCCCGAAATGCGCGTACGGGTCGACACGTTTTTTCGGACCTTCGAGTAACTTTCTCGCCTTTGTCTCGTCTCTGTCTACTCTCAACCAATCTTCGATCGTCGATAACAAATGGTCGATGCCTTTTATTTCCTCAATGTCTTCCTTTCTGCCGCCTTGGCCGTATTTCAACTCGCCGTTTGAAATGAACGCCAAGTGCGTCATCCAGTCGTGCATGC
>Ga0115569_10004265_pt1 | contig 10350 bp, 8 predicted proteins | sample COGITO_mtgs_1205_2_FD_87295 | JGI IMG/M metagenome (GOLD analysis project Ga0115569, IMG submission 87295) | Pelagic marine microbial communities from North Sea - COGITO_mtgs_120503 | ecosystem: Environmental > Aquatic > Marine > Epipelagic | place: Germany:Helgoland, sampling site Kabeltonne...
GTCGAGGTCCACTCCGGGTCCGGTGGCAGCGGGATCGTTGCATTCCGCCGTTCGGCCCGCCATTAGAGACGAACTTCTCGCGCCGGAATGCAACGATCCCGCTGCCACCGGACCCGGAGTGGACCTCGACCTCAACTTCATCGACAAAAAGATTGGAGTGCTTCATGGCTTAGCGGTCGCGGAATGGGCCCAGTGCAAAAGGCGCCGTGTTATGGGTCGTGAGTTTGATGTTCCATGGGTTCGACCTGTTAGTCGGTTGACCCAAAAAAAGACGCGCTCCCAACCCCTTCGATGAAGAGGACGGAAGCGCGCGTTATTCGATCTTGAGGACGCCTTCTGCCGAAACCGGGAGAAGGTTAGAAGAGCGAAGGGCTCTTCTGTCCTGCGTCTCTTTTAACGACTCTATTCAGAGTCTACGTGGGCCATCGTACGGCCACGCGAGATGCCGTATCGGACGGTGCCCGTCTTGAGCGCGAAGAGCGTGAAGTCCCGGCCGAGGCCGACGTTCTGTCCCGGATGGATCTTAGTGCCGACCTGCCGAACGAGGATTGTTCCGGCGTTGATATCTTGGCCGCCGAAGACCTTCATTCCGCGTCGCTGACCATTGGAGTCGCGACCATTCCGCGAACTGCCCTGTCCTTTTTTATGTGACATTGATCTTTGTCCTCATTCGTCTTCGATGGCTTCTGTCTCAAAACTTCTTGGAAGAAGAGAGTTGGAAGGTTCTTCGAAAAGAGCTGATTGGAAGTATTAGCCCGAGATGCCGTCGATGCGGATTTCGGTGTAGTCCTGTCTGTGTCCCTGGCTGCGGCGGTAGCCCTTACGTCGCTTCATTTTGAAGACACGAATCTTGGCTCCGCGGCCCTGAGCCACGATTGTTCCGTTCACGCTTGCGCCATCGACGGTCGGGGCGCCGATTTTAATGTCGCCCTCTCCGCCAATCATGAGCACATCCTCAAGCGTGATCGAAGCACCTACCTCACCCGAGAGTTTCTCAACACGCACTGAGCCACCGGGGCTCACGCGATATTGCTTTCCACCGCTACGTACGACGGCGTACATAATCGACCTCTTACCTGTCTAACTGTCCTGATAGACAGCTTGTCGGCGATCGCGAGGATCGCCTTGGGGATTTAATACGGAAGGGGCACACTTCGCTGTCCATCACACAACACACAACGAGTCGGCGGTTGCCGAAGCGCTGGTGTGAGGTGTAGGAGGTGTAGAGTGGGTGTGATCAGCGGGTGTAATCCATCCGGGGGGACCTGATTTCCGAGGAGGGCCATGACCGTGGTCCGGCGGCTCAATCGGAGCGCGAGATTATGCTGGATTCCTCTTCCGAGTCAACGGTTTGGGCCGGATCTACGGCTTCCTCGCTCGACTCTGCAAGAGCTTTGACTGCCGCTTCTGCGGCAGGTTTTCCGATTCCCGAGGGGGCTTTGGGAGCAGGCGCGACTTTCGGGGCTGCGCCAGCCACCGCTGCGGTTTTCTTTTTCACGGCTGCAGCCTTTTTCCTCGCTGCTGGAGCCTTCTTCTTCGCCGGTGCGGCTGGGCTAGCCGCGACTGCTGGAGCCGGATCCGCCGACGCTTCTTGCGCCGGGACGAAATCCATCGTCTCGGAGTCGAGCCGCTCGTAGATTGCTGCCGCTCGGGCCGCATCGGATTTCACCCGAGTTGATTCACGACCAGGAGAACGAGGCACGGGCTTCGCGGCAGGCTTTGCCTCACCCGCATCCGTTGATTCCGTTTTGGCCGGTTCCGCCACGTGCGTTTTTTTGGTCATGCTGGGGGGGCTGGCGGGCGTTCGGGCACCCGAAGCGCTGGCTTTCGGAGTCGCGTCAGCCACAGGCTTGTTTGAGTTCCCGAGAGGCTTCCGCTCTTCGTCATGCACGATTTGGTCGTCATCGTCGAGAGACATTCGCTCGTACTGACCCTGCGGGATTGCCCTCTTTGGCTTCGCCGGAGCCGCCGCTGCGAGAGCGCCAACCGGTTCGGCAGATGGAGTCACTGTCTTGGTCTCGGAGCTGTCGCTCGCCGTCGCGGACTCGTTCGACTCTTCGTTGCCGTCCGTCCGTCCACGCCCTCGTCGCCGACCACGCTTTGCGCCGCCGCCGTCTTCCTTCTTGGCTTCGGCTTTTTTCTTTTCCTTCTCCTCCTTATCTGCCGCAGCGCGAGTGTCCGGATGGACATCGTTCAACCAGCAGAGCTCAAATTCGGCAGGAGGGCCCGCTTCGAGGACCGTCAGCTCATACTGTTCCTGATGCATTCCGGGACGTGCGCGGACTTCGATGTCGTGGCCGATGTCTTCGGAGAGCTGTGCCATGGCCGGCTTTGATCCAGCGAGAAGCTCCGCGGCGACGTGGGGGTTCACGGAAACCGCAACCTTGCGACCGCGTAGCTTCGGCAGGTGCTTGCGTATCTCTCGTATCGCGCGAAAGGCGACGCTTTCGCGAGACAACACATAACTGCGTCCCTCGCAGTGACTGCACGGCTCGCATAACGTCTGCACGAGATTTTCGCGCGTTCGCTTGCGGGTCATCTCGACGAGGCCAAGTTCGGAGATCTTTAGGATATTCGTACGAGACTTGTCGGCACGTAGCGCATCCCCAAGCGCGCGATAGACCTTCTCGCGGTTGCCTGCGGACTCCATGTCGATGAGATCGATAATGATGAGGCCGCCGAGGTTTCGAAAGCGCAGCTGGTGCACGACTTCTTGTACGGCCTCCAAGTTGGTCTTGAAGACCGTCTCTTCGAGATCGCGCTTGCCGACGAAGCGGCCCGTGTTTACGTCGATTGCGGTGAGCGCCTCGCTCTTGTCGATGACGAGAGAGCCGCCGCTCTTCAGCCAAACTTTGCGTTCGAGGTTTGCGTTGATTTGGGACTCGAGGTCAAAGCGTTCGAAGATCGGAAGCGACTCTTCATAGAGCTCGACCGCAGGTTTCGGGTCCGCAACGAAGCGGTCGACGAAGCTCTGAATGTGTTCATAGAGCGGCTTGCTGTCCGCGATGATTCGCTTGGTGTCGTGGCCGGCGAGATCCCGGACGACGCGCAGCGGTAGGTCGTGCTCAGAGTAGAGCATGGCGGGCGCGGTGGTCTCGGCGTGGCGATGCTGAATCGCCGCCCAGACGGTCGCGAGATACCGGATGTCGGCTTCGAGATCGGCTTCGCGGACGCCGTCACCGGCTGTGCGAATGATGAAACCAAGATTTTTCGGTCGCAGGCGTTCGACGATCTCTCGCAGGCGCCTTCGCTCTTTGTCTGATCCGATGCGGCGGGACACCCCGACGCGGCGCGACCAAGGCGTGAGAACCAAGTGGCGTCCGGGAATCGAAATGCTGGATGTGATGCGAGCGCCCTTAGTACCAATCGGCTCTTTGGCGATCTGCACGATGATCTCTTGGCCTTCGCGGAGCACCGTATCGATGCGCGGCGGAGCCGCGCGTCCACGGCCGCGTCCACCACCACCGCTTTTTCCGCGTCCGCCCTTAGGTTCGCCATCGGTCTCGCCGGTGGTGAGGGTGCTTTCGAAGTAGTCGCCTACGTAAAGAAAGGCTGCCTTCTCAAGGCCGATATCGACGAAGGCTGCCTGCATGCCGGGAAGCACGCGACTAACCTTCCCCTTCACGACGTTTCCTACGACGCTCTTGTCTCGATCTCTTTCGATGTGCAGTTCAGCGAACTGCTTGTCTTCTAGTAACGCGACTCGAGTTTCGCCGAGCTCCGCGTTGATGATGATTTCGTTTTGCATCGTTCCGCCTATAGGCGGCCCTTTGGTTTCTTCGGTCCATTCCGAATAGGAGCTTTCCTGCTCGGATGTTGGACGTGCGAAACTGGGTCGGTCCGCCTGGCTGGCGAGATCGATCGAATTCGATTCTCTTCGACATTAGAGAGTGTCGTTTGGCTTGCCTCGATCCGTCGCGCGCGCGCTCTTGAGAGTGGGCGATCGGTCGTGGTGGGTGCTGACTGTTAGTGGGTCTTCTAGACCGGGCTACTCGAAGCGTGTGGGTTTGCGTACCTCACACGTGGACATCGACGCGCTCTTACTCCCTTATATTGCAGCCGGCGGTTCGTGCCGGAGGCATGTTGGATGTCGACTGTGAAAATCAAATCGATGACTCGCACTTTGGGTTTGTTTAGTCGTCAAAAGTTTTGTTCTATCCGACCGGTCACATTTGGATCGATGGGAGGTGCGGCTCGCTTCTTTTTTCCCGCATTGCGTGCAGGTCGTGAGGAGTGAACTGCGTCGTGTTGGTACGTTCGTGTTTCGGCTTGTCGAGTACGTGTCAGTTGAAGGATTCTCGAGTAGTCAGCAGCACCCCGCCGCTGTCCGAATCCCTCGGGTGATCTAAATCGTTTTCGCTCGGAGTGGGCTGGCTCTCGCTTTCGAATGGCGGGCGCTGCTACCACTTGATGCTCAAACCTCGATTCGAATCGTCGCGGGACATTCCCACTGCGGATTCGAGTGTCGGGATAAGCGATACTCGCGACGTGTCAACTCAAGCTCAATCGAAGTGCGACGGTCGAAGTTGGGCCTTTCTTCCATGTACCTGCCCGGGCGGTAAGCTCTCGTCAGGCGAATGCCTTTCATAGAGAGCGAGTGCCCAAGTGGGTACGACAACCTCGGATCCAGCCGCTGAGGTCGAGTGACACCAACGAATTTGATCCAGAACACGCGCCGGCATGGCCGTGTAGAAATCTAAGGTGAGAGTCATGGATTCGGAGCCAAAGGTCAACTCGGATCCTCGCCGGAGCCTGCCCTCGGTAGATCGCCTGACACGTAAGGTCCTGGATCAGAACGACGGTTTGCCGGAGTGGGCAGTCGCACAGGCGGCACGTGGATCGATCGAAGCGCTACGCGATCGAATTTCCCAGGGGGAATTCGAAACCGCCGAAGAAGTGCCAACCGCCGACTTTCTCGCCGTGCAGGTCGCCGCTGCAGCTGGCGTGTTGTCTCTACCCCACCCTCGTCCGGTTCTGAATGCGACCGGCGTGCTTTTGCATACGAATCTCGGGCGAGCTCCCCTTGCTGAGGCAGCCGCGGACGCAGTCGCTCGCTCTGCCGACGGTTACTCGAATCTCGAATTGGACCTGGATACGGGGAAGCGCGGATCTCGGATGGGCGGGCTTGAAGCGAAGCTGCTCGCGCTATCCGGCGCCGAGGCGGCCCATGTCGTCAACAATAATGCCGCCGCGCTACTGCTGGCGCTCAATACCTTGGCGCTTGGCCAGTCCGTTGTCGTCTCTCGCGGTGAACTCGTTGAAATCGGCGGCTCATTCCGCGTGCCCGCGATCATGGAGCGCGCGGGCGTTGATCTCCGTGAGATAGGGACGACGAATCGTACGCATCTTGAAGACTATGCCGAGGCGATCGATGCGAAGACGGCTCTCCTGTTGAAGGTCCACCGCAGCAATTTCGAACAGCGCGGTTTTGTCGCCGAGGCGGATATCAGCAAGCTCGCCGCGTTGGCTCATTCTCGGCGAATACCGTTTGTCGAAGATCTGGGCAGCGGCACTTTGATAGATCTCACGCGAAATGGTCTTCCAGCAGAAGCCTATGCGCCAGGGCGACTGCGCTTGGGCATCGATGTCGTGTGTTTCTCCGGTGACAAACTGATCGGTGGACCGCAGGCGGGCATCGTGATCGGTAAGAAGAAATACATTGATGCGATGCGGAAAAATCCACTGGCTCGCGCGCTTCGAGTCGACAAACTCACCGTCGCGGCTTTGGATGCGACCCTAGATCTAATGCTCGACGCGTCACGCGCGGACGAGATTCCGGCGATCGCAGGGCTGCGTGCGACAGAAGCGGATCTAAAGCCTCGCGCCGCCGCATTGGCTGAGATCGTTACGCGAGTTGTTCACGAGGCTGCACCTTCTATATGGAAGGTGGAACTGCGAGACAGCGAGTCCGCCGTTGGCGGCGGATCGCTTCCCGAGCTCGTTTTGCCCGGATGGGCGGTGGTGCTCGCAGGAGGGTCGGTGCAGTCGGTCTTCGATCGGCTGAGGGAAGCCCCGACTCCCTTGCTTGCTCGCGTTCGCGACGACGCAATTTGGCTGGATGTTCGGACATTACGCGATCGCGACTTTGAGAAGGTCGGTGACACGCTGGCGTTCGCGCTCACACCCTAGGCACCAAAACGTTGGATTGTGTTAGCGATCGGGGAGCTTCAAGTCCCAGGTGCGTTGATTGACCCCGGGGGTTCGGGTAGATTGAGTACTACCCCCCGCTAGTCCCCTCCAAGGGTCGCTCGTGAAAGCGCGCGCCCGACCGCATTTCGGCGCAGCCCCGCGGCCTAATAAGGTCGTGAAGACGCACCGTATGCAAGAGAGGCGAACGTGAGATCGACGACCGGCGTTCCGCGCCATGCGTCCCCGATCGGGGGGCCTGCTCCAAGTCGACCGGCCCCGGCCGGGCCGAGACTGCTTGCTATGGGCGGCGGTAAGGGCGGCGTTGGTAAGACGTTCGTCACCGCAAACCTAGCAACGTCCCTCGCACGACTCGGTAAACGTGTAATCGTCGTCGACGTGGATCTTGAAGGTGCGAATCTCCACACGTGCCTCGGTGTGCCGACGCCACAGAGAAGCCTCGCGGATTTCGTTTCCGAGCGCGTCGAAGATTTGGCCAAGCTCGTCGTCGATACTCCGGTCCCTAACCTTCAATTGATCGGTGCCACACATGGCAACTTGGCTGATGCACAGCCGAGTCATTTGCGCCGCGTGCGGCTCTTGCGCGGGCTGCGTCAACTCGACGCAGATATCGTGATGCTCGATTTGGGGGCTGGTTCTCACGCCTCTGTCCTTGACTACTTCCTCGTTTCTGACGACGGTATCCTGGTGCTTCAGCCCGAGCCGACCTCCGTCGAGAATGCGTACACGTTCTTGCGCGCCGCATTTTATCGACGCATGCGTCTCGCGATGGTTGGCCATGGCGTTCGTCAACTGGTCACAATGGCCATGGATCAGCGAAACGAGCGCGGCATTCGGACGCCCCTCGACCTGCTGCGGGAAATCGAAGCAGCGGATACTGCCGAGGGACATCGCTTTGTGGAGACGATGCGCGTGTTCCGCCCGCGCATCATTGTGAACGGTGTGCGAACAGCCGAAGACGTGAAGCTTGGCTTCTCGGTCTCGAGTGTCTGTAAAAAATATTTTGGAGTCGAGGCGGAATACCTCGGATATGTGAACTTCGACGATGAGGCCCGGCAGTCGGTCTCCATGCGTCGACCGATCGTGGATTTGCGGCCCGATGCCGATGTCTCAATCTATCTACAACGGATTGCTCGCAAGCTGTTAGGCCTTCCCTCCACCTCGGCGGCCGGCGGCCGACAAGATGCGGGCGTTCCTGGCTATCCATCCGGAGGGAAACGATGAGAGGGATCGACGAGCTCGACTATTACGAGCTACTCGAAGTCGCACGCAACGCTACTGGGGCGGAACTCGACCGCGCTTACCGCACCGCGCATGACACTTATGCGAACGGTTCGCTCGCAATGTATTCGGTTTTCGAGAGTCGCGACGCGACGGAAATTCGCTCGCGATTTGATGAAGCCTATCGCGTGCTTTCAGATGCTGAGCTCCGCGAAGCGTACGATGCCGAGATTCCCGCTGAGACGAAGCGGACTGGCAGTGACGCATTTCGCGATGTGGTGGATGCGGCCTCGGTGCCTGGGGGCGCAGAAATGGGACACTACGAGCAGCGTGAGTTGGCGGGCTTCGATTCAGTCGAGCAGCTCTCACCTCTGGATGCAGCGGTTGAAGAATACGATGCACTCGAGGATGACGGGAGCGGGGAGTTTGATGGCGTTCGATTGCGTCGAAACCGACTTTTCCGTGGGTATGAGTTGGAGCAGATCGCAGATGTGACGAAGGTCAGCCGCACGCATTTGCGGAATATCGAAGAAGAGAACTTCGGAGAGCTTCCTGCGGACGTTTATGTTCGCGGTTTTGTGACGGCCTACGCGCAGACGATCGGTCTCGATCCGCGAGTTGTCGTGCCTAGTTATATGGCACGGGTGCAGGGCTCGCGAAGCACGGCAGCAAGGGGTGGCTTCCTTGCGCGCCGTTAGGCGATGCATACGGACGACACTTCATGAGCGAATCTGAAAACGATGCAGAGGGCGATTCGTCGGCGACGAGCACGGATGTGCTTTTTTTTGAAGTCGATGAAGCCAGTATGGGCATTCGTGTTGATGCTTGGGTTGCTGAGCTGACTGGGGTTTCGCGAGCGCAGGTTCGGCGCTGGATCGATGCAGGACGTGTCTTGGTAGCGGGTGCCAAGGTGCGCGCGAGCTATCGAGTCTCGTTAGGCGACTCTATTGAGGCGCGACCGATCGAAGCTGTTGAGATGGAGCTGACGCCGGAAGCGATTCCGCTCGATGTGCTCTATGAGGACGAAGACCTGATCGTGATCGACAAGCCTGCGGGCCTCGTCGTTCATCCTGCGCCCGGGCATCCGAACGGAACCCTCGTCAACGCGTTGCTGAATCACTGTGGAGACCTTGCCGGGATCGGCGGCGTTTTGCGTCCCGGTATCGTGCATCGCCTCGATCGCGGCACATCGGGCGTGCTCGTTGCTGCAAAAAACGATGCGGCACATCAGGCCTTGTCGACGCAATTTGCCGAGCATTCAATCGATCGTGTTTATAGAGCGTTAGTTCGCGGGCTTCCGCGCGCCGACGAAGGTCGTATCGATCGCCCGATCGGTCGGCACCCGCGAGACCGCAAGCGTATGTCGGTGGTGACTAAAGCCGGGCGAGACTCGATTACTAACTGGCGTGTAACTCGCCGCTTCCGCGATTCAACCGTGAGTGAACTCGAGGTGCATCCAGAGACGGGCCGCACGCATCAGATTAGAGTGCACCTCTCTGCTGCTGGGCTGCCCTTGGTAGGTGACGTCATTTACGGAAGGGCGCGCGGGCGAGATGCCTTGTTAGGTCGTCCTGCGCTTCATGCCGCGCACTTAGGGTTTGAACATCCTCGAAGCGGCAAGCGGATGGGCTTCGATTCGGTCATGCCGGATGATTTGCTCGAATGGATGGCTGAACTCGGAGACGCGGAGTCTCCGGAGTGACGGCCTCGGCGCTTTTGCCCCTTGTTGATCCCATCCTAGGGAGGCTCGGAATTGAGCATGGCTTCGGGCAAAGAGAGACGGCGGCGCCCCAGGGCACTTCGTTTCGTAAACAAGTTCACGGCACCAACGTTTCGGTTGCGACGGAATCCCGCGCGACAGATGAGCCAGCGGATGCAGTGGTGACATGCTTGGGCGGTGTGAGTGTGGGGATAGTGACCGCGGATTGCGTGCCGATTCTAATCGCTACTGAGAACGGCATTGGCGTGGCAGCAATTCACGCCGGCTGGCGAGGACTCGCCGCGGGTGTGATCGAGGCGGGCGTCGAGAAGCTTCGCGCCGAAGCCGGTCAAAGGAGTCTTGTCGCCGCAATTGGACCGGCGGCTCGAGGCTGCTGCTACGAAATTGATGAGCCGGTTTGGCTCGGGTTGGGCGCACGATATGGGGCAGCGCTAGAGGATGAAGCGATCCTTCGTCCGACTGAGGCGGGGCATGCGATGTTGGATCTGGCGGCTCTGGCGGCTCGCGCACTTAATAAGTGTGGCTTAAAGGCAACAAAAATTGGTCATACCCATTGCCTATGCACAATTTGCTCACCCGATCGTTTCGAGTCGTTCAGGCGAGAGGGGGCGACCGCTGGCCGGCTACGGCACTTCATCCGTTCGAAAGCGGCCAGTTCCGGACAGGGTTGACAGTCTCAGGGGGTCCCCGTAGATTGATTTTCTATCGCTAGCGCCGGCCCCTTGCCGGATTGCTTCCGCCGAAGCTGCCCCGAATTGTTCTTGAATACCGCTCCACGCCAGGATTGGATTCCCGCCGGGTCGCTAGGCAACCGAGAACTTTCCTTATATTTAGGACTAGTCAGGTCGATGGGCTTAATGTTCTCCATCTAATGCTTCATTTGGCTTCGCTTAGCGAGCTGCAAAGCTAGAGGGCCGCGACAAGCGGCAGCGTCGTTGGATTCAGGTTCCCCGCTCAATTGAGCGTGCCCCTGAGCCCGGCATACGTGCAGAAGGCCAGTCCAAGCTTCTCCCCAAGCACCCGTTCCCTTTTGATCCAGTCCGGAGACCTTCGCGGGATTCTTGCGACGAGTTCCTTACTGCCTACCGCCTGAGCGAATTGCGATCCAGCACTTCGCCCATTTCCTCCAGACTTACCGGTGCCGCTCAAGGCGCCTCCCGCCAAATTTCTCGACGTTTCAGCCCGACGGTCCCGCAGCGGATCGAAACCGTTCCAATCACGGCGTCGTTCGAGACCCTCTAATTCCCTGGACCATTTTAAGA
>Ga0115569_10004270_pt1 | contig 10344 bp, 11 predicted proteins | sample COGITO_mtgs_1205_2_FD_87295 | JGI IMG/M metagenome (GOLD analysis project Ga0115569, IMG submission 87295) | Pelagic marine microbial communities from North Sea - COGITO_mtgs_120503 | ecosystem: Environmental > Aquatic > Marine > Epipelagic | place: Germany:Helgoland, sampling site Kabeltonne...
AATTAATAATAGTAGTTTATTTTTTTTCATAATTACACAACTTAGTTTGTATTAATTAATTATCCTAATTCCTACGGCCCACCGCAATTTGGAAGAACGCGGCGAGACTGCACAGTCCCAAAGTGTGCCAGCGCTTTCCCCGAAGAAAATTGTCAACACTTTGAAGAGTATTACAGCAAAAGAGATGTTTAGGCTTCACCCTGAGGTGAAGAAACAGCTTTGGGGAGGCAATTTTTGGACGAGTGGCTATTATGTAAATACGGTTGGTCAATATGCGAATGAAGAGGTAATAAAGAAATACCTTCAGAATCAAGGAAAACCAAAGAATGAGTATAAAAAGATACATGAAAATCAATTATGTTTGTTCTGATACCTCGTACGCTCTGCGTCGAGGTAGTTCATTTAGGAGTTACTATTCTTTTACAAAAACGGAAATAGTACAGTAATTATTGTTTTGTTTTAGTACTTTTTAATAGTTCAATTGCCATACAAGACCGAAGTAAATTGTTCTTAATTGGTAGTAATCAAAATATTTTGAAGAATAATCTGTGTTATATAAGGCTTCTCGTTCATTTTTTGAATTAAATATGTTATTTACAGAAACGTAGGAAATAAGTGCATTTTTTTTCAAGTGAATATATTTACTCCAACTTATATCAACCCTGTTATAGTTGCTGTATTGTGTGTTGTATAATTCATTTGAAAAGGTTGGTATATAGAAATTGGTTTGACTATCAAACTCTGAGCCTACTATATCATTATAAAATGTTCCGGGAAAACCAGTGTAAGTTAATGCTAAAGTGAATAATTTAGGATTACTGTATTGTATGGCACTTTTTATCAAGTAATTGAAATCTTTTGAACCATGATACTTTTGAGTAGAAATAGTTCGTTTTTGGTTGATAAATGAGTTTGAGAAAGAAAATTTAAAATATTTTAAAAAGTTATGCTCTACGTAAAACTCTATACCGTAGGTGTTTATTTTTTCCGTAGTAAAAAAATTATCTGAGGTTTGATTTCCTGTTTCTTCTTTATAATAAGTCGCTGCTTTTAATAGTGTGTTTTCCAGTTTATAGGTATAATCTAAAGCTGCCTGATAACTTGATAAAAGGTTATACGTTTTTGAAAAATAATTTGGGGTTGCATAACTATGATATTTTCCTCCACTTAATAAAAAAGAATGCTTGTTATTTATATTATATTTTAAGCCCAATTGCGAACTTAAATAATAGTCCTGTTCTTCAATAGGGATATTGCTTCTAATGCCTGATGACAATGTGATTTTATCATTAACTTCCCAATTACCGTATAAATAGGCTTCAAGTATGGTGTTGTCAACGCTAGTTTCTGAATAAAAATTAGGCGAACTTGGGGATTGTCCATAATAATAGGTAGGAATACTATCCTTAAAATTTTGGGATTGATAATCGTATGAAACTCCTGCTTGTAAATCTAAGTTTTCTGATAATGGTTTTTTATAATCGATAGAAGCATAGACCTGATTTGTTTTCTGTTTAGAGTTTAAGTTTCCAAACTCGAAAGATTGTTTGGAATAATCAACGCCGTTATTAATGCTCAACACACCCTTTTCTGAATAGTATTTAAAACTATTTACGGTGAAAAATCGCTTTTTTTCACTTGCTATATCTCCTTTGTATGTAAAAGATTGACTAACCCCGTTGTATGATTCATCAATAAAATAATTATAGGAATTAAATTCTGATTGTTTTCCTATTCTACTATGGTAATTAACTCCAGCATCAAGGGTGTTGAAGTTTTTAAGATTGGGTATTTTATTTTTTTGTATACCTATATACGCATCCGAAAACTGGTAATTTCCATAAGCCTGAACAAAAGAGGTGTCCTTTTTTATATTTTGGGAAAGAAATACTCCCAAACTTGCCAAACCTGCTGAGAATTGTAACTGATTTGTTTTCAACTCTTTTTTGGTTTGTATTTCTACCAAGCCGGCACTTGTATTGCCATAGGTTAGAGGTGGATTACTAGCATAGACATATTGCCTATCTATAATCTCAGGGTTAAACAAACTAAAAAATCCAACATTGTTTAAGTTACTTGCTCTTACAGGGTTATAGATAGGTACACCATTGAGCATGACTCTAGACCTATTAGGTGAACTTCCTCTTAAAGATGGGTTTGCGGTTTCGTCGGTAGTTGTTGATGCGGGTAAAATGGTTATGGCTTTTAAGGGGTCGCCTTGTGCCACTGGATTTAAATATACATCTTTTAACATACTCATTTTTACAACTGAAAATTGTTCTGAAATGGGGTCTCGTGCTGTGATAATTACTTCTTCTAAAGATTGTACATTTTTCTTTAAAAGAATTACTAATGGCTTATTGAAATCAATACTTGTTAGTAAAATTTCTTGGGTATGAAAGCCGAGATAAGAAATAACCAAAATATCATTTATGTTATCTAATGTTAGACTAAACTTTCCGTCAAAATCTGTTATTGCCCCTTTTTCGGGTGTTGATTTTAAATAGACATTGGCAGCAAAGACAGGGTTACCCTTTTTATCTTGCACAGTTCCCGTTAAGGAGTGCTGTGCAAAAGACAAAAAAGATGTAAACATTAACAATATTATTGTAAAGTATCTCATTTATTTTCCAACCAATTTTGAGGCTAATTGATTTATGGTATAACTTTCAGGAAATACTTTTATTCCTTCCTGATAATACTTTTTAGCCAAGTCCCACTTTTCTTTTTTAATATATAGTTTGATTAACATTTCATAGGCTTGTTCCTTTCCCCAAGAGGGTAGGTATTCGTTTTTTATTTTTTGGGAAGAGAGTGAAATGGCTTTTAATAAATATTCTTCTGCTTCTTTTCCTCCTCCATATTTTGAAGGTGTATGAAAGTCATTACTTGCGTAAACGTAATATGCCCTAAGGTTTGTAGAATCAATAACAATAGCCTGTTTTGCATTTTTCTTTGCATCACTTGAAATAAGAGGAGTTTTCATCCCTTTTTCAAAACTAAGGCTAAAGCCTTGTAACATAGCAAGAAGTGCATAATCTTCGGAATTTTTGTTTTTCATGTTTTTTAACCAAGAAACACCTTTGTCAACCTCCTTTTCAGCAGTTTCTTTTTCATTAAATTTTAGGTAATATATAGAAGCATAAAACTGTAGATAAGAACGCCAATATAAAATAAGGTTTTGTTGTTTCTCTTTGTTTAATTCTTCTAATTTAAAACTTAATTCTGTAAGTGATTTGTTGTCTTTTGACATTAAACTTTGTACAAATGTATTATAGATTTTGTCTTGAATGCCAAGAAGTAATGAGTCAGATTGAAATGTGTTTACTTGTGATTGATAACTCGTAATCTGTGACATATCAATCTTTGATGTGTTTCCTTTGCATGATGTAAATAGGAAAATAACGGATAATAAAAGTGTGCGTATCATAATGTTAGTGTATTGAATTTTATAATTCCAAGTATAATAAGAGCCCATAAAGTAAAATGAAAATACCATATTCTGCTAAATTTATATTTTTGGTATTCGATTTTATATGCCTCTCTATATGTGATTTTGTTTGTTCTTTGTGTTTTATAAGCATTTGTTGATATCATTAAAATAACAAAATCAGAATAATATGGGTTTGTCTCAATAATAAATTGAATACTCAATGCTAAGTATATAAGCTTATTGTTAGGCCCAAATAGAAGTATTATGATAAGTGTTAGTAGATATGCAAAAAAGCCTGATAAAAGGTAAATGGTTCTTTTCCATTTTTCTCGACTCCATTCAACTGATATTTGGAAATGTAATATGGGTTTGGTAGTAAAGCCAAAATTTTTTATTCTAAGTTTTAGTATAGTTGCACCAACAATATGTCCGAACTCGTGTATTATGAACAAACAAAATACAATAAACATTGTAATTAATATTGAAGTTGCCGCTGTCATCTAGTAATTGTCAATCTTTTATAAAAAATATAGAATAGGATAGTAGGTATAATACCCCATAATAAAATGATAATTACAGAAAATGATTCAGACCTCATTATAGCATAAATCGGATTCAGTGGCAGGTAATTAGCAAAGGTGCTTATTTTACTATTTAACATATCTACAGGATAAAAGGCATTACTAGTAAATATTAATAAAAAATAAATCATGTTAATAGCAGATTTTTCATTACTTAAGAGTTTAATGTTTATAAAGTTGAAGCATAAACCGATAAATGAAAATGTCCATATTCCAATAAAAGAAGCTAGAAAAACTCTGAACAATTGACTGGATGTGGGCAAATAACCGTACAACAAAAAAGCACACAAATAAATTATCGAAACGCTAAACCAAACAACCACTAGTCGGCTTAATAGAATACCACTGAAGTAAACAACAATATTGATTGGCATTTTTCGTAATATTCTTATAGTTCCATTGTTGTAATATTGTTTAATTATACTTCCAACGGAAAAGAGTCCATCGCTAGTAATAATCATCCCAATTATACCAATCAATATAAATGACACATAACTTGGATCATTAACACTAAATAACGATGAAAACACGACGAATAAGAATGGAGGAAACACTATTGACCAAAAAACAGCTTGTTTTATCCGAATGAAATTAAGAAGTTGTATGTATAAAGTATTGATAAATATGTTCATTATTCCACAGAGTTTTGAGTATTCCCATAAGGTAGCAAGTAATAATATACATCTTTTAATTGTACGTCAAGCACAGAAAAATTATACGTTATCTTAGACAATTCTTGTAGAAATGAATCATCAACATTAAAAATATGTACCGTATCTTTGTGAGTATAAAACCTTAATTTTTTTAACACATTAAAATTATGGTTTGAAAATACATTTTTGCTGATTACTACTTTCTGTTTTGAGGGCAATTTGTTATATATATTTTCAGGAGAAGAAGCTGGACAGAGCATTTTACCTTTATGTAATAAAATAATACGGTCAGAAATTTCCTCTGCAAATTCCCAATTATGAGTTGTTAAAATTACCGATGTATTTTCGGTGTTAACAGCATTCCAAATTTCTGATCTAATTAAAGGGTCGATACTGGAAAAAGGTTCATCATAAATCAAAAATTGGGGATTATGGATTTTAGAAAGTAATATAGATAATTTTTGTTTTTCACCAGCTGATAAGTTCTTTATCATTCTATTTGCTATACTTGATAGAGAAAATAACTCAATTTTTGGTTCTATCAGTGTGTAATTTACTTTTCTAATAGCACAAAAATATTTAATTAATTCCTTTACCTTTAAGAATGGATAAATAACTTGATTGTCATAGACTACACCAAGGTTATTAAAGAATTTTTTTTTATTTGGAAAATACGAAACACTTCCATTTGAGAGTTTAAAATCATCTAATAAAATTCCTAGTAATGTAGTTTTTCCAGAGCCATTTTCACCAATTATGGTTAAAACTTCAGAATTATAGGAAGTAAAAGTAACATCTGATAAAATTGTCAAACCATTTACTGATTTTGAAGCACTATCTACCTCTATGATTTTATTTGTTTGATTACTCATTAGCTTTTTTTCCAAAAATGATTATCGCCTGTATATTTTCGTAAATACCATCAATACCCAAATATTCATTTACTTGGTCATCCAAGCAACTACCTATTAAACATGACCCTAAACCCAATTGTTCAAATAACAAACTCATAACCATACTAACATAACCTACTTCTTGTAAAATGAATTTATACCCTCTCTCTCCATATTTTATACAAACTCTTTCTATAAGACTAGTTATAAAAATCACACCGCATGCATCACTAATAGCAACGTAAGGTTCAGCATTAATAATTTCTTTCAAGCGTTCAAGATGTATCCCTTTTTTTATTAGTTCAAGGGAGTTGTCGGTTTCTTGAAAATGAAATAATCCAGACTCGATGTTACTTTTAAATAAAGAGGTATATATTTCCAAAGGATATAAAGCACCTGCTGAAGGGACCGATCTGTAATTTATGGAATGATTTGTTGAAGGGATTTTAGAAGTATGTGTGATTCCATATGAATAGTGAAATACTGTAAGTAATTCGTTCAGCGATATTTTATAATTTGCATCAAAATTTCTAGTGCTCCTTCTATTTTTCAATACATTCAACAAGTCATTTGACACTTTATTTATCGGTTGACTATATTTTTTAAGAGGAGCAGGATAAATTTTATAAGGTTGAATTGTACGTTGTGTAATGTAGGGGTCTTGAAAATATTGTATCGTTTCCCCTTGAGCTCTTGATGTAAATTTATCCAATTTTGAATTTTCCTGATATAATAAGGCTAATAAATCAGTTATTCTTTTAGAACCATATAAAGACTGATCTTTTTCATCATATTGTTTTTTAATATTATTTATATACATAATAAATGTTTTTTAAGGAAACGGATGTGGGAATTTGTTTAAGGTTTCGTAAGTGTTATTAATCCCAAAAAGTTTCCTGGGTACTTCATATAAACGTTTACCACCCGAAAAATAAAAGGGATAACCTCCTGATAATTGAAGTAATTCAGGGACGAATATTTTTATAGAATGATACCCTAATTGTCTTATATCTGGGGTGGAAATATTTTTAAACACTACATTATACTGTTTATTTTTGAATACATTAAGTATTTGTTTAATTTCTTCTGTGATTGATAGCTTTTTTTCTTCGTTAAAATATATATTTTTGCTGGGTTCTTTGTTAGTCCAATTATCAAAAACATGCCATAAATCTTTTCTTTTGAGATAAAAAATCGAGTGATCGCTAAAGCTAAGAATTTTGTTAAAATCATCATCTGGTTTCCATTCTTCACGTTCTCCTAATAACCATCGAAAATAAGGAACTGTTTGACCTATTTCCATAATTACTCTTCGTAATGAGTCTCCAAAAGTTCCACGAGTAGCAGAGCCAACAGCGACAAAATCACCAAATTCCGTTCTTCCCTTACATATACCAAATGTTGTTGGCATTTTTAAATCATAGGTTATATCAAAAAAGTGCCATTCATAATGAGCTGGAAAACGTTCATCTAAAAAGGTTTTTATTTCATCCGAAATGATAATCTTGTCAGGGACTAAATTATTCATCCATGTCATAACAAAACTATCTCGTTCAATGACTTCATATAAACCAGTTAAAATTGCAGCATAGAAGTTTGTATGTGATGCTAATCCAGTAGAGTTTCCTGCTGTAATGAATTTTTTATCTTTCTTAAATGGCATATATATAAATTGGGCAGGGATATATACTTCTTTTCCATTAATTAAATTATATCCAGGCACCCATGTAACCTCTAAATCATTTGCGAATGGGTAAAGATTATAATTTACTTTCTGATAATATTCATACTGTTTGGGGTGAAATAATGCATATTTTGAAGGCTCAATAGCATCCTTTTTTAGGTTGTTAAAAGACGACTTGATTGCTTCTTCAATGGGAAAGAATGCTGGTGCATATCTTTCAAAAGTCTCCCCTAAAGTTGATAAAATTGCAGATGTCCATTCTACACCACTTGCACCACTTCTGCCTTCAAATTTCTCTCCGTTAATCTGTGTTGTGTCTGATGGCCATATACCATAATTCAATATACTTGGGTCACTATGAAAACGAGGGAGTTTTACCGTATGAGAAATGATTCCAATTTCCTCTGAAATCCCCCTTAATCCTTTTAACAAAAAGCTGATATTATTATGCATAATCTATTTATTATCTTGATTAAGGCTTATAGGTTCTAGCCATGGCGCTGGATTAAACTTAACTTTTGGCTTACATATTTCGCAATATGGCACTTTCAATAAATCGTGTTTTTTAATTGTATAATCTAGTACATTAAATGAAATGAAACTTTTCCAAACCTGAGGGGTAGTCCAAAATTGAATAAATTTACTTATTTCTAATGCTACGATTCTAGCAATAATACCTTCATAAAGATCCTTGTACAACATTGAGTCAGGTTTAGAACTTTTTCCATTTTCCTTTAAGTAATGTTCATAGCTATTAAAGTAACTGATATGGTCATGATTGCTTTTAATTCTTTTTATCAAACAATTATAACAACCTGTTTCTTTCCCACTAAATATAGGGCCTATTTTATATTGATATTCTTCAAGACCACCAATATACAACCAAGGCTTATTATGTTTCAAGGCTATATTGTTAAACCTCTCTAAAATTGATGGATTCCAATGGGTAGAATCAAATACCAAAAAATCGTGGTTAATAACAATATCTGTTATCGTATCGTAATCATCTTTAATAGTGTCAATGTTTATTTTGTTGATAAAGTCTAAGGATAATGCTGATAAAGATTCCTTGATTTTATCGGATAATCCACCTTTACCAATAATTACTATATCATGATTTGATAATATTTGACAATGTTCGTAGTTATTTTCGTTTGATTTTTGAATTCCGAAAGTCTCTTTTATAAAACTAGACTCAGTTTCAGAGAGTAAACCATATTCATTTAGATTATGAAAAACATCTGTAACAATCGCTTTGTCAAATTCTTTTAACAGATTCTTGGCTAAACTTTTGTTACTACTATCAGTGTTATTTATTATAAATTCGAATACTTTATATTTTAAATCATCATCAAATTCTATAACGAAAACATTTGATTTTGTTCTAACTTGGTAACATTGATTTTCTTTATCGTAAAAAATATCGTAGTCTTTTAACATGTGTTTTGATTTTTAATAAAAAGGCTGTTTACTCAAAATGACTATCAGTAAACAGCCTTAGAAAGATTCTCTATAAGACATCCAAATCACCACTATTATTGCAATTACAGCAACAACAGCAGCAACAACAGCATGGTGCAGCAGCCGACATCTGAGAAAACCCTTTCATTTTGTTTAAAACTTTGATTTTCATAATGAATCAATTTAGTTAAACATTTTTAGATGACTTTTATTCGAGTTCATCCTTTCCCCGATTAATGATACAAAAGTAATATGCTAACAGGACAATTTTTGTCCTACCATATTATTCTTTATTAAGCCTGAATTTTTTTTGGAATTTACAATATTTAATATAATGACCTTCTTCTCTTAATTCAGCTATCATTCTTTTTACGGTTCTTCTACTAACCTCAAATTTATCAGCAATCTGCGACAAAGAAATACATCTTCCTTTTTCAATCATTTCGAGAAGGTATTCCATTTTTTGTTTTCTTTCCAAGAATTTCATTTTTAGATATTTTTGGTTAGCGATTGATACAGGCTCTTTTGTTTTTTTGTTTCCTTCAGTTTTCTCTACTACGGATTTTGTCAAAAAAAAACAAATGTGCCTGTTAGCGTTGGCTTAGCTTGCGTACAACGTTTACTGTATGGTTAGTGGCGTGTAAAATTCTATAACTTTTATTAAGCAATGCACTTTATAAAAAGAACCTAGCTTTAAGGTTTGCTCATAGTAGCCATTAACTATACAGATTGTTGTGTGCCGTTTTTATTCAATCATTCTACTCTTTTTGGTGCTCTATTTTTCCTCACGTAATATACTATAAATCCAATTTGTAATAATGTTCCAAAAACTGAAGGTAAAAATTGACTGTATGGTTGGTAATTCTCAAAAAGAGTTCCTGAAAATGCAGATAGCAATGCGGTAAATGCTCCAATCATTTTAAAAATATGTTCATAAAGCCACATATTTCTGTAAATCTTTTTAGGAATCAAATAACGTATAAAATCATATGCAACTATCATTAATAACGCTCCAACTGTACTGTAAATAATTATTGGCGACCAGTACATTCCGATAGACTTGAAATAATATAAAAAGTAAGAAACTGAAATAAGCGAAACGATAGCAACTGAAATGTCAATTAATTTTGGACTATTGGATTTGGTTTGTAAAGTCCTATATCCAGAAAAGCCATAATATGCACTCAAAACAGTTATTATTAATAGAAAAGTATTTCGTTTAAAAATAAAGACTCCGATTAATCCTGTTAGTGCAACTATTATTAAGAGAATTAAGAAATAATTTCCGCTTTTTGTATGCCACTTTCCGCCTTTTTTGGTCATCAAGCCTATAATACCGAGTAATAATGCAATTGAACCAGAGATTACGTGAGTTACAATATTTGAATTATGTAAAAAGGAATAATCAGTCATATTCTATTTTTGTTATTAGATGTTTCTCGGATTGTTTTTTTTAATGGCACACAACGCCGCGCTATACGCAGTGACGTTCTGGGTTTTCAATGGATGCATTTTCATGCGATTCATTAAAAAGACAAAAAGAACGTTATCAAATTGCGGTATAACGACATGATATGCACTATTTTGTTCGATACCACCTCAAGGTGATTGTTAGCTAGTCTCTTAATTCCTACGCCCA
>Ga0115569_10004273_pt1 | contig 10340 bp, 7 predicted proteins | sample COGITO_mtgs_1205_2_FD_87295 | JGI IMG/M metagenome (GOLD analysis project Ga0115569, IMG submission 87295) | Pelagic marine microbial communities from North Sea - COGITO_mtgs_120503 | ecosystem: Environmental > Aquatic > Marine > Epipelagic | place: Germany:Helgoland, sampling site Kabeltonne...
CGGTAAGTGGCTTGCAAACCTTTCAGGAAATGCCTTAACACCTGGTCCTGGCATTTTCTAAAGTGCTTGTGACTCGATTTGCGAAAAAATGCGCTGAGTTCATGTTTGCTGAGTCTGAAGTCCGAGCGATTCATAATCTCGAGGATGTCATCTGCCTGCAAGTTCAAGGCGATTTTTAATTTCATGAAAATAATATTGTTCGACAAGCGTTGTTCTGGCTCGGGTTGTGGGCCTTCACGCTTGCCGCGCTTCAGATTGATTAATCCATTGAGAAATATGGCCAGTTCAACGTCGGAGCAGTCTTGATAGGCCGGGTCATCATCTTTTTTGAGCCAATCACTGACCTGTTCGCGGGTAACAGTGTGACCCGCTTCGGCAAATAACTGAATCATGGTCTTGTCATTGAAGTTGAAGGTGTAGCGGATTCGGCGTAACACGTCGTTATTGGTCATAGGTTTACTCTGCTGCGAACTGCTTGATTGTTCTAGTGGGAAGCTTGGGTCAACGTTACGGTAAACCCGGAACTTTAAAAACAATACTTTACCGTCTTATTCCACAGGATGTCATATTGTGAGTAGATATTTTGTTAGCAGCCTGTTTGAGGATTTTTCAGACGCAATTGGTTTTTACTCAACTGGCGCGCAATGATACGGAAGACGTCGGCTGAAATGCCGAGCCCCAGATGGCTGCTGCGGACTTCAAAGTGCTCGACGTCGGGTGACTTGTGATCGATGCAGGCTTCCCAGGCGACGACGCCATCGTTCTTTGAGTAAATATTGGTGATGGGCATTTGTAGTAATTGCTTATCCCTTGATGCGATAGCCTGCTCAATCATGTCCAGGCTGAGGCCGTTGTCTTTGAACAGTGCAGCGACGCGGGTATATTTAGGCCCACCGATGATGGGGCTGCCCAGGGTCAAGACCTGGCTGATGTGACCAGGCAATTCCCTGGCGACCTCTCTGGCAAGATAACCGCCCAGACTCCAGCCCACCAGTATGACGGGGGCGTTGGTATCCTGTACTTGCTTTCTTACCGCGTCGGTAAGGGTGCGGATCATCACCATGACATCACCGGTATTGATGCCTTGTTGCCAACCAGCACTGTTATAGCCCAGGTAAGCCAAATACTGGCGCAGTACCAGGGTGGAAAAATCCCCTGCGCCAAAGCCCGGGAAGACTAAAACCCGCTCTCCCTTGCCGCGGACCTGGGTGAGTAAATCTGGGGCATGGAGAAACAGGCGCGGGAACTCCAGCCAGCTGAACGCTTCGTTAAACAAGCGTATATTGGATGGTGGTGAAATGTTATGCATAGCTGGCTGCTAGCTCAATGTTGACTGAGTATTGATAGTGAATGCCATGTCTGAAAAAAACCAGGTCTGAGGCACTCGGTATCGACCGGTTTAGAGGACCTTTACTCGCTTGGGGCAACGCCTAACCGCGTGGCTCGTTAAACATCGCCGTGCGGCCGCCGTCAATCACCAGATCGTGGCTGGTGACGAATCGACTGGCATCGCTGGCGAGGTACAGTGCGCCCTCGGCGATATCCACAGCGAGGCCCGCCTGTTGCAATGGTACGGCTTTAGCCAGATTGGCAGTGAGCTTGGCCATTTTGGCTTCGTTTTCGGCGTCGGTGAGCGTGTTGGCTCGGGCCGAGCCACCATAAAATATCGGGGTGGCGATGGCGCCAGGAGAAATGGCGTTGACGCGAATATTTAAGGGGCCCAGTTCAACGCCTGCGAGGCGAGTATAGTGCGAGACGGCAGCCTTAATTGCGGAATAGAGAATGTCGCCCTGAAGGTGCCGCAGGCCAGCAATACTTGAGTTGTTGATAATCGAGCCGCCGCCATTGGCTGTCATTGGGCCAATGGCATGCTTGATGCCCAGAATCACACTGGATAAGAGCAGGCTGACACCATCCTGAATGTGTTCCGGTGTGACGCCTTGCAAGCCTGCGCCAACTGGTCCACCAGCGTTATTAAAGAGGATGTCGAGTTTGCCGAAATGCTTCACCGTTAGGGCGATGGCGGCGGCAATATCTGCTTCTTGGGTAATATCTGCCTTGCTGTAGATCACTTGACTACCCAGGCTGTCAGCGAGCTTTTGGCCTTTTTCTTCCGAGCGACCGACAATGACAACGCGCGCACCTTCGGCTGCAAATAGTTTGGCGGTGGCCGCCCCGATGCCACTGGTACCGCCTGTAATCAGTGCCACTTTGCCTGCGAGTCTATCAGTCATCATTCATCTTCCGTTTCAATAAGACAGTAAACCGTCAGGCTGTCTTAATTTGTTTTAGCTTGTTTGCGCGCCTTACGTGAGGGCTTGCTGCTCTTCTCGGCCTTGATTTTAGTATCGGCATTGCTCTTTTTGACAACCCTGGCCTTCTTTTTGACTGGGCCCATGCCTTCCGTGGGAACAGGTTTGGCATGTTTGGCCTTTACGGGCCTGACTTCCTGAGTCTCGACGACTTCCGCTGTGATCTTTTTGGCTCTGGTTGGCTTCGGCTTCTCTAGCGGCGCTGCTGGCTCAGTAGGGGCCATGACTTCGGGCTCAGGCTTTGCGGCGCGGGGCTTGTCGGATCTGGGCTTTTCGGCGCGGGGTGTCTTGCCAGTCTCGACTCGTGGTTTGGCGCGGGTAACCGCTGCAGTGCTGTCTTCATTGGTACGCGTAATCTTCATAGCGTGACCGCAAACCCGCACTTTTTTCAAATCGTGAAAGATATCTGCAGGCATACCTGAGGGCAGATCCACATAGCTGAATTCGTCATGGATATCGATATGGCCAATGTGTGCAGCATCCAATCCCGCCTCATTGGCGATGGCGCCAACGATGTTGCCAGGTTTAACTTCATGCTGGTGCCCAACCTCAATGCGGAAGCGCTCCAGGCCTTCAGGTGGCTTGCTGTCTCGAGCTCGCCTTGGTGGTCTGGCCTCGCTGCTGCGGGCGGTTCGACCGGGTCGGTCATTGGGTCGCGCTCGACTGTCTGGCTTATCGTCTCGTTCCGGCCGAGTGTGAGTGGGCTTGTCCGTGATCAGCAGATCTCGATCGCCGATGGCCATTTTAGCTAATGCAGCGGCAATCTCTAATGCAGGAATATCATGTTCCTGCTGATATTGCTCCATGACGGTACGTAAATAGTCCAGCTGCCCGGCGCCGAGGGTATCAGTGATGGTTTGCTTAAAAGCCGCGATGCGCTTGTTATTCACCATCTCGGTACTGGGAAGTTCCAGTTGCTCGATCTTCTGTCGAGTGGCGCGTTCAATAGCCGACAGCATTCGAGTCTCACGGGGCGCGACAAATAGAATCGCTTCACCGCGTCGCCCGGCGCGGCCGGTTCGACCGATTCGGTGGATATAGGCTTCAGTATCGTAGGGAATATCGTAGTTCACGACATGACTGATACGGTCGACGTCTAAGCCTCTGGCGGCTACATCGGTGGCGACGAGAATATCAAGGGAGCCGTTTTTCAGCCGCTTGATCATGTCTTCACGGGATTTCTGTACCATGTCGCCGTTCAGTGCCGAGGCGGAATAGCCTCTGGCCTCGAGTCGCTGGGCTAATTCGGTGGTTGCCAACTTGGTCCGCACGAAAATTAGCATGGCATCGAATGGCTCAACTTCAAGAATCCGGGTGAGCGCATCCAGCTTATGGGCATTGCTCACCAACCAGTAGCGCTGGGTAATGGTTTCGGCAGTGGCAGTCAGAGACTTGATTTCGACGACCTCGGGATCCCGCAGATATTTCTGTGAAATACGTTTAACTTCTTTGGGCATGGTCGCCGAAAACAAAGCCATTTGTCGCTCTTTTGGCATCTGCTCAAGAATCCACTCGACATCGTCAAGAAAGCCCATGCGTAACATCTCATCCGCTTCATCGAGGACCAAGGCTCGCAGACCTGATAGGTCGAGTGTGCGCTTGCGAATATGATCCATTATTCGTCCAGGTGTGCCGACGATGACATGTACGCCACGTTTTAACTGACGAATCTGGCCGGAATATTCCTGGCCGCCGTAGATCGGCAAAACATGGAAGCCTTTCATATGAGAGGCATAGCGTTGTAGTGCTTCGGCAACTTGAATGGCTAGTTCGCGGGTTGGGGTCAGCACCATCAATTGAACATGATTGTCTGTAACATCAACGCGGGATAACAGGGGTAAACCAAAAGCAGCGGTTTTTCCCGTGCCGGTCGGTGCATTGCCCAGCACATCGGTGCCGGCCATTAGCAACGGAATCGTCTTTGCCTGGATCGGTGACGGGGTTTCATACCCCACTTCATCCAACGCCTTAAGGAGCTCGGTGGGCAGGTTGAGATCACGAAATGTGGTGATCACTGGGATGGTTTCGGGCATAGGGGTTCCAGGCAAAAAAGACTAACGCGGATAAATGGGGTGGTTGGGGCGCGAGTATAGGGTTCTGAGGTTCGAATACAACACTTTATAGCTAAAAACATGAGTATTTTCCAGTTTCTCACGGGCAGGAAAGTAGAGATTGCACATCACTATCAAACAGCTTCAAGCCTTGTTTGAAAAAGCGCCCTAGATCCGCATCGGTCGGAAAGGTGTGATAGGTGCCAACCGGCGGTTGTGGCTTGCAATTGACGGGCTCGCCGAAGTGCAACAGTTCAATGTTTTTGATGATGGTTTTACAGCCGTCAGTATAGAGATTGAGCACGTGCCAGAGGTATGAGCGCTGGCGATCAACCGGCAGGTGAGTGGTGCTGATAATGCGCCCGGTATCGATGCTGCTGTCGTCGATATAGTGGAGGGTAGTGCCGAGTTCTGAAGCACCATTGAGCAGGCCCCAGAAAGAAGCCATGACACCGCGGTAGTCGGGCAGAGGACCTGAATGCAGGTTGATGATGCCGTGTCTGGGCAGAGCAATCACAGGCTGCCGCAGAATGACGCCATAACGGATAGAGACGATTAGATCAGGTTTGTCCGCAGCCAAAATGCTTTGGCCTGCGAGAGAGTTGATATGATTTAAGGTGTTGATGGGCCTACCGATCAGTCGGCCAAGGGCGCTGAATGATTGCAGTCTCGAGTCAGTGCTCGTGTGGCTATCCGATACATCGCTGAGGCTCTGCAATAGTGCTCGTTCAAATGACTGTAGGGCTTCTAGCGCCTGTGGTTTTGTGCCGACTTTGCCAACTCTGGATGACAAGTACACTGTGATGCGATGATCTTTAAGTTTGGGTAATAACAGGTTCAAGGCGAGATTGCTGGCGATGTCGTGGTTGGCTAGTAGCGTAATATTCACGAAAAAATTGTCCTGTGGTCATTGCGATGAACGTGGCTGTGCCATCAGAGTGTGGGCCGAGTACTCTGCGATAGCCAAGAAACTGCAGATTCTACTATAAGTGTAGATTCTGATTAATCCTCAGTGAGATGATTCGGCTCGCTGCATAGTCTCTCTAGCAGATGAATGTCTGTCTAGTATCGTCACCGCTGTGGTTAGTCGAAAGCCCAGTTCTGCAGAATGCTCATGGAGATGCGGTACTCACGGAAATCAAGTATCACGCCATCTTCGGTAATTTCGACTAGCAGTAATTCTGGGGCAATATACTCGTCTTCCCGCATCATTTGGCCATTGATGTTGACCAGCCGAAAATCATCAGAATACAGGTGGCTGGAGAATACCAGATCAGGAATTTGGCGCTGGATGTCTTCAGGAAGCTCACTGATTCGTTGCGGGGCAATAATTCGGTTTGAATCCAGACCAGTAAAGTCTGCTGCTGTAATGCGTTGCTCAGCCTCGAACAATGGCTGCGGGTTGTGTTTGGGTTCGACCAGTTTCGTAGTGCTACCTGTCGTCGACGCGTCAACCAGCGGCGCAAATGGTTCAGCTGGGATGATTGATGCTGTGGTCAAGACAGGGTGTTTGTCGTCGGTTTGGAAAACCCATAACCCGAGGCCGACGAAATTCAGTATAACCAAACATAAAGTGATGGCGATCCAAGGCATTTTACGAATCAATGAGGGTTGATTTGTTGGATGCACTGTCATCAGATCCGGTGTGCTCTGACTCTTTCGCTGTTGCTCGGATTTTTGTAAAGCATCAAGGATATAGGACATCAGTGACGGACTCCGGCGTTCAAGAACGGGATATCATTCCCAACGATACTGTTGAGTTGAATCCAGGTGCGGGCGCCCACCAGGCCGTCGGGATCAATGCCAGAGGTTCGTTGGAAATTCTTGATCCGCCGTTCCAGATTTAAGTCGAATAAAAATCCGACCTCTCCTGTGGGCTTGCCGGTATCTATGAAACTCAAGGTGTTTAGCAGTGCGTCAACACTGGTGCCGGAATCCCCGAGTTTCAGGGGTTGCTGATAGTTCGGTGGTGAACGCCAAAGCACGATGCTGTCTAAACGGCCCGCTGCTGCCAAGTCGCTTCTGGCAACTCGGACTTCCGCGTCACCGACTTGAAGTAGCGCATCGTCAGCGTCCAACTGCTTGAGTGTCACCCAACGTGGCGAATTTGCATCGCCTAGATCTACTGTGCCTAAATTCACGGCTAAAGGACGATTCATATGCGCTATCTCTGCCAGCTCTAGTTCTGCCTGGAAACAACTCAGACCTAGATCCAGAGCCGACTGGCAGATTGCCTGAGTGGTGTCTGCTGGCAGTTCTGCAGTCCAGATGCTGAGTACATTCAGCAATGCGGGTTCAGAACTGCTGTGGCCGCTGAGGCTGTCCAATGACTGCCTGATAAAGGCGGGTAAGCGCTTGCCAAGTGTGTCTGTAACCGCCACTTGCGGTGGCAGGATATCAGCTGACGGACTCAGTTGCGGTACTTGAGGCGGTGTGGGGGTGGTGATGGGGATGGGGATGGGGATGGGGATGGGGATGGGGGTATATTGCTCAGAGATAAAGACCATGCCGCCGAGAATGAGCAGCAGCGCGCCCAGCAAAGCCATAGATTTTTTTATCCGCGGTTTGCTGGTCCGACTGTCTGATTGCCCCAACACCTCTTGAGCTGCTTTGGTAACGATCGCCGGGTTCACGCGAGGTTGATTTTCCACATAGGCACCCAGTAGGGCGCGATCGCAAATCAGATTGATCAGCCGGGGTATACCTCCAGAAATTCGGTAGATTCGACGCACGCTGGCGGTTGTGAAAAGTGGTTGGTTGCCGCCTGCGACCGTAATGCGATGTTGGATGTATTCTGCGACCTCTCGTGAATTCAAGGCGTCGAGATGAAAGCGGGCAGTGACCCGTTGCGACAGTTGACGTAATTCCTGTTGCCCGAGCAGGCTCAACAATTCAGGCTGGCCGAGCAGGATAATCTGGAGTAATTTTCGCTGGTTAGTTTCCAGATTGGTTAGTAGTCGAAGTTGCTCAAGGACATCAACTGCCAGGTTCTGGGCTTCGTCGATGATGAGAATGGCTTTGCGGCCTGCTTGATGACTATCCAGTAAGAATAAATTGAGCTTGTCTACCAGCGTTTTTATGCTGGCCTCAGTACCATAGTTAATATTGAACTCATCGCAGATCGTCGCCAGTAGCTCTAGCGCGGTTTGTTTCGGGTTCAGCACCATGGCGATGTCGACGTCACTGGGTATCTGCGCTAACAGGCAACGGCAGACTGTGGTTTTGCCAGTGCCGACCTCACCGGTAAGTAAGATAAAGCCACCGTCGCTCTTGACCCCATATAGCAGGTGCGCAAGTGCCTCGCGATGGCGAGTGCTCATATACAAGTACTGTGGATTCGGTGCGATGGAAAACGGCGAATCCTGCAACCCAAAATAATGTTTATACATTCAATAAAACTTTAGCAATGAAGGCTGAATGGAAAATCGCTCTGTTATCAGCCGCAGGATATCAGGGCGCGCCGGTCTGGCCAACCGCTATAGTCGGGGCTAAGCTGACAATGGTGGGTGAAATCGATAAAAAGCAGGTGCCAAGAGTATGGGCAAAATGTCCGTGAGCAGACTGATGTCTCTGGCGCGAGCACCTGTGGCGGCCTTGCTGTTACTGTTGATGCCTGTAATGGGTTGTAGCACGCTGGGTTATTATCAACAGGCCGTCAGTGGCCAACTGCGGCTGATCGTCAATCGACGTGATTTGGACACGGTGCTGAGTGATCCCGCGGTAAGGCCCGTTGTGAAGCAAAAGATCCTGCTGGCCAGGCAGGTCAGCCAATTTGCCGAACGGGAACTGGGGTTGCCCGTGGAGGATAGCTTTTCCACCTATGTTGATGTGGGTTCGCCCTACGTCGTGTGGAGTGTCTTCGCAGCAGCAGAGTTTTCGCTGGACCTACAAAAATTTTGTTACCCGATAGCTGGGTGCGTCAGTTACAAAGGCTATTTTTCGCCAGACTCAGCGGCTCAATTCAGCCAGTCTCTGGCGGCCCAAGGGTTGGACGTGTTTTATGGTGGCGTCGCCGCGTATTCGACGTTGGGTTGGTTCGCCGATCCGTTGTTAAATACCTTTATTGAACGGGATGACACCCGCCTTGCTGGGTTGCTATTCCATGAGCTTGCCCACAAAGCTGTCTATATTCCTGGTGATACTCGATTTAATGAGAGTTTTGCGACGGCTGTTGAGCGTGCGGCATTGCTTCGCTGGTTGCAGTTGCAGCAGCAAAGTAAAGCATTTGAAGACTATCTCGTCCTGGAACAACAACGAGCGCAGGTCCTGACCTTAATTAGTTCAGCTAAAGTTGATTTGGCAGCAATCTACGCCAGCACCGCAACGGATGCGGTCAAACGGGAAGGCAAGGCGGAGGTTTTTGAGGTTATGCGGGCTAGATACAAGGAGCTCGCGGCAGCCGGGCAAGTTGGTGGGGTTTTCAGCGAATGGATGGCGAGCGAGATCAATAATGCCGGAATCGGTGCATTAGCGGATTACAATGACTGGGTTGCGAGCTTCGAGGTGTGGCTCGCTAACTTAGATGGGAATTTGCCAGCGTTCTACCGTGAGGTACAACAGCTGGCAATGCTAGATCGATTGGAGCGCGACGCCTTCCTTAATCAGTTAGCAGCCACGCGCATACCAGAGTGATCACCACGGCGCCGGTCAGGTTCAGAACGAAACCCTCTTTGGCCATTACACTGGTGGGGAATCTGCCGGTGCTGAAGACGATGGTATTGGGTGCCGTGGCAACGGGTAGCATAAAGGCACAACTGGCACTCATGGCCGCAGGGACCATTAGCAGCGCAGGCTCCATGCCGGTTGCTACCGCTGCGGCAGCCAAAATTGGCATCATCAGACTGGTGGTGGCCGTATTGCTGGTCATCTCGGTCAGGAAAGTGATGGTCAGGCAGATAGTCGCCAGCATCAATAGAATGTGCCAGCCGGCAATGTCTGATAAGGCGGTGCCCAGTGCTTCACTCAGGCCCGAGACGATGAAGCCTTTGGCGATCGCGATACCGCCGCCAAACAGGATGAGCATTCCCCAGGGTATTTTCCCTGCCGTTTCCCAGTTGAGTAGCTTTTCGCCTTTGCCGTCATTGATCAAAAACATAGCAACAACAGCCGCCAGCGCCACGCTGGCATCGTTAGCGCCAGGTACGCCCAGCCACTCGCTCCAACCGCCGAATGGCTGACCTCGAGTCATCCAAGCGATTGCGGTCAGAGAGAAAACCAAAAAGACTCGGCGCTCTTCCGTATGCCAGACGCCGACAGCGGGCATATTAACGTGACCCTGATGCCGCAGATGCCGGGTGAGCCAAAGCCCAATGAGCGGCACCATAATCAGCACAACCGGAACGCCCCATGTCATCCAGGTGAAGAAGCCGATCTCGTTGCCGGTATATTGCAGGTATATCTCGCGGAAAATCAGGTTCGGTGGCGTGCCAATGGGCGTGCCAATGCCGCCGACGCTGGCGGCGTAAGCAATGCCTAACAGCAAGGGTGTTGGCAATTCAGCGTCGTCGGAGCGCTCGATCACAGCGAGAGCCACCGGTAATAGCATCAAGGTGGTTGCGGTATTGGATATCCACATGCTCAGTACTGCGGCGGCGGCCATGAAACCGAAGACCAGGCGGCGACTGCTCGTGCCGCCGAACAGGTGCACCATGTTGAGTGCGACCCTGCGGTGGGCACCGCTCTTCTCCATGGCTGTTGAGAGGATAAAACCTCCCATCAACAACAACACCAGTGGGCTACCATAGGCGGCGCCCACTTCGTTCGGAGTCAGAACGCCGAAGACGGGCAATAGGGCCAACGGTATTAGCGAAGTCGCCGGAATCGGAATGGGCTCAAAAATCCACCAAATTGCGCATAGGGTCGTGATAGCGCCGGTCCAGCAGGCTTTAGCTTCCCAGCCAAAGAAGTTCAGAGCCATAAAGACCAAGGCGCTCGCGATAGGGCCGAGAATAAGTAATAAGGGTTTGATGTTTCCAGA
>Ga0115569_10004287_pt1 | contig 10317 bp, 5 predicted proteins | sample COGITO_mtgs_1205_2_FD_87295 | JGI IMG/M metagenome (GOLD analysis project Ga0115569, IMG submission 87295) | Pelagic marine microbial communities from North Sea - COGITO_mtgs_120503 | ecosystem: Environmental > Aquatic > Marine > Epipelagic | place: Germany:Helgoland, sampling site Kabeltonne...
CGCGGAACCGCCGATACCTACACGCGCCACGCAGACCCAGAAACGACGGAGCGTTTCCCTCCACACAAATCGCTGGAGGGCAATGCTCTGCCATTGCCGCGGAACCGCCGAACCGCCGAAACGCTGCCCATGAAAAACACCCTGCCCTTGCTCTCTGCCAGGACAGGCATAGACTACCGTTATGCACTGCACGGGTCGAAAACATCCGGCTCGTCAGCCCGTTTATAACTCAGGAAACCGCTCCAACATTGTATTTGTCACGATTTGCACCCGCAAGCGTCAGACAATTTTGGCCAATGACACCGCGCATAAAATCATTCGGCAGGCATGGAGCGCCGCCGATCATTGGGCAGTCGGTCGCTATGTGATCATGCCAGATCACATTCACCTATTCTGTGCCCCAGCCACATACGACCATTTATCGATCAAACGATGGATCGCCTTTTGGAAATCAAAAACATCATTGGCTTGGCCATCTGCCAATCAACGCCCCATCTGGCAAATCGACGCATGGGACACACAATTGCGCACGGGCGACAGCTACAGCGCCAAGTGGGCATATGTGCGCAATAATCCCATCCGCCAGCAACTCGTGGCCCGCACCGAGGACTGGCCCTACCAAGGCGAAATGCATTCGCTACTTTGGCACGACTAAGTCACCGCGCCACGCGGATGTGGAAACGACCGAGCGTTTCCCTCCACACAAATCGCTGGAGGGCAATGCTCTGCCATTGCCACTGAACCGCCGATACCTACACGCGCCACGCAGACCCGGAAACGACAGAGCGTTTCCCTCCACACAAATCGCTGGAGGGCAATGCTCTGCCATTGCCGCTGAACCGCCGATACCTACATCGCGCCACGCAGACCCAGAAACGACGGAGCGTTTCCCTCCACACACATGACCAACGAACCACACGCTCATCTAGTTTTCCGGATAGGTGCGACGAAACAATAGGTAGAACAGCGCCGGGCAAAGCAGCAACGTTAACGCGGTGGCGAAGCTCAGGCCGAAGATCATTGCGAACGCCATCGAGCTCCACATCCCACCTCCGGAAATGGCGAGTGGCAACAAACCGATCACTGTGGTGCAGGTGGTGAGCAAGATCGGCCGCAGGCGCGAGCGACAGGCGGTCACGATGGCATCGGTCAGCGGCATCGACTCGCCGAGTTGCGCGTTAATCTCATCGATCAGTAGAATCGCGTTGTTCACAATAATGCCGAGCAGCGCAATCATGCCGAGCAAGGTCATAAATCCGAAAGTTGAACCGGTGAGCAACAGCCCAGGCACGACCCCGATCAGCATCGGCGGAATGGTGAGCATGATGATGCCGAAACGGCGGATACTATTGAACTGCACAATCAGGATCAACGACAGCAAGGCCATCGCGATCGGCATGACTGCGGCGAGATTACTTTGCGATTTACTGCTCTCTTCCGCCTCACCACCGTATTCGATCCGATAGCCCGCGGGCCAATCATCGGCACGCATCATATCCGCCACGATCGGTTGAATATCCGCCAATGCATCACTGCTAAAGCGCCCGCGCACGCGCCCCTTGATCGTCATGGTGCGCACAGTATTCTCACGAAGAATCGAGCCAGGCTGAAACTCGACACCGACGTCGGCCACCTGCCCGAGCGGCACAAAGCCCACACTGCCGCTGAAGATCGGCACATCTTTCAGGCGCTCGGGGTGCTCGCGAAAGTCATCCTGCGCGCGCAAAATAACCGGAATCGATTGATCCTCCTCGCGGTAAGCGGTGGCTTGCATTCCGGTAAACTGCAGGCTCAAGCTTTCGGCAATCGTCTCGGTATTTAAGCCGAGCCGCGCAGCACGCACTGGATCGGGATCAATTTCGACCTGCTTAATCCAGGCCCCCCAGCTATCACGCAAGCCATACAAGCCCTCGACTGGGCCAATGCCTGCGACGATGCGATCCCGCAAGGCATAGAGTGTATGCAGATCTTTGCCGGATAAGCGCAATTGAATCGGGTCGCCCACCGCTGGGCCATTTTCCAATGCCTGCGGCACGATCCGCGCATCCGGAAACGCATCTTCAGCATAAGTGCGCACGTGCTGCAAGAACGCCGACAACTCATCCGGGCTTTCGGTATGGGTCATCACCGAGAGCAACGCGTAGTTCGGATTGGCCGCTTCCGGTGACAAGGCAAGATACCATCGCGGCCCACCATTGCCGATCCATGACGACACCGCCTTGACCGCATCGGCATTCGATTGTAGCAGCCACTGCTCCAGCTCAACGACTTGTCGCTCGGTTTCAGCGATGTCGGTGCCCAGTGGCAGCTCAAAATTGATCACAAATTGCCCACGCTCATTCGGCGGAAAAAAGATGCTCGGCACCAATTTAAACGCCATGCCGGACACCAGTGTCAGCACCAGAATCAGGATCGGATAGCCCCAGCGGAGCTTGAGCGTGCGACGTAGCAAACGTTCGTAGGGATCATAACAGCGGCTCAGCTGACGCCCGATAAAGGTGTCTCGCTTCAACGGCTTGAGAAAGTAGAAACAAGCCAGCGGGATAATCGTCAGCGACAACAGCCAGCTGGAGATCAAAGCCAGTGAAACCACCGCAAACAGGCTAAACGTAAACTCGCTTGAGCCGCCGCCAGCCAAAGCGATCGGTGAAAACGCCGCAATGGTAGTGCAGCTGGCGGCCAGCAAAGGAACCAGCAAGTCCTTACACGCGTCGACCACCGACGCCATACGATCGCCGCCCGCATTCAAACGCACCAGAATCTGCTCGGACACCACCACGGCGTTATCCACCAACAGGCCGAGCGCAATAATCAGTGCGGCTATCGACATCATCTCCAGCTCCACGCCGACGCTCGGCATAAACGCAAACGCCATCAACACGGTGGAAGGCACCAGAATACCGACAATTAGCGCCAATCGAATGCCGGCGAAAAGGAACATCACCAGCACGACGAAAAAGAACGCCTGCCCAAGGTTCACAATAAAATCACCGATGGATTTATCCACATATTGAGGCTGAAAAAACATCGTCTCGATATTCAGCCCGATCGGCAGATCGCGTTGGATGGACTCCAAACACGCCATGATATTTTCGCCCACACGAGTCACCGCTTCGCCCTCGATCATCGAAGCCGCAATGCATAAGACACGTTCGCCGTTAAAATGCGAAAACGAAGAGGCCGGATCGACATACGCACGCCTTACATCGACCAGATCCGACAAGCGCACAGTCGACGACTCTCCGGGAATCGCAATACGGTAGGCTGCGAGTTGCTCCACCGACTCAAACTCACCGAGCGTGACTAAATTCAAGCGATCCACTCCAGAGCGGACACTACCACTGGAAGCAATGGCATTCTGCCCGTTCAGGGCTTGCATCAACTGCAGCGGCGAGAGCCCCTGAGCCGCCAGTTCGCTAGCGGAAAATTCGAGGTAGATCCGTTCCTGCTGTGCGCCATGCAGCTCGACTTTACCGACTCCAGGCGTGGCCAGCAGTTCGTCGCGAATCGCTTCGGCAGTGTTCAACAACTCGGCTTGGCTAAAGCCATCGCCCTGAAGCGCAAATAGGTACGGAAACACATCGCCAAAACTGTCATTCACCCTCGGCGGCTGACTCCCGGACGGCAAAGGCGTCTCGATCACGATATTGCGCATATCCTGCCAAATCGGCTCTAAATCAAAATAGGTATCTTTGATCGACACACTAAGGATCGAGACCCCCGGCTTGGAAGTGGACTTGACCTTATCCACCTCCGGCATCTGACGAATCGCTTGCTCCAGCGCATTGGTCACCTCCTGCTCGACCTCGACCGAACTACGCCCCGGATACTGGGTGATCACCTGCGCATTGCGGATCGTGATCTCGGGATACTCCAGACGGCCGATATTAAAATAAGAGGACACGCCCATCAACATGAGGATGCTGTAAACGACCAGCGTTGTCCTGTTATTAAGGAGAGAGAATTTTGTCAGATTAAACATACCAGCCCACTTTAAATTAGACGATGGGCTTACTGCCCTTGAATACGAACCCGCATGCCTGCTTCGACATGATGGACCCCGCGGCTGAGTACCTGCTCACCGGCACTGAGCCCGTCCAGCACCGCGACATGCCCATCAGCCAGCAACGCGCCCAGTGCAACTGGACGCCGCGCAACCGTAGCCGTTGCACCACTCGCATCGGCTGTGACAATCCAAACAGAACGCTGATCATCCACACCTCCTAAGACACAGGAGAGCGGCACGCTGAGATAAGCGCCCTTTGCATTGGGCAAATCCAACACAGCTTCACCGTCCATCCCCGAACGCAAGCGGGGATCCGCACGCGTTAACACCGCAGTCACCTTGTAAGTTGTGTTTTGCTCACTGACCGGTGCGACCTTCTTTACTTGCGCGGGAAATTCGCCAAGCCCGGCATCCGAGATCAAGACCTGCAACTCGCGGCCCGCTTCGACTTGCGCGACCACATTGGACGGCACGCCGAACTGAAACTCCATCGGCCCCTCGCCTTGAATACGGATCGCAGCCTGTCCAGCGCTGACCACCTGCTGCGCATCAATCTCGACCGCGGCAATGACACCGGCATACGGCATCTTTAAGGTGCAGAGCTCGAATTGCTTGGTCGCCAGATCCAAGCTGGCACGACTGGATTGCGATTTAGAAAGCGCCGCATCGAGCTGGCTCTGACTGGCATTATCCGTTTCAAACAGTCGCTGCTCACGGCGCAACTCCTGAGTCGCTTGCGCGTGCACAGCTTTCGCATCGTTCAAACGCGTCAAAAAATCCGTCTCATCGACACGCGCCAGTACGGCACCCGCTTCGAAACGGCGCCCTTGCGCGGCACTCAGTTCGACCACGCGCCCGCCCACTTCAAAAGCCAGCGCTACGCCTTGCGAGGCGTAGAGCTGCCCGGAGAAGCTACGCTGCAGCGCCCCTTTTATGGGCGGAACCGTATAGGTATAGACCGGACGCACAGGCGTTTCGACTTCAACCGGCTGATCGCAGGCGGCGGTAAAAAAGGTAAGCCCCAATAAGGGCAGAGTTAGAAATTGATTCAGTCGCTTCATTCTATGCTACGATTAAGGGTTCTCTTTTAAAAATTTATCAAACAGTTCGACCCAAGCTTCCTTCGCTGCAGGTGCCTTTTGAAATTCAAACCAAGCAATCGACCGCTGCAAGCGATGGATCGCGGAAAGATAATCATACACCGCGACCGCGGCGCTCTGACGCTGAGATAACAACGTTTCCTGCGCGTCCAACAGGTCAAGAATGCTGGCCGCTCCCTGGGAATATTTCTCCATCACAGAATCGTAGTTCTTGGTGGCTGCTTGCAACGCACGACGACTCAGGCGAATATTCGGATGCGCCGACAAGATGCCGTTAAAACTGGTTAAGGCCAACTCCTCCAACTGTTGAACCGCCTGCTCGCGTTGCGCTTGCAACAGACGAATCACGGTCTTTTGCCGCAGCACATCGTGCCGACGACGCCCGCCTTCGAAAATCGGAAAGCTCACGTTCAACGCGGCCATGCCCTGATTTTCCGAATCACTGTCAGCAAACTCACTGCCTTTGTTAAAGTGGGTCAAGTCGGCGGTCAAAGCCACTTCAGGCAGATAGTAGCGCCGTTGCTTTTGCTCCAGCAACAGCCCTTGGGCCGCGATCTGCCGATCGAAGGCCATCAGCTCCGGTGAGTTGTCGACCGCGTACGCCTTGAGAAACGGCCCGAGTTTTCGAAACGTGCCGGCTTCGCGCATGTGCGGCTGCAGATACGCATCCATAAAGAACAGCTCACGCTCGCCGAGTGTCACCGGATGGAAACTCCACTGCGCAGCGCGGTCGGCACCCACCACACGGTTAAAAGCAATCTGCGCATTCATGCGTTCCGTCTCACGGCTGATCAAGCTGGCTCGCGCTTGTGAACGCAACTGCTCCAGACGATAGACCTCGGATGGATCCGCCGAGCCGATCTCCACGCGCAGCTGGGCTAATTGGTAGTGATTCTCGCTGAGACGCAAATTATCGCGCTCAATCGTATAAAGCATTTCAGAACGCAGATAGTTAAAATAGGCCAGCGCGGCGGATTCAAGCGCGTCCAGCTCGCTCGACATCGTATCGTATTGGGCAGCCTCCTCGAGTTCCTTGCGGCTATTTAGATTAGTGAACAATTCGTCGTTGAACAGGATCTGCTTGAGCTGCAGCCCGACGCTCGATTGATCCGCATACTGCGGTGTCGTCGCCCGATCAATCCGATCATCATAGCGCGTGTAGCTGGTCTGCCCCAAAGCGTTGAGCTGAGGCCGCAGCGCGCTGCGGGCCAGGCCGACATCGGAGTGCGACAGTGACTGCTGTTCACGTGCGATACTCACCGCGATATTCTGCTGTTGGCCCATCAACATCGCTTTAGCTAAATCCATCGGCTCCCCGCTTAAGCGAAATTCCTGATGCACAAACTCAGCGACCAGCGAGGTATCGTAATCCGGCGACCAGCCAATCTCATTGGCGGTTGCGGCATTGATCAACAAGTGATCTGCCATCGGCAAATAAACGGGCAATTCATCCAACGGCTGCCCCAGGGCAATAAAATGCACATTCAAGGCCGCACGCCGGGCAACTGCCTTGATATTATCGGGAGCCAAGCCGAACAACGCGCCGTTCTCGACACCACGCCGACCGGACATTGCCAAGCTCGGCAAGCGCCGCTCAGCCAACCCTTGATAGAGCCGCTCAAGTTCCGCGTCCGAAATGCGCGGTACAGTGGTCACGTACACTGCCTCGGCACCTGTCGGCAGTTGGTCTAAACACGCCTGCGCCGATTCGCCGGCCAACACGAATGCTACATCCAGTGCAAGATCTGCCGCAAAGCGCGCCTGGGCGGCCTGCAAGCGTGTCTGCAACACCGGCAGATACACCTCATCAATCAAAATATGAATTTTCGTCGCGTGGGTCAGTTGGCTCAATCGTTCCAAATCAGCAACCACCCGACGCGGGCTGGCGATAAACGTATAGTTGGCCAAAGTCGAGGTGCCGGCCTCTGAGAGAAAACTCGGCCCAATATCCGAGAGTTGCAGCGCGCCGCCGACCACCGGCTTATTCAGGCCAGCCTGGGCACGCGTCAACGCATGCTCGGTGGCAATCACTCCGGCTGCATACACCAAATCCACGGAATCATCGGCCAACAGCGCTCCGAGATCAGCATTCACCTGAGCCGCAGCATACGCCGCATGATCGTGGTCGCGAAAAACCAAGCCGCGTTCGCCCTCCGACAACGCCGTGAGTTCCGCCTTAAATTGTTTAATTAACGTATCGAAATACCAAGACGGTCCATCGCGAACGATGCCCACGGTGTAGTCCGCCGCGCTTCCCGCAGACGTACTACAGGCACAGGCCACAATGATTGCTAAAAAGATCCGGCAAAACAACGCACAGAGACAAAACGGAAAAGAAGTAGATCGAGCAGCCATATATAATTTGGAACTCGAAAAACAGAAACGAATGCGAGCCCATTGGCTAACATAAAAGCTCCCGCGACAGGATCGTCACCAGTCATCTAAAACGCTGAGTCGGTACGCAGACAGGAAACGCACCCGACGACTAGAGCCCGAATCCTGGCCACTGGAGGGCAATGCTCGGCCATTGCCGCTGACCTCGGATACACGCCGCCACGCCACCCCGAAAACGACGGAGCGCTTGCTAAAGCGGCATACTACCACCTTGCAAACATCGCACTGAACACGCGTTCATTCAGCGACTAGAGCGTTTGCCTTGCCACGACTCGCTGCAACAAAGAAGCGCTCTAATCAAATAGCGCCCCTCGTTTCAGTCAGAATCTCACCCACTGAAAGATGCTGCTGCTGTACCGGTTAGACACATACTTCAAAAAAAAGCCCCCCCCTCTGGTTTAATTCCCGTTCCCAGTTACATTATATAGTCTCACCACATGTATAATGACCAAACAGCCACAACAGGCAGCGACTCTATCGACTCAAACCGCAACTCCTAAGGTAACCGCGGAATTACCCGCCGAGTCCTGCATGAGGGTCGTTGGCATCGGCGCCTCTGCGGGTGGACTGGAAGCATTGGAACAATTCCTCAACGCCGTCCCGCCAGACAGCGGCATGGCATTTGTTATTATCCAACACCTGGATCCAACGCACAAGGGGATGATGCCAGAGCTGCTGCAGCGTGCGACCGAAATGAAAGTCACGGAGGTCCAGGATCGCACCGCCGTGCAACCAGATTGCGTCTATATCATCCCCCCCAACAAGGACATGTCCATCTTGCACGGCGTCCTACACTTGCTCAAACCGACGCAAAACCGGGGGCTGCGCCTACCCATCGACTTTTTCTTCCGTTCCCTCGCTCAGGACCAGATGGAAAAGAGTATTGGCGTCATTCTTTCAGGAATGGGTTCGGACGGCTGCCTAGGCCTACGCGCCATCAAAGAGAAGGCAGGCCTGGTCTTGGTGCAGGAGCCGACGAGCGCCAAATTCGACGGGATGCCGCGCAGTGCGATCGATGCCGGGCTGGCGGATATCGTTGCCCCGGTGGAAGAACTGCCGAGGAAGATCATCACTTACCTGAAGCGCACATCACTCATACCACGCAAAGCAGCACCGATCGAAGACAAAGCGCTCAGCGCATTGGAGAAGACGATCATCCTCCTGCGCGCGCAGACCGGGCACGACTTTTCCCTCTACAAACAGAATACCCTCTTTCGCAGAATCGAGCGCCGCATGGGCATCCACCAAATCGCTCAAATGTCGACCTACGTCCGCTACTTGCAGCAAAATCCGCAGGAACTGGACCTACTCTTCAAAGAACTACTGATTGGGGTCACTAACTTCTTTCGCGACGCGCCAGTCTGGGAACTGTTACGCACAGAAACGATGCCCACGCTACTGGAGACATGCGCACCCAGACGAGCGCTACGAGCGTGGGTAGCCGGCTGTTCCAGCGGTGAAGAAGCCTATTCCCACGCCATCGTATTCAGGGAAGCACTGGAGCAAGCCAAGATCCACAATATCACCCTCCAAATATTTGCCACCGATCTGGATAAGGATGCAATTGATCGAGCGCGCTTGGGCTTCTTCCCTAGCAACATTGAGGTCGATGTATCGGACAAACGCCTCAGCCGTTTTTTCATCAAGCAAGAAGGCGGCTACCGCATCCGTAAAGAGATCCGTGAAATGGTGATTTTCGCACCGCAAAACATCACCATGGACGCGCCCTTTACGAAGCTGGATCTACTGTCCTGCCGAAATCTACTGATCTATCTATCCGCAAAGGTGCAGAAGAAATTGATCCCACTCTTTCACTATAGTCTCAACCCCAACGGCATATTACTCCTCGGAAACTCTGAAACCATCGGCAGTTTCAACAATCTGTTCAACCCGTTAAACAGCAAAGCGCGCCTCTACCAGCGCTCGGAAATCAACCACCCTCTACTACAGGTCGATTTTCCGTCATCCTTGAGCACCACTCCGATGATCGAGAAAGACACGCATCCGCAGCTAGAAGCACCCGTCAGCCTCCATTCGCTGGCGGATCATTTGATCCTCAAGCAATACGCCCCGCCATCGGCGCTCGTTAACGATCAGGGCGACATCTTATATATCAGCGGTCACACGGGTAAATACCTCGAACCAGCCGCCGGCAAAGCAAACTGGAACCTATTCGCGATGGCCAGAGAAGGCATCCGCTATGAACTGTCCGCCGCGTTTCATAAAGCACTCCGTAAAAAAGAAAGCATCTCTCTCAACAGAGTCAGAATCGAGCCGGGCGAAAACGAGCATTTTGCAGACATCTCCGTTCAGCAATTACAAGAACCGAAGCAACTGAAGGGCTTGATTATGGTCGTGTTCAAGGAGGTGCCGTCACCATTCCTCGGCAACGCGAAGAAGGCGACACCAGCCGGTAGCCCCAGCGCACGCCTGTCTGACTTAGAGCAAGAGCTACTACAAGTCAGATCCGAAGCACAGGCCAATAACGAAGCAATGCAGACACTCAAAGAGGAATACCGCTCCGCCAATGAGGAACTGCAATCCACTAATGAGGAGCTGCAATCCACCAACGAGGAACTCACCACCTCGAAGGAGGAGATGCAATCGCTCAACGAAGAATTACAGACACTCAACGCGGAACTACAGACGAAGCTGGACGAGCTTTCGCGCACCAGTAGCGACATGAAAAACCTGCTCAATAGCACGGACATCGCCATGCTTTTTTTGGATAAAGCCCTCAACGTTCGCCGGTTTACTCCACAGACCGCACAGATCATCAAACTGATTCCAGGCGACATCGGCCGACCGATCACTGAC
>Ga0115569_10004289_pt1 | contig 10312 bp, 7 predicted proteins | sample COGITO_mtgs_1205_2_FD_87295 | JGI IMG/M metagenome (GOLD analysis project Ga0115569, IMG submission 87295) | Pelagic marine microbial communities from North Sea - COGITO_mtgs_120503 | ecosystem: Environmental > Aquatic > Marine > Epipelagic | place: Germany:Helgoland, sampling site Kabeltonne...
TAGCCACCGCCAACACAACCGACAACAACACCAACAAAGCCGCCAAACGACCCCACACACCCACAAAACCAGACACAAAAACCTCACACACGTAACAACAACAACGGGACACAATGCGCCGACCCATTAGCACTAGCAACACTAGCAACACTAGCAACACCCAGCAAAAATACTGAACCACCGACACCGCCCCGAACACAACGACCACCAACACGCTGAAACCCAGGGGCCATGTCGAAACTATTCGGGGCCCCTATTTACTGGACCCCGAACCACCGTCCATACGCTCGATCTAGGTGCCGGGGTTAGCAGCATGTCCGGGGGCCCCGGGATTTGATTTAGTTGCGGCGCCGGCTAACCGGTACGAGTAGGGCACCGAAACCGATCAGGCCTGCAGCAAGATATGCCAGGGTCGTGGTAGTTGTCCCGGTGTAAGCAAGACCAGCAACCCCATCACCAGCCGCCGACGCTGCAGTCGGGGTTTCAGGGCTGGCAGCATCGCCAGCAGGCTCAGGCATCTGGGTGAACGGCCCCGGATACGGCACCGCCGCAGCAGACCCTGTTGGTTCGTTCGCTTGACAAGTCTCTGGCGACTCATCATCTATCACGGTGACACCATCACCGAGCTCAAAATCATTGTCAGAATTAAAGACATTGTTCGCCAGATACAGATCAACAAGTCCTTCGCCCCCGTCACCCTTCGGGACGGTTGAAACGTAAATTGATGGATCACCGCCAGCGTCAAACGAGGAGTTGCAGATAATCACAGTCAGCGTTTGAAGCGGTTCACGCCAAAAAATGCTGACTGGCCTGTCGGAACCCTGGGTGTCGTCGCCTATCGAGAACACGACGTTCACGAGTGTTAGATCACCATTTCCCGAGTCTGGGCCGCCATAGATGTCGGAATCGTTGTCTATGAAAAAGGAATCTCGAACATCAAGATTTCCGCCGTCCCATTCGATCGCGTCGTCGTCGGCGCCGGTGAAGGTGATGTTCTTAATGTAGACAGTCCCCGTACCATCGTTCTCAATATCGAGGAGGTACTCGTCATAGCCATCACCGAAGATCCTGTAGCCAGCGCCATCAATAGTTAGATCGCCCGAGTTAGTACCCGAGTCGATTTCGATCTCGAGGTACTCATCATCGATTTCGATGTCGCTTGTGAGAGTGATTGTGTAATCACCTTCAGGTGACTGTCCGTTGTAGCAACTAATGGCGTCGTACAGCTCGTCGATGTTGGCTACCTCAAAAGTGAACCCGCCACAGCCATTAGCTGAGGCAGACGGTGCCATCACACCCGGCACGACCACAGCAGTCACCAAAGTCAACACAACCAAAACAACAAGACGACGAAAAAGCCCTCGACCCAACATAAACAAACCCTCACATCCAAACGAACGGCCAGAAGATAGCAGACGCTGCACCTCAAACCGTAACCAACACCCACAAGCCAAGAGCACACCAACCCGCCCGGCGTCACCTGGCCGGATACGACGGCCCCGAATAGGTCGAACACGCGCCTCAGTAGCCGCTGCCCCTCAGGCTTTTGTTAAACCCACGAACCAATCACTGGGTTTAACGACGGAAATGCTTTCACCAGCGACCGTCGAACATTGGAGATGGCTCGCATCACGCTCGATCAGGTGAGTCGCACCGTAGATGGGAACCACATTCTCGATGGCGTGTCGTTCGATGCGGCCGAAGGCGAGTTCGTCGGGCTGATCGGTGGGTCGGGCGCTGGTAAGACGCCGATCATTCGTGCCGTTGCAGGATTTGATCCCATCACCGCAGGATCAATCTTGTTCGACGGCGACGACATGACCGAGACACCAACTCGCGACCGCGATATCGGCATCGTGACCCAGGGGAACACGCTTTTCCCGACCAAACGAGTACGAGGAAATCTACTGTTCCCGTTGTGGGCTCGGGGCGTCAGTCGTGAAGAGGCCCAAGCCCGGGTCGATGCCGAGAGCCGAGCGAATGCGCTCACGCACATTCTCGATCGGTGGCCAGCCACGTTGTCTGGCGGCGAGCAGCAGCTGACACAGATCGCCCGAGCACTCATCCGTCGACCTCGGGTCTTTCTCATGGATGAACCGCTGGCCAATCTTGACCCGCCGACCAGGCGCCGGCTGCGTAGGAACTGGTCGGGTTGCAGCATGGGTATGGCGTGACCGCCATCTATGTCGCCAACCGTGCCGATGAGATCATGAACATGCCGGATCGGCTCGTCGCCATCGAACACGGACGCGTCATCCAGACCGCAACCCCGTCCGAGGTGCACCGGGATCCAGCATCGCTCACCATCGCACGTTTGACCGGCGAGGTCGGCACGTTGCGTGGAACCCTGATCAACGACGACAACGGGCTGGTCCTGAGCGGGCCCGACCTGTCACTGCGACTGCTGCCATCGGTTCATCCGCGCCATATCGGACACCAGGTCAGACTGGTTGCTCGTAGCAAAGACGTGCGGGTGACGGCTTCTGGTGCGCTCACCATGACAGCGGGCGCGCTGACCTACGGCGGATCGGGCTCGATGCGAGAACTACTTTCACCGGCTGGTGTGATGTACACGACCGATCGCGATCTCACCGAGGGATGCTCGGTGTCGGTGTGGCTCGACCGATGGCATCTGTACGACGCCGACGGCCATCTGATTAGCTGATCAGCTGATCAGCTGAACCACGTTGCGTCAGCTGGCTGGGCTAACCAAACCTTGGTCGGCAAGCAGTGCATCGGGGGTTGCGTCGCGACCGCGGAACAGCCGGTAGACCTCGGCTGCTGGGCGGCTGCCACCGAGGCCGAGCACTGTTTCACGGAAGCGGCTGGCGACCTCGGCCAACTCGGCCTCGTTGTCCAGGCCAGCTTCGCGGAACGCAGCAAACGCGTCAGCAGCGAGCACCTCGGCCCACTTGTAGGAGTAGTAGCCGGCTGCATAACCACCAGCGAAGATGTGACCAAACGCGGGCAACATGCTCTCGCCTTCGAGCCGTGGCGTAACCAGGATCTGGTTGCCGAGCTCGATGTCGAGGGCTTGCGGGTCCACGATCGACTCGTCGATGCCGAATCGTTCGTGCAACGTCAGGTCGGACTTGGCGAAGTGCAGTTGACGCAGCGTTGCATTCGCGACCATGAAGTTACGGCTGTCGATGATGCGATCGAGTGTCTCATCGTCGAGTGGTTCACCCGTGTCGACATGAGCAGTGAGGGCACGCAGGAATGGTTTGTGTTCCATCCAGTATTCGTTGAACTGGCTGGCGAGCTCGACGGAGTCCCATTCGACCAGGTTCATGCCCGAGGCGCCACCTTCGTCGATCTCGGTGAACATGTGTTGGGTGGCGTGGCCGAACTCGTGGAAGAGCGTGCGCACTTCGTCAAGTGACATCAGCCCGGGGCGGCCGTCGGCAGGTGGGCGGGCGTTCATAACGAACAGGGCTACGGGCAGGGAGCTGTCGGCATCACCGGTGGCGAGCAGACGGTCGCGGCCGACCACGGTGTTCATCCATGCTCCGCCCCGTTTCTCGCCTGGGCGGCTGTAGGGGTCGACGTAGAACGCTGCGATCACCTTGCCATCGCGGCGGACTTCGAAGAACTGCACTGACTCGTCCCACACCGGTACCGATGCGTCGGTCGATTCGGCGATCTCGACGCCATACAGTTTGGTGACCAGATCGAAGAGGCCACCGAGCACCTTGGGCAGCTGGAAGTAGTCGCGGAGCGCCTCGGCGTCGTAGCTGTACAGCGCCTCTTGTTGGCGTTCGGCCCAGTAGGCGGTGTCCCATGGCTTGGGGTCATCGGCACCTTCGGCGCCTTGTTCGACCATAAACGCGGTGAGTGATTCGAGTTCGATCTCGGCGAAGGGACGAGCTGCATGCTCGAGTTGATCGAGCAACTCCCACACGGCTTCGACCGACGGCGCCATCTTGGCGTCCAAGCTCAGCTCGGCATAGTTGGCGAAACCGACCAGTTGGGCCTGTTCTTGGCGCAGTTCCAGGATCTCTTTGAGAATCGGGCGGTTGTCTAGGTCTGGTTGCACACCTCGGGTGCGGAACGCACGCTGCATGTCTTCGCGCAGCGACCGGTTGGTGCCGTTCTGACAGATACCCAGGTAACTCACGCCGTTGACTTGAAAGTGCCAGGCATCTTCGGCGCCGTCTTCGATGGCCTGGTTCTTGGCGATCTCGATCACGGCGTCGGGCACACCGTCGAGCCGGGCCAGGTCGGTGACCTTGACACGCGACTCCCGCTCTTCCTTGATCAGGTTGGTGCTGAAGGTGTTGCTGATCTCGGCCAACCGGTTCTTGATTTCCTTGTAACGATCCTGCTGAGCGCCGGTCAGCGCCACACCGGAACGTTCCATGCCCCGGATCGACTCATCGAGAATGCGGGCTCGGGCGACCGACAGGTTCTGGCCTTCGTCGCTATCTCGCAGCGCGACCATGGCGTCGTAGACCGCACGGCTCTGGCTCATCGTGTTCGACATGGCCACGATCGCGGGGCGCACGGCGTCGTAGGCCTCTTGCATCTCGTCGCTGTACTTGACGCTGGTCAGATGGGTGATGGCACCGATGACTGCTTCGAGACGGTGCTCGATCCGCTCCAAGGGTTCCATCAGACCGACCCAGGTTGGCTCGAGCGATTCTTCAAGCGCTGCAAACTCGGTGGTTGCGGTGTCGACCAACTCGGTCACGCCAGGTTCGACGTCGGAAGAGGCGATCCCCGCCCACACCGGCAGATGAGCGATGGTTCCGCTCGTGGCTGTCTGTTCGAGACGGGCAAGCGGCGTAGCTGTATCACTCATCCGCTCAGGCTACCGGCGAACCCACGCCGCCTTCCGTCAACGAGCTCACACAACCACTGCACTCGGGACCGCCGGGCCGAACACACTCGATAATCACCGATCCAAAAGCTTCGACCGGTCGCACACTGCCGGCGAATTGACGAGCGAGCTGTTCGCCCAATACCGCTCGCCGATGAAGACGGGTAGCACCTGCAATGCTACTTTGGTAGTCTTGCGGTATGAAAGTCAGCGTGAGTATTCCGGATGAAGACATCGAGTATCTCGACAACTACGTGAAGGCCCACCGGTTCGCATCCCGCTCGGCAGCCCTCCGGCGCGCGATCCGTCTCCTCCGGGCATCGGAACTAACCGAGTCCTACGCTGCAGCGTTCGCGGAATGGTCAGATGACCCGGACAGCGACGCCTGGGACACCGCAACCTTGAACGCCTGATGCGCCGCAGCGAGATCCGACTCGTCAACCTCGACCCTGTTGTGGGGAGCGAAGCTGCCCTCACGCGCCCAGGCGTCATCGTCAGCAACGACGGAGCCAACACCACAGCGCAACGACTCGGGCAGGGCGTGGTGACGATCGTCCCCGTCACGTCCAACATCAACCACGTCTACCCGTTCCAAACCCTGCTTCCCGCTGACGAGAGCGGCCTCAACGTCGATTCCAAGGCACAAGCCGAACAGGTGCGCTCCGTCGCAGTCGAACGTGTCGGGGCCTTGATCGGCAACGTTACATTCCACACCATGGACCGACTCGACGACGCGCTCCGCCTTCACCTCGACCTCTAACAACCACTCATAATCCCGACCAAGCACGCTTCTACAAACGTGGCATAACCCGCGATTTGTGCGACCTGATCCCCCGGTATCAGTTGCTCTGAAGCTGCGGGCGTCGTCAGTCGATTGTTGCTGGCGCAACAGCAAAGCCGACAGCCAGAACTGCGGCGTGGAGTCGGGCCAACATGGTGGCGCCGGGGGCCGCACGACACACCGATGTGGGAGGCCCTCGACGTAAACGGCGGCCAATGGATGGGCTAGGCACCCCAGGTCTCAGCCGGGCATCGAGAACTCGTCCCCTTACTGAACCAGAACACCAGCATTCCCGATCAACCGACTTTCGACATAACTGCAGCGTCTTACCTGCCTTCAGCCCCGAACGGCGGTCATCGATCGATCTAAATGTGACAGTGGATGTCACGCCCAGAAATCGAAGGCGAGGCATCAATAATAGGACGAACCAAACGTGTAGGCATTGACAGGAAACGTCGACAGGCTTTGGTTCACACCCAGCTCAGGTTCTATTGCGGGGGTTTGTTGTTGCTGTTGCTGGCAATAACTGCATGCGACGCAGAAATTGATCATCTCTTCAACGAAGATGGGTCGCTGACGTACCAAATAGCGGTTGGCGATGAAATTGATGAAGAGGAAGGCGAACTGATCAGCTGTGACGGCGAGACCGGAACCGAAGAAGGGGGTTTCGTCCTCGAGTATGTGCAACGCGAGGAGCGAGGCGCTCAGAAACCGAAACCAACGACGTCGGTCTTCCCGTGATCGTTCTGGCCGTCGTTGTGGTCGGCGCTGGAGTCGCCGGCGCGGTGATGTGGAAACGCCGCACGAACTAGCGCTGGTTGATATGGCGATAGCGACGAGCAGGAGTTCTTAGGGACCGACGGTCAGGCAACCGGTCCAGCACGCATATCAGCGCGCATGTCAGCTATGGGCAACCGATCGAGAACGGCACCCTCGATCGGTCACAGCGCACCTCGCCCCACTCATAATCGCAACCCGGAATGCTCCGATAACCGTCGCACCGCCGGCGAAGTCGCATGCCCTTGTGTGGTTTGAGGGCGAGTCATAATCACCGGGCGCGGCCCGGCCTGCACTCACGCGCTAGGGCCTAAGCGGCGAGGCCGCTGGTCCAGGCTTCGAAGAGTTCGGCGTAGTGTCCGCCGGCCGCAACGAGTTCGTCGTGGGGGCCGAGCTCGACCAGTTCTCCGGCCACCACGACACCGACTCGGTCGCAACGTTCTGACGTTGACAACCGGTGGGCGATCGCGATGACGGTTCGGCCTTCCATCAGAGACTCCATGGCAACTTCGACGATGGCCTCGGTGCCAGGGTCGACGCTCGACGTGGCCTCGTCCAGGATCAACACCTTGGGATCCACGAGCGCAGCTCGAGCCAGCGACACAAGCTGCTTCTCGCCAGCCGATAGACGGCTACCTCGTTCTTGTACCTCTGTGTCCAAACCTTGAGGCAGTCGCTCGAACACATCGAGTACGCCGATGCGATCCAGCGCTTGGCGAATATCGGCGTCGGTCGCTTTGGGTTTTGCCAAACGGATGTTGTCGGCCACGGTCCCAGCAAACAGGAAACCTTCTTGCGGGACCACCACGATGTGCTCTCGCAGCGAGTCTGTGTCGGCCGTCCGTAAGTCCATACCGCCGATGCGGATCGTGCCCTCGACCGGGTCATAGAACCGAGCCACCAGCTTGGCCACGGTCGACTTGCCGGCACCGGTTGGACCGACGAACGCTACGCGCTCGCCCTCTTCGATCGTCAGACTCACGCCCGACAGAACACGTTCGCCGGGAACGTATTCGAACGACACGTCGTCGAGTTCGACATGCCCACTGGCAGGAAGATTCGGGGCGCCGGGTTCGGAATCAATGGTGAGTGGTTCGTCGAGCAGGCCATAGAGCTTGTGTAACGCAGCTCCTGCAGATTGGATCATGTTGAACAGCTGGCTGAGTTGCTGCATCGGGCCAAACATCGTCTGCAGGATCAAGATGAACGCTGCCACCGTCCCCAGCGTGATGCGCCCGTCGCGCACCATCCAGCCTCCGAGCCCAACAGCAAGCGCCGTGCTGAGTGCACCCGCCATCTCGACGACCGGCAGGTAGTAGGCACCGATCTTCACCGACCGCATATGGGTGCGATACAGACCGTTGTTGGTTTCGGCAAAACTCTCGATCTGCACGTCTTCGCGAGCGAACGCCTGCACGACGCGAACGCCGCTGATGCCCTCCTGCAGGCTGGTGAGCGTAGTGCCAATCCGTTCCCGCACAGCCAGGTACGCCAGGTTCGATTCGCGGTGAAACTTCACGCTGGCCAAAGCAACGAACGGCATCGTCATCAAGCACAGGACCAACAACAACGGATCGAGGAAGATAAGCGTGACCAGCGAGGTAAACAGCAGCAGTGTTGCGGTCACGAACATGAGCAGCCCGAGCTGCACGAGCACCTGCAACGAGTCGATATCCGATGTCATCCGTGACACCAACACCCCGGCATTCTCTCGGTCATAGAACGGCATGGACTGCTTCAAAATGCGATCGAACACGCCGGTTCGCAGATCCCGCAGGAAGTTCTCGCCGACGCGGGCCAGTGTGGCGATGGCCATCCGGTAGCTGCCGTAGGCAAGCACTGCCACGATGACGTATCCGATGATCGACTGATTCAGCGCGCCGCGATCGCCGACCGAGAGGCCGTTGTCGATGGCTCGGCGCACCAGCAACGGACCAGCCAGGCTGGTGAGCGCAAACACGACCAGGAGCCCAGCCGCCCGGAACGCCTGGTTTCGATACGGCCGGACTCGACGGAAGGTCCGTCGTAGCACCTTGGTCGTCGCTTCCCGATCCAGCTTCTCGTTCTCGTCGGTGCCACCGGCAAACCACATACCCATTAGCGACCACCGTCCACTGTGGTCACGTCGGTTACATCGGCAGCAAGCACTTCTCGATAACGGTCGTTCGATGCCAGCAGTTCGGTGTGAGTGCCTTGGGCAACCACACGTCCCTGATCGATCAACACCACCCGGTCAGCCAGTGCAATGGTTGCTGGTCGATGCGCTATCACGATGGTGGTGCGCGACTTCATCGCCTCGCCTAGTGCGTCTCGGATCTCATGTTCTTTGGTCGGGTCAACCGCCGAGGTGGCGTCATCGAGAATCAGCACTCGAGGATCGGCCAGGATCGATCGAGCAATTGCCAGTCGTTGGCGTTGGCCACCGGACAGCGACAGGCCCCGTTCGCCAACTTCGGTGCGGTACCCGTTTGGCAGTTGATCGATGAACTCTTCGGCGCCCGACAGCCGAGCTGCCCGGCGAACCTGCTCCTCGGTCGCAGCCGGATCAACAAAGGCGATGTTCTCAAAGACCGACGCCTGGAAAAGAAACGTGTCCTCGAACACGATGCTCACGGCTCGGCGAAGGGCTTGTGGGTCGAGGGAACGAACATCGACGCCGTCAAGGCGAACAGTCCCGGCGTCGACGTCGTAGAAACGGGGCAGCAGGCTAGCCAAGGTCGTTTTGCCAGACCCGGTAGCGCCAACAAAGGCAACGGACTCCCCCGGTTGGATCGAAAGGGTCAGATCCTGGAGAACCGGTTCACCTTCGTGACCGGGGTACGCAAAGTCGACGTGCTCAAACTCGACACCGCCCAGCGGTGCCGTGGTCGGCAGCGATGTTGGCGTCTCTGGGGCAACGATGCGTGGTTCCACCGCGAGCAGCTGGCTGATACGCACGCCGGCTGCGGCGGCCCGCTGAGCATTCGCGACCGTCATACCCATGCTGCGCAGCGGTTGGATCAACAACATGACATAGATGTTGAAGCTGATCAGCGTGCCAACCGTGAGATCACCTTCGATGACCAGATGTCCGCCGTACGCCAGCACCGCGATCAGGCCAATATTCGGGGCGATCTCCATCGCCGGTAGATAACGAGATCGCACCAGCGATGCCGTGAGTGATTCGTGGCGCAAGTCGTCTGCTTCGACACGCAGCGCCTCGGCTCGCACACCCTCGGCGCCGAATCCCTTGACCACCCGCACACCAGCGACGGTCTCCTCGACCACGGTTGCAAGCTGCGCCGACTCACGCTGCACACCCATGATTGCGGGGTGAAGCTTCTGAGCGAAGCGCCGACCGAGCACGTTGACCAACGGCAACGTTGCCAGTGCCAACACGGCCAACGCCGGCTGCGTCAGGAACATGATGATCACCGCACCGGCAACCAAAACGAATTGGCCGGTGGTGAGCGGGATCATCGTGATCACGTCTTGGAAGTTCTGCAGGTCGGTATTGGCTCGACTCATCAGATCGCCGGTTGCATTGGCGTCGTGGAACGAGAAGTGCAGCCGCTGGATATGCGCGAAGACCCGGTCACGCAGTCGCGACTCGATCATCCGGCCATTACGAAACGCCACGAAGCGCCGCAGCCCCAGGCTCACCGACGACAGGACACCGGCGGCAACGATCAGCATCGTCCACACCAGGAGGGAACCATCTTTTTCAATGCCTCGGTCGATGCCCTGTTGCACCAGCAACGGAATCGCAACCCGACCGATCGACCAGCCGAGGGCCACAATCTGGCCATAGATAATGAAGCGGCGTTCTTCCTTGATCGCTGACCAAAGAAGCTTCCAGCCAGCCTTGGCCGACGCACGTTCGTCGGCCTCTTCTGCAGCCTGTGTCAGATTTTCATTGGGGACGCGTACGACAGCACTCAGTGCAATCAACTCCA
>Ga0115569_10004296_pt1 | contig 10307 bp, 8 predicted proteins | sample COGITO_mtgs_1205_2_FD_87295 | JGI IMG/M metagenome (GOLD analysis project Ga0115569, IMG submission 87295) | Pelagic marine microbial communities from North Sea - COGITO_mtgs_120503 | ecosystem: Environmental > Aquatic > Marine > Epipelagic | place: Germany:Helgoland, sampling site Kabeltonne...
ACTGTCCAATAGCTCGTCTGGTTGACCGCTAGATGAAATCGCCACAATCACGTCACCCTCGGCAAAAGTTGACGCCAACATCCGCTGCAAATAGCCGTCGGCATGCGCCTCAGAAGGAATGCCAAGTCGAAAAAAACGATTGGCCCCTTCGCGAGCGACGTTAGCAGAGCCACCTCCAACACCAAGAAAAGCGATGCGTCGAGCATTGGCAAGTGCGTCTGTTGCAGCTTCGATAAGTTTTCCATCAAGCTGTCTGCGTGCCAGAGTAAGCGTGTCAACTAACGTGCTGAAAACCTGCGTAACCAATTGGCCAGATTCAGACCGATCGCCATTTGCCCCTCCAAGATATTGAAGGCTTACGGCCACGCTCTGCGCCAGTCGAATCTGGAAGTCGCGAAATCCGTCACACCCAATTGTAGTGCAAAACCGGTTTACTGTTGCCACTGAAACTTTAGTAGCTCCCGCGATTTCGTACTGTGACAAAAACGAAATCTCCTCAAGATTTGCCAGCACAAAGTCAGCAACCAACTGCTCGCGCTTGGGGAATATACCTTCAAGCGTGCGCATGTGTGAAATGATATCAATGACTTTTGGCATTGGGCTTGCTCGTCTCTTACTCAGGTTTGTAGGCAACAACGTCCATTTCGACCTTTGCGTCAACCATGATCGCACTTTGTACAGTTGAGCGGGCCGGTGGATGAGCCGTAAAATATTTGGCAAAAACAGAATTGAAGCTTGAGAAATCCCGGGTATCATCAAGCCACACACTGACCTTTACGACATGCTCAAGGCCACAATCAGCAAGGCTCAAAACTGATATAATGTTTTCCATAACAGCTTCAGTTTGTGCGATGATGCCACCTGAGACAACCTCGCCTTCGACAGTGGGTACCTGCCCTGAAACGTAAATAAAATCGCCTGCGCGAACCGCTTTAGCGAAGGGGCGCGGTGTTCCGCCCGCCGCTGCATCTGCACTATCGAAGCGGGTGATTCCAATAGGGGTATTGCTCATATCTCTTCCTAAATGTAAGTTATTTACATAATTTATACAATAATATGGTATTATTTTCAATTAAATTTGACAAAAAGGCATTAAAATGGAAGAAACTTACATTAAGGCAATACTTAACCCTAAAATCTGACAGTGGAGGATAACGAAATGAAACTGAAGACATGGATGAAATCAGCCCTTGCGGTAGGGGCGCTGATGTCCCTAAACACGGGCGCGCTGGCTGATGGAATGTTGCGATATGCGACTGTAGGCGAGCCACCTAGCCTTGACCAGCAGGTGGTTACCTCTGATTTGGCCACCACCATTGCTCATCATATGTTTGAGGGCTTGTATACCTTTAACGGATCAAATGCACCGGTCCCGTTACTGGCATCTGGTGAAACAGTGTCCGAGGACGGAAAGACCATCGTGATTGGATTGCGCAAAGGTGTGCAGTTTCACAACGGTCAAGCAATGACATCCGCCGATGTTCTGGCTTCGTTGCAGCGTTGGGGCGAGTTTGGTTCTCGAGGCAGCTTGATCTTTGATCACGTTGATAGCGTCGAAGCTACAGGCGATTATGAGATTACGCTAAAACTGAAGGAACCATTTGGCCCTTGGAAAAACTTGATGGCCTTTATCAACGGCGGGCCAGCGATCTATCCGGCCAGTGTTGTGACAGGTGCTACAAAAGAACCAATCGCTCCGGAAAATTATATTGGGACTGGTCCTTACAAGTTTAATGCGTGGGAAGCGAACCGCTACGTCGAGCTAGTGAGCTTTGACGGTTACGCGTCACCCGACGGCAAGGCCGACGGCTATGGCGGCGCCCGCGTAGCTGACTTTGATACGTTGCGTTTCATCCCAGTGCCTGATGTTGGCACGCGTGTTGCGGGTGTTCGCGCCGGTGATTATGATTATGCCGAAAGCATTCCTGGTGATTTGTTCGCTGAATTGGATGCCGACGCGGGTGTGAAAACAATGCTGAATGGCGGGCCGATTTTCGGTCTGGTTTTTCTTAACTCCAGTGACGGTCCGTTAAAAGAAAACTTCGCTTTGCGTCGCGCTATTCAAACTGCAATCGACAAAACACCTGCCTTGCAAGTCGCGATTGGCCCTGAAGGCCTATGGCGTGCAAATGGATCGTTCGCCCCTCAAGGCAGCGTTTGGGCCACGACTTCTGGTACAGAAAACTACAGCAAAGGGGACGCCGAAGCCGCCAAGTCAATGGCAGCAGCGGCCGGCTATGATGGTCAACCGATCAAGTTTATGGTCTCAACCAACTATCCGTTCCATTATGACAGTGCGATTGTGTACACCAAACAACTTGCGCAGGCTGGATTTAATATTGACCTACAAGTCTATGATTGGGCGACCCTGATCGAGAAACGTGCACAGCCTGACCAGTGGGATTTGTTCTTTACACATCACGGGTTTGTACCGGATCCAATCCTGATCTCGGTCATGAACGACAACTATCCTGGCTGGTGGGCAACACCAGAAAAGAAGGCGCTGAAAGATCGTTTCACGGCGTCTTCGGACCCTGCAGAACGGCAGGCAATCTGGAGTGAGATTCAAGCTCTGATCTATGAGCAGGTGCCAACAATGAAAACAGGCGATGTCTATACTTACAATATCGCCTCTCCAAAACTGAATGGACTTGGTGAACAGACTTTGATCTGGCCAAGCTTCTGGAATGTCTCTAAATAAAACCATTCCCTGTCCCTCGCCATGTTGCATGGCGGGGGCTAGACTGCTGGCTCTCTTTTATTGAGGTTGACATGCTCGCTTACACCGTCAAGCGCCTCTTCACGCTTATCCCGACACTTCTGGCAGCCTCGATTTTGGTGTTCCTTTTTGTTCACTTAATCCCGGGCGATCCTGCCGCGATCCTGTTGGGGGATACGGCTACACCCGAGGAAATCGCACAGCTTTCTGCTGAGATGGGGTTTGATCGTCCACTTTGGATCCAATACTTTTTGTGGCTCGGCAATGTCTTGCAGGGTGATCTTGGCGTTTCCATATTTTTTCGTGAGCCAGTTTTAGCAGTCATAGGAAGCGGAGCCGAAACATCTATTTTGCTTGCGTCAATGACGATGTTTTGGATCATCTTGATAGGTTTACCTATAGGAGTTCTATCCGCCACAAAACACGGCACTTGGGTTGACCAAATCACCTCGAGTGGCGCCATGCTCGCCGCCTCCATGCCAACATTCTGGCTGGGCCTCTACCTAATCATGATTTTTTCAGTGACACTGGGGTGGTTCCCAAGCTCGGGATTTCCATCGCTGTCCGACGACGGCGGCATAACTAATTTGCGCTACTTAATTCTTCCAAGCCTTACTTTAGCCGCGCCAAACGCTGCTCTAATCGTCCGCTTGGTACGTGCATCTATGTTGGACGTTGCTCGCGAAGACCACGTTCGCACGGCGCGTGCCAAAGGCTTGCACCCTGCCCGTGTAACTATAAAACACGTCTTCAGGAATGCGCTTATCGCTGTTGCGGCGGCATTTGGCTTTACATTTGCGGCACTGATCTCGGAGGCCGTGGTAACTGAAACGGTGTTTTCGCTGCCGGGGATCGGGCGTCTGGTTGTCCAGTCGATTTTACGCCGCGACTATCCTGTAATTCAGGGTGTAATTCTTGTAATCGTCGTCCTTTACATGATCATTAATCTTTTGGTGGATCTTGCCTATGCGCGCTTGGACCCCAGGGTGTCACTGAAATGAATACTTTGATTTTTCTTCGCGATGCATTTGCTGGCCGCAAGCTTGCCACGGCTGGTTTCCTCTGGCTTTGCCTCATTGTGGTGGCTGCAATCATTGCGCCGCTTGTTGCACCTTTTGATCCGCTTGAGATTGACCCGGTTGGTCGTTTGACTGAGCCAGGTTGGCCAAATCTGTTTGGTACTGATCACTTTGGACGCGATACCTTTTCGCGCGCGATTTATGGTGCGCGAATGACAGTAATTATTGGGGTTGGTAGCGTCCTAGTCGCTCTTTTTTGTGGCGGATTGATCGGTATGATTTCAGCCTACTTTACCCGCCTAGGTCATTTTTTGATGCGGGCAGTCGATGTCTTGATGGCTTTTCCTGCCCTGCTGATGGCGCTTGTTTTGATTACACTTCTTGAACGAAGCGTGGTCAATACGGTCCTTGTGATAGGTATCGTCTACGCCACAACAACTGCCCGTATACTCTTCGGTATGACGTTGAAATTGAAGGGCGAGACATTTATTGATGCCGCTGTTTGTTCCGGTGCAGGGAACTCATCTATCCTCTTTCGGCACATCTTGCCCAACCTTCTGTCTCCCTTGTTGGTGCAGGCCAGTTTCATTTTTGCTTTCGCCCAGCTTCAGGCGGCCGCACTTGATTTTCTTGGCCTCGGTCTTCCCCCAGAGGTGCCAAGTTGGGGCAATATGCTGTCAGAAGAACGTATTTATATAACCCGTGCCCCTTGGCTGCTGATCTATCCCGGCATGCTCATTGTCGTGTCGGTATTTTCGATGAACCTTGTGGGTGATGCGTTACGCGACAGTATCGATCCCCGCTTCAAAGACGACATCGCGGGGGTCTGACCATGGCATTGCTGGAAGTGGAGAACCTTGAAATCGCTGTGAGCACCCAGAGAAACCTTTTGCCGGTCGTTCAGGGTGTCTCTTTTGCAGTTGACGAAAATGAAACTCTCGGAATTGTTGGCGAAAGCGGGTGTGGCAAGAGTCTGACATCCCTTGCGATTATGGGACTATTGGGGACATCTCCTGTGCGTATTACGGGTGGGAGCATTCATTTTGACGGGATGAACTTACTCGCACTATCGGAAGGAGAGCGGCGTGTGATTATGGGCAATCGCATGGCCATGATTTTTCAAGAGCCGATGACGAGCCTAAACCCTGTTTACCGGATCGGAGATCAGATCGTTGAAAATCTCCGCCAGCATCAAAACCTGTCGCATGCCGCAGCCCGTGATCGCTCTGTTGAACTTTTAAACCTCGTTCGGATTCCGGATCCGTCTGAACGGATTGATAGCTTTCCCCACCAAATGTCTGGCGGTCAACGACAACGGGTCATGATTGCGATGGCCCTTTCGTGTGACCCCAAACTCTTGATCGCAGACGAACCGACGACCGCCCTTGATGTCACTGTCCAAAAAGAAGTTCTTGACTTGATGGCGGACCTACAATCACGCATGGGCACGGCCATTGTTCTAATCAGCCATGATCTGGGCGTCATTGCGGAAACTTGCGACAAAGTTGCTGTGATGTATCGCGGTAAAATTGCTGAAGCGGCTTCAACAGCAGACTTATTCGCGGAATTGCTCCATCCTTATACGCGCGGCCTGCTGAACTCGATTCCTGTGGTAGACCGCGACGTTGAATGGCTTGAGGCAATACCGGGACGCGTGCCAACTTTGGAAGAAACTCTGACCGGGTGCGCCTTTCAGCCACGGTGCGAGCTGGCAACAGAGCTGTGCGCTTGTGAGGCGCCACAGACAACCCAGTTCAAGCCAGGTCACAGTGTGCAGTGCCATTTTGCTGGGCAGGATCGGTCATGACGGACCCTTTGTTACGCCTTGTTGATCTCAAGACCCACTTCCAGACAAAGGGGGCGGGGCTTTTTGGTGAGAAAAAGGTATTGAAGGCCGTTGACGGGGTATCCTTCGACATCGCTCAGGGTGAAGTGCTCGGTCTCGTGGGTGAGTCTGGCTGCGGCAAATCAACGGTAGGGCGTACATTGACACACCTAGAAAAGACGACTTCGGGACAGGCGTTTTTTGAAGGTCGAGAATTCTTGTCGATGACCCCACATAAATTCCGGCCATTGCGTCGGGAAATTCAGATGATTTTTCAAGACCCATTTGCATCTCTCAACCCCCGCCTCAAAATTGAACAAACTTTGGGGGAACCACTCTTTGTCCACGGTCTTTGCAAAACCTGGAACGAAGCAAGAAGCAAAATTGCAGCAACACTTGAACGCGTCGGAATGGACCCAAAAATCATGTCGAGACATCCGCATGAATTCTCAGGTGGTCAACGGCAACGGATTGGTATTGCGCGCGTTATGATCTTGCAGCCGAAACTGGTGATTGCAGACGAAGCCGTCTCGGCACTGGATGTTTCAATTCAAGCGCAAGTTCTCAACCTGATCAAAAAGCTGCAGCGCGACAGCGGTATGTCAATGCTGTTCATTAGCCATGATCTGGGAGTCGTGCGGCATATCAGCGATCGCGTCGCCGTAATGCTTGCAGGTAAAATCGTAGAAATTGGGGATAAGCATCAGATATTTGAAGCGCCTCAACATGAGTATACGCGCAAGCTTCTAAATTCAATTCCACGGATTGCTATCGGAAAAGAGGCCTGATGATGCAAAACCCTAAGCGCGTCTTCCTTGGTTCTATTGCGACAGAGACCAATACGTTTTCTCCCTTGCGAACAGACATATTAGATTTCAAAGAAAGCTTTTATGCTTCGCCCGGTCAACATCCCAAAACCCCAACCTTATGTAGCGCTATCTATCCAGCGGCCCGGGCTCGCGCTGATGAATTAAACTGGCAGATAATTGAAGGCACCGCATCTTGGGCTGAGCCAGGCGGCATCGTGAACCAACAGACTTGGGAATTTCTGCGTGATCAACTAGTGAATGAACTGAAGGCAGCGATGCCGGTTGATATCGTCTTACTAGGTCTGCATGGCGCAATGGTTTCGCAAGATTGTCTGGATTGCGAAGGCGAGCTTGTGTCTGCCGTTCGGGAAATTGTAGGGCCGTCTGCAATTATCGGAGCAACCTTTGATCCGCACAGCCACCTCTCGGAGCTGCGGACTAAAAATCTCAATTTGATCACTGTCTTCAAGGAGTTTCCACATACTGATTTTGTTCAGGTAGCAGAAGTTTTGGTGGAATTGACGCATCTCGCATCGCTTGGAAAGGTCAAACCTGTGATCAGCACCTTTGACTGCAAAATGATTGAAGTTCTTCCAACAAGCCGCGAGCCAATGCGCAGTTTTATTGACAAAATAAAGTTGCTAGAGACACAAAAAAACATCCTCTCTATTTCGGTTATTCACGGATTTATGGCCGGGGACGTGCCGGATCTTGGATCTCGGATTTTGGTGATTACTGACAATGCAAAATCTGAAGGTGATCGTCTGGCCGCTGAGCTCGGTTTTGAGCTTTTTTCGATGCGTGGCAAGACTCGACCAGAGTTTTTGACCGCAAAGGTGGCCTTTGATACAGCAGAGGTCTCAACTGCATCAACCGTTGTAATCGCTGATGTTTGGGACAATCCCGGCGGGGGTGTACCGGGAGATTCCACGATTTTGCTTCGGGAAATGTTGAAGCGCGGTATCAAGGATGCGGCTCTGGCAACTATTTGGGACCCAATCGCAGTCCGCACCTGCTTTTCTGCCGGAGTGGGAGCAACCTTTCGGCTCCGCTTTGGTGCAAAACTCTCCGAATTTGCAGGTGAACCGCTGGATGCAGACGTCATTGTTAGGCAAACGATGCGTGAGGCCGTACAAAGCTTTGGCCAAAGCGTTGTTCCCTTAGGTGACGCGGTCTGGATTGAGGTCGGTGGTATTGACGTAATCCTGAACTCTGTGCGAAGCCAAGTATTCAACCCAGACGCATTTTCCAATTTTGGTATTGACCTGAAGAAAAAGAAAATTCTGGTCGTTAAGTCTACAAATCATTTCTACGATGCATTCTCACGAATATCTGATGATATCCTGTACGCAGCAGTTGACGGGCCCTATCCCAGCCAGCCTGAAACCAATGCATATCACAACCTGATGCGGAAGATCTGGCCACGTGTAGAGAACCCTCATGGCTGAGCGCTTCAGTGGGACCCAAACACATACTTTGTCTCTAGCAGCTTTATCTACAATACCCGTTCACCTCTCTTTGGCTTGCCTCGGTGATACTCGGAGAGGGATAATTGTATAATAGCACTACCAATATGAAATTATGCCGAAAATAACGCTAGAAAATGCGATCCCATACCACGAAAAATCTCTTTTATTTCGCAAAAATAATGAGCTTGCCATTGTGGCTGCAAAGACAATCGCACCTGGTAATTTTCATTCCAGATCATTTTGCTTTCCAATAAATTTTCACATCGCTCAATATGCGTGGGCTTACTAAGCCCACGCCCATGACGGCTGGGATGCTAAAGCACCAAAAAATTGCTGCAGTGTGCCGCAGATCTCCGATCTCACCAGATAACGGCGCAAAAAAGGTAAATGCACTGTCATGCTGATCGAAAATCCCCAAATATTAGTGACGCAATAAGAAGTCTGAGACCCGCTCTAATCCGGTTTGTAAGATTTTGGGGTTGTTGGCATACCCAATACGAACATAGCCCTCCATATCGAACGATGATCCTGGGGTGAACATCACGCCCGTCTGTTTCAATAGTGAAATGCAAAACTCGTATGAACTCATATCCAAGTCAAACTTCACCAGCGCCGTTGTCCCTGACCTTGGTTCGACCCAAGAAAGTTTGGGTTGCGTTGCCATCCAATCGGAGAGCGTTTTCAAGTTGCCCCGCGTTATGAGGCGCGAGCGTTCAAGCAAACGCTCACTATTTTCGAGAGCAAGGGTTGCGAAATGATCATCTATCATGCCAACGCTGATTGTGTCGTAGTCACGATGGATCATCACATCTTCAATAAAATTATCTGGCGCAGTGATCCAACCAAGCCGCAGACCCGCTAGACTATAAGCCTTGGACATGCCAGCAGTGCTTATCCCTTTTTCGTAGATATCAGCCATTGATGCCGTCATTCCTTGACCTTGCTGGTCTGTGCCACGGTACACCTCGTCACAAAGGATCCAAGCCCCAACACTGCGTGCAATTGCGGCGATTTCCTCCAGCATCTCTCGTGGGATGAGTGCGCCTGTTGGATTGTTTGGATTGGTAAGCGCAATAAGCTTAACGCCGGATCCCGCGAGTTTTTTCAACTTTTCAAGATCTGGCAACCACCCCGTCTCTTCGCGAAGGTGTAAGAGCTCCATTTCGGCCCCTATACTTTTGGGAATTGAATAATGTTGTTGATAGGTCGGAACAATTGAAATCACCCGATCTCCACGCTCGATCAAAGTTTTATGAACCAACATATTGGCCCCAATTGTACCGTGAGTGATTAAAATGTTGGTGTCATTCTGTTTGCTGTAAAGGGATGCAACCGCAGCCCTTAGACGGTCAGATCCTTTGATTTCCCCATATGTCATTTTCAAATGCATCAGCGCCGAAAGGTCGGCTTCATTCCTCCCTGTGATTTCTAGGAGCTGCTTTATGGTTAGGCTTTCAACACAAGTTTCAGCTAAGTTCAGTTCGCATTTCGTCTCCCATTCGTTCATCCACATTTCTACACCAAATGTATCAATTTTCATGGCTATCTCTCTTTTTCATATCTATTTTTGTGCGGTCTTAGCCGGCAAAGCTTAAGTCGGATCTGACCCACGTTTCAATTCCAATCGTAGTATAAGTGTCAAACTCCGGGCTTATCTACCCGCACTTTTGGGCATTTGCACCCAACCGGTGGCAGCGTCCTGAATCTCTGCATCAAAATCGGCCCGACTATGTTCTGCTCAGCAGATGTTGTGTAACATTTTAGTTCTAAAAAACGATGCCTTGATCACGTATTTTGGGGAAATCGGCGCATTTTTTATCTTCAATCCTCCTGATGCCCGCTCTCGACAAAGTTCTGATCTATTTGTGGCAAGGGTTGATCATTTATTGCGGCTTCAAAGGCCTGCAAGCGCTTATAAATTGAAATCAACTCAATGATCGTGGTCCATGACGAGACCAAAAACTGAAACGAAGATGCAACTTGTCCAAACGCCCGCAGGATCTGGTTCATGATCCCAAGTGTGATGCGTCCTGAAATAATAGTTGGTACCAAGAAAATATAGGCAATAACGTTATCGGCTTGAATATACATATACCGAAATAGGTTGAAGTACGTGTAATGCAGATAAATCCTAAAATAGTTTTTGCGCACGTTTGCAAACAGATCATGCAATGTCATTGGCTTGGCCTTATCCTCGTCATCTTCGCCCAAAACCAATTCTTTGCGAAAGGCGGCTTCCACGCGCTGGTTCCTAAACTCCAAACCAGGCAAGTGGATGCCGGCCAGAAGAAGTAGTAAAGTGCCAAAAATCGACCAAACAATCGATATGGTTACCAGAGGGTACGGGATTGACCCTAAAACTGGTAAGGTTTCAACATGCACAGATAATGCAGCCAACACCGGCAAGAATGCGATCAAAGTCATGATCGAGTCTACAAAGGCGACACCTAAGCCCTCCATTATGGC
>Ga0115569_10004300_pt1 | contig 10297 bp, 5 predicted proteins | sample COGITO_mtgs_1205_2_FD_87295 | JGI IMG/M metagenome (GOLD analysis project Ga0115569, IMG submission 87295) | Pelagic marine microbial communities from North Sea - COGITO_mtgs_120503 | ecosystem: Environmental > Aquatic > Marine > Epipelagic | place: Germany:Helgoland, sampling site Kabeltonne...
CCGTAAAAATCTTCGCACGCTCGCGCGACTTTCTCCTTCGCTTTCGCGTTGATCAAAGGTCCCATGGAAAACTGGCCTTTCGGGTACGTTTTCGAGTTATCCCCGACGGATAATTTTCCCGCGCGTTCTTTAAACTTCTCGTAAAATTCCTCAAACACGCTCTCGTGGACGATGAACCGTTGCGGACTGACGCACGTCTGCCCGGCGTTTCTAAACTTTGCCATCATCGCGCCGGAAACCGCGCTGTCGATATCAGCGTCCTCGAATACGATAAAAGGCGCGTTCCCGCCGAGTTCAAGAGACAGTTTCTTCAACCCCGCTCGCTTGGCTAACCACTTTCCAACTCTCGTCGACCCGGTAAAACTAATCTTCTTCAAAGCGTCGGATTCCGTCATCGCTTCCCCAACCTGTTCGCTTTCGTTCGTCACGATCACTTCTAAAGCTTCTCTCGGCACGCCCGCCTCGTACGCCAATTCTACCAATTTCAACGCGCACAAAGGCGTCACTTCACTCGGTTTTAACAACACGGAACATCCGCTCGCCAACGCCGCGGCGACTTTCCTCGTCACCATCGCCGCCGGAAAATTCCACGGGCATATTAACCCAACCACCCCCACGGGTTGCTTAATCACCGAACACCGACTCGACGTCGACGTCGACGACGGCATGTTCCTTCCGTACGCTCTCGTCGCTTCCTCGGAAAACCATTCGACGAATGAATTCGCGTACGCCACTTCCCCCAACGCTTCGCTCCTCGGTTTCCCGTTTTCATAGGTCATCAGTTTCGCGATGATTTCTTTCTCTCGATCGATTAAGTCGTGCCATTTCTGTAGTATCGAAGCTCGGGTTCGGCTCGTGCGTGCGTTCCATTTGCCTCCTTTATTGCCTCCTCCTCGATGAAAATTTTCCTCTAAAAAATTCAGCTTTTCCAAGCACTTCGCTTTAATTGTCGTCGTCGTCTGCTGCACATCGTTCGTTTTTACGAGAGAGACCACGGTGGCGATGGGTTGTCTCGTCGCCGCGTTCCTCACGACGACGATATCCTCGTTTTCCACCGCGCCTCTTTCTTTATCTGTATCTTCTTCGTCTTCTTCTTCGTCTTCTTCTTCGAGAGGGAAAGACGTTCTCACGTAGACACCGGATTCGTTGTCTCGTCTCGAGAAATATCGAAAGAATGTGTGCTCCTTTCCGGTCCTATTCTCGAGAGAAGAAGACGAAGAAGACGAAGAAGAAAAGAAACGAGGACGCAAAAGATGACGTTGAAAAGAAAATCGAGGAGAGCGACCGAATGAGAGTTTTGACGACGCGTGGAGGAAGGAAAGCGCTCGCTTCTTCATGTGTGATGTGTTTGCTCGAAAAGTGATGCATTTTCCCCCATAAGAAGTCTACCTAAAGCCGCACACATAGAACTTTGAGAGAGAGAGAGAAAGAGCGAAAGAGAGAGAAGAATTAAACGCACACGCACACGTGCGCTTTGAGAGCGTGCAAACATTCAGAGCACCGCGCGTTACGGAGAGATACGCATGAACACCAACGAAGATGATCTTTTCGCGACGACGATACCGTTGGCGGTCTGTCTCCCCGCCGCTCGAACAACGCGAACAAGAACAACGTTTGAGAAGTCTAACGATACGAAAAAGAGTGCGAAAGACGAAGAAAACGACGACGAAACAGCATTCAGCAGCGCTTCTTCTGCGAATGAGACGATTTTATGCGCGTTAGAACAGGTCTCAAAAATCTCGGACAAAATGTGCGAAGACTTGGAACGAGAGATGGATGGTGTGCTCCTAAAACTGCTCGAGATGGACGAGCGAGTGCAAAAATGCGAGAAGAAAGTCAAGAACGCACAAAGGATAAAAGAGGATTCACTTTTGTTAGTGGTGGAGTCTTCGAGGGAGTACCCTTTTGGAGTGGTGGAGAAGAGTGGGAGGAAAAGCGGCGGCGGGATGTCTTGGTGTCGGTACGACGATACGGTGCGGGAAGCGCTCCGCAAAGCGAATGAAAAGAGACCGAAGAGGAGGGCGTTTAAAGATTTGGAGAGGATGGCACAGGAGGCGAGACGGTACGGGGACAGAGCGAGGGCGTTGGCGAGGTCTTTGATGAAAGGTGGTGATGGGGGAGGGAGAAATGAATTCGTTGTCGACGCGAAGCGCATCCTCCGTCGCAGAGGGTCCTTGGCGGACGTGGTTCCGGCAAAGACGGCGTTCTACGATTGCGAAGCGTTGCGTTTTGGAGGTAAAGGGAAAGGCGGCGAAGGAGACGCTTTAGAAGAAGAAAAAGAAAAAGAAGAAGAAGAAGTCTGGAAGGACGGTAACGAGGCGGAAGAATTGAGCGATGGTTTTGCGAAAAAACTTTTTCTCTCTTCGCCGCCGCCGAAATCAATCGCAATTCCGGAGGAATTCGTTCGAAGCGCACGCACGCGGGATGCCGATGTAAACAACGCGAGCACTTCTGCCGCCGGTGACGAAGAGAGCGTCAGCGCGAAGAAGTCGTTGGAAAGCGTGTTCAGTTTTCGTCCGAAGGCTTCAGATGCGCCCGTTGTGGTCTTTCCTGGAACGTTACCGTCGCCCGGACCATCCGCGTCAAAGAAGGATACCGGGGAGAAAAGTAAAGAAGGCGACGGCGGAACTGATTTGTACGAGTTTACGCTCACGTCCGAGAATCCGTACAGTCCGAGCGCGTTTTTACGAAATCCACCGACGAGGACGACGAGGAATGCGCAACCGCCGAAAAAAAAGAAAGGAGGAGGGAGTGCCTCTGCATTGACGAGTCAAAAACGTAGCGTTGGAACGAGTAGCAATAGCAGTAACGACAACGTCAACAGGCCGGCGCCGGCGTCCGTGCCTGCGCCTCCGCCGCCACCGCCACCCTCGAATACCTCGAGGCAAAAAATGCCTTCGCTTGCCGCAGGCGACGATGGACGCGGCGCGCTCATGGAAGCTATACGAAGAGGTGCGAATTTAAGAAAAGTTAGTGTTTCCACGGATCAGGATAAAAAGCCTCGAAAGTCGAACGCGACGAGTGATACCGACGACAAAACCAAAACAGGCGCAGGGAAGAGGACAAAAAAAACTGCCGCGGACGCATCGAGAGGCGGCGCTCAAATGAGCATGATGGAAGAACTGGCGAGTCAGTTGCAACGACGACGGTCGACCGTGGTTTCGTCGCAAAAAGACAGCACTTCTAGAAACGCAGCGCAATAATTGATTCGCGCGCAAAAATTATTGCGCGATGATGATGCGCTTCTCCTCATTCTTCTTTTAATCTCTCTACAAATCTACGCTTCTATTATCTAAACTGCTCTATTCTATTATTATTCTTTTATTAAAGTTTTGACCGCATTTTTCCTCTTCCAGAAATTCGAGGCGTTTTAAACATTTCATCCAGCGGTAGCGTTTTGTATTGCGCAAACGCCTTTTCGCGCTCGATTTTTCGCGCCTCTCCGTACGATTTCTCCCACCCTTTATCGATGATGTCCAAAGCGACTCGAGCTCTCTCTGTACTCCTGCTCTTCTCCATCATCTGTTTCGCTAAACGAATCGCCTCTGTCATCGCCTCACTCTTACTCTCAAATACCTTCACTTGTGCCAATCCGAAACGAACCGCGTCTTCCCCGCTCAACGCTTCACCGAAAACGCTCGCCAACTTCGCGTTGGAGGCGCCAACCGCTCGCGGAAGTTTCGTCGATAACCCCCAAGACGGGAGTAAGCCTAAATCCATATGCGTGTCAATAAAAACCGCATTTTTGGTTACCAACACGATATCCGCCGCCAATGCGATTTCAAACCCCGCGTTTATCGCGATTCCGTTCACCACGCAAACGATAGGAATTTCGCACTTTTCCATCGCGTGCACTACGTCTGCGTCGTAATCAAATTCAGACATTTGGAACACATCTTTCGCCGCGTGTAAGTTTATCCCGGACGAAAACGCCTCGTCTCCGTCGCCGGTTACTATAATGCATCTCGCTTTTGTGTTCTTCTCGTTCTCTTCCTCCTCATTCGCGAGGATAAACGCCGACGCCAACAGTTTCAAACTGTTCTTATCTAAACTGTTTCTCGTTTCCTTTCCCGAGATGGTGACGATTTGGATTCGTTCGTCCTCCTTTAACGCTCGCACGTCGACGCGACTCATTCAAAAATGGTACGTACCACTGCTCCGTTGCTCCCGCGCACAAAATCGCTCTCGTTGCGTCTCTCTTTTCTCCTCTGAAGTCTCTTTGACGGGCTGACTTTAAGTTATAAGAGTAGTTGTGAGGTGAAAATGTGTCAAATTCTCCATTATATCTGCGCGCAGAGAAACACAGAAACACACACACATAAACGCGCAAATCATCATCCTCGTCGTCATGTTTTCTGTAGCGACATCATCATCAACAACACCAACGAGAATAGCTTCTTCTTCTTCTTCTTCTTCTTCTTTGAAGAATACTCATACGAAATGTGCTACGAAAAGGCAGCCGCAGCAACCTGGACGTCTTTGTTGCGTTATGGTCGCGAAGAACAACACCAACGACAACAAGAACAATCATCATCATCATCATCATCATCATCATCATCGTGTAAGGAAAGCTGCGCTTCTCGGGGTCGCAACGACGACGTCGTTATCGATGATGATGATGCTTCTTTCATCCCCCGAAATTGCTTTCGCGGAAGTCACGTGCAACTTGGTCACCCCGTGCACCATGCCCCCGCCGAACGGCGAGCCGAGATACATCATGCCGTCCTCGCAATACGACCCGGCGAAAGACGCCGAGGAGAAGTTTATGAAACAATTGGAAGCGAAGAGAAATAAAACGGCGGCGACCGCTACTGCTGCTGTTGTTGAAGAAGAACCGAAAGCTGTCGCGCCCGAGGCGGCTTCCGAGTAATCACGAGAGACCGAATCGCGTAACGACGATGATCTGTAGAATACTGAGACTCCCGAAGATGGCCCACAAATCGACCGAGAAGAGTTACTAAAATCAGATTCCATACAAAATGAAGCTCTTTTAGCAACAGTTGTGTATGTTGAGTCCGATGTTGGAGATTCGGACGTAGTGCGTAATTCGTTAGATTTTGTCTTCATAATATAGTTTTTACTCTGTTGCACTCTCTCGTTGAATACTACTGCTACTACTACGCGCAAAACACACGCAATACTCATAATAAAGGAACCACGCGTTACACTCCCTAAAAAATGTTGCTGTTCATCATCTGATATGGAAGACGTGGAGTGTTTGCAGCCTCAGGAGAAAGAGGAAAACTTTAGGGAAATTCGAGATGAAATCGAAGCGTTGAAAGCGATATACAACAACAACGAAGAAGAAGAAGAAGAAGTTAAAGAAGAAGAAAAGAAGGTCGTCGTTATTAGTCGAGAAGATTTTGGAAAAGAAAACGAGTCGTTTACGTCGTCTGAATCGTTTTCAGAGAAGAAGATTGCGGTGACGTTCTCACCCACAAATCGAATGATTTTGACCTTCGATGGCAACTCGTATCCTTCGCGCAAAGCGTTCTCGATCGATGTGTTAAAAACGCCGGATAACTTTTCGTGGGACTTTGAAAAAACGGTCACAGAGATGAAAGACGATTTATACCTGTCAAAGAAAGGCGAAGTGTTCGCGTTTGATTTCATACAGAAGTACGAAGAAATGTTCGCGCGAGAAGACGCGCTAGCGAAGAAACGAGAGGCGAAGGAAAAAGAAGAGAACGAAAGGTACGCCAGAGAACGCAGGGAGAAACAGAAGAATATGAGCGAAGAGGAGAGGAAAACGAAAGAGGCGATATTTAATAACGATCATTTGGTGAGTTGGAAACACGAGGGTGATCCGAACGTCACGCCGTTGTTAGAAACCGAGCTGGCGGATGACGTTCGGAAGCGCTTCAAATCTCACGAAATCGTGTGTTACGAAAAATGCAGATTCCAAGCGCACACGGTAACAAACGTCCAAACGATCAAAGAAATCAAAATAGCGTTAAAGCTCATCTTACTGGACAAAAAAGTCCAAACTGCCACGCATCCGAGAATGTTCGCGTATCGAATACCAAACGACGACGATTTCAACGACGACGGTGAAACCGGCGCCGGGAAGAACTTGGCCAACGTTTTGCGTTTGCGAGGGAGCGAATGCGTCTTCGTCTGCGTGACGAGATGGTTCGGTGGGTCGCACTTAGGACCGCAAAGGTTCAAAGTCATAAACTCGTGCGCGAGCGAAGCTTTGGAGAAGGTTGGCGCGATAGGGTTCCAGAAAAAGTAGAATAGTTAGCCGATGTAATACCGCAGAGAATATTCGAAACGTGAGCGTTTAAAGTCGCTTTTGTTAGAATTCCGCAAAAAAAGCCGCCGCGTCTTTTCCCGAGAGAAACACAAAATCAATCCAATCGCGCGACTCTAAAACCACTTTCCGGACGGCATCGAAAAGCAGAAAAAGCAGTGGCATCGGCGGAGTCGTCGTTCGTCATGTCGTCGTTACCATCTTTACGACGAAAGGCGGAGACTACTCATCGCGTTACGTCACGACGTGAAGGAAAAAATCAATCCGTTTCTTGCTTATCTGTTGTTCACGTGAATACGAATACTGTCGATGGAAAAGCATCAAACAAGAAGCAACAAAACGAAGACGAGGAAAAGAAGACGAGAAAAACGGAACACGGGGAGGCGACTTTTTTGACGCACTTAGTCGCCGGTTTTTGTGGCGGCGCGTTATCGAGAACCGTCACGTCGCCGTTAAATGTTGTTCAGGTGAGGAAAATGACGAACCAGCTCACTGGTTCGAGTAAACTGGTCCCTTCGCTGGTAAAAATCGCCAGGACTGAAGGCGTGAAAACGCTGTTTGCCGGAAACGCGACGATGGTTCTACGATACGGACCGAGTAAAGGTCTGAATTTTGCGACGTTTCATTTCTTTAACTCGAATTTACACGCGATTTTGGAGAAGCGGAGGGAGAAGAGAAGAACGGCTGAAGCGTCGTCGAAGAGTAGTAGTAAGAATAGAAGAAGGACAGCGAGAAAAAGCGTAGAAGTTTTAGAACAACCAGAGAAGAAAAAAGACCAGGAGATTTCGATTAAAATGCTCGCCGGAGCGTTGTGTGGAGTGAGCGCGTGTTTGTTGTTGTATCCTCTCGACGCGTACGCGACGAGGAAAGCCGCCGGGAAGATTGCGGAAAATTTTACCGGGCCGTTTTCTGTCCCGTTGGGAGTGCATCACGTGGTGAAGAAAGAAGGCTATGGTGGTTTAATGCGAGGCTTGACGCCGGCGTTGTTTGCGATTGCGCCGGAAGCAGCGTTGACGTTTGGGACGTACGATATCATCGCCGAATGGTACAAGGACACCTTTGACAAAGAGTATTGCGAGCCGCACGTTTCGATGTGCGTCGGCGCGATTTCCGCGACTACCGGGCAACTGGCGGCGTTTCCGATGGAGTTGATCGCGAGAAAAGCGGCGACCAATAGGTTTGCATTATCTTTCCACGACACGTTTCGGTTGATGGCGATGAATAGAGGTATTGGGAGTTTGTATAAAGGCGCAAAGGTCGCGGCAACGAGGTGCTTGCCGATGAGCGCGGTTTCCTTCGCGACGTACGAGATTGTGAAGCATTTGATATTATCGAGCGATAACGCGATCGTCGAGAAAGTGTTTAAAACCCCACAAGTTGTATAAAATAATCATAATCGTTCCAGTACATTATCCATACCTAGGTATATACATACTCTCGGTAGATGACTAACAATCAATACAAACTAATCTTTCTACTAGTAAGTGTGCGCTACGACAAACTACTTTTATCGAGAATCATTTAATACAGAACCTTCTGAATTTCTCAATCGAGCGAGAGCTTTGCTCGGTGCGAGTATAACACCATCGCCAAGAATCCATGCATGGCGAGAAAGTAAAGCGCAAAAAAACTGCGAAAACCTCGACTAGACAAAAGCGCTTTACCTCCCGCCATGGCTAATCGATCGTGTGTCGCTAAATTTGATGAACCTCCATCCTCGCTTTCCGTGCGTTTGAACGCGTTGAACGGGTTCAATCTTGCCAAGTATTTATCGCGGTATCTGCCCACGACGCCGCCTTCGTCGCCGCCTAAACTCGCGCTCTCTAAATCACCGTGACCGCCTCCACCGAAACCACAACCGTATCGCTGTGCGCGTTTGCGCATGCCATCTGAGATCGCCAAACGGTCCACGCCAATCGTCACGCCACCAACGCCGCACGAATACCTAGCGCTTTTGTTGGCAGATTTTTCCGTTTCTAAGGAATCGCTCAAAGGCACGCCAGATTCGTCTACGCGAAGAATTTTGACTGCCGCGGAGGCACCGCCTGATATCTTTGACGCGTAATATTTCTGAACGTACCGAATCTTTTCGAAAAGTTTGACGTTATCTTCTTCGAGTTTTGTGACTTTGGCGCTCGTCGAGGAGAGTTCAGTCGTGACGCGAGCTTTCTCCTCGTCGAGTTCGGAGACTCGGCGTTTGAATCGGTCTCTTTGCGAAGCTAGAATTGCAATCATATCCGTATCTGTAGTCATTGTCGTGGTTGTCGAGGACGATGATGGGTCGTGTGTTGCGGCAGATGATGTTGATGTCGTTCGCTTCGCTAAGTCGTCCTCTAAAACTGAAATAGTTTCCGCCGCTTGCATCAATTTCGTCTCCGCCGCGACCGCTCTTTCGACGGCTACTTCTTTCTCCTTGTTCGCGTCGTCTTTCGCGCGTTTCGCAACGGCAATCTCTGCGGCTAATCTTCTGTTCTTGTCCCGAACCGCAATCAGCGGTTTACCGCCGTTGCCTTCGTCTTCCTCTCCTTCGCCTCTTTCGTTGGTATCGTCGCTTCCCCTAATCGACATAGCTTCGGCTACGTCACCATCTTCAGAATCCACCAGCGCTTGTAACACTCGCACTCTTTCCCTCAATTCCTCGACAACTTTCGCACCGCTCATTTCCGCGTTGCTCTGTTCCTTCATCAGTTCTCTCTTCGTTTCTTCCAATTTCAATTTCGTCTCCGTTAACTGTTTCGTTAAACTCGCGACGTTCTTTTCCGCCTCTTTCGCGACTGCCACCGACGCGTTCTCCATCTCCTCCACATCTTCCGCCAGTTTTGCAATCATCCTCTCTTTCACTTGTAGCTTTTCCTCCAGAGCCGCGACGCCGAGTTCCGGGAGACTGTTGTTATTACTCCTCATCGTCATACCTACTCCTCCGCCGTTATTGATGACGTTGTTCGTCTTATTCACGAATTCCTCCTCGCGTTTCTGCAATTTCTCGGCTTCGAGTTTCAAGCTCTCTCGATCTTTCGCCAACGTCGACTTCATCTCCACCTCGTTATTTTCTAAATCAAAAATGCGACTCTGCGCCTCGTCGTGTCTCTTCCTCAACTCTCGTAAATTTTGTTCCGCCTCGGCGAATTTCTTCCTCGCTTGATCCGCAGCGTTTTCCGCCGCCGATTTTCTAACCTCCAAAACCTTCGTCTTCTTCTCCACTTCTCGAGTTAAGCGCTCCTCGAATCCTTCTCGTTCTTTTTCCAACAATTCTGAATCCACCGTGCTTTGCTTGCTCCTCTGCAACTGTCGGAGAGACACGTCCAACTCGCTCCGCAACGCGGACGTAGATTCGATTTCTTCAATCGCCGAGAGCAAGATGGAATCCTCTTCCTCCGATGACGACGACGATAAAGAGGAGACATTCTTGCCAGTCTCCCTGTTCTCGTCCTCGTCATCCTCCTCCTCGTAACTCGTCTTCACTCGTTCGCGCAAACGTTGCACCTCTTTCAACAGCGCCTTCACCAAGACGTCGTCTTTTTCCTTGTTTTTGTCATCACTCGCATCATCAGAAGTTTCCCGCTGCTGCTGCTGCTGCGCTTTCTTCACGATTTCCATCAACTTCGCATCCGACGCCTTATCCTCTCGTTTCCTTTCCGCCTTCGTTTCCTTTATCTCTTTCCTTTTCTTCTCTTTCGTTTCCTTCCTGCGCTTTTTTTCCTCTCGCATGAGTTTCAACTTTTGGACGACGTTTCTCCCTTTCAGCGTTGTTCTTTTGCTCGCGTCGTCGTCGTCGTCGTCGAAAACGACCAAACCTGTGTCTTCTAACCGTTGCACCACGTGCTCTTCCACCGCATCCAACGCGCTGTTGATGATTTTGTCCATCGCGTTGCTCATTCTCTCTCTCTCTCTCTCTCTCTTTGATGGTACTCTAGTTCTTGTAGTTGTTTTGAGGGATTTGGCTGCACGTTCGTATCTTGAATAAAAAATACGCGTAAAGAAAGCTTCACAAATAATGTCGCTTTTCCGCGCATCATCGTCCTCCTTTTCGCGACATTTTACAAC
>Ga0115569_10004301_pt1 | contig 10294 bp, 3 predicted proteins | sample COGITO_mtgs_1205_2_FD_87295 | JGI IMG/M metagenome (GOLD analysis project Ga0115569, IMG submission 87295) | Pelagic marine microbial communities from North Sea - COGITO_mtgs_120503 | ecosystem: Environmental > Aquatic > Marine > Epipelagic | place: Germany:Helgoland, sampling site Kabeltonne...
TCAAAGTCGTTCTTTGCGTCTCTCGCAGAGAAAGAAGAAGAGAGGTTCTTTCTCTCGCGTATTTAGTCTTTACGAGCGCGAAAAATGGAAAAAAAAAAATTGAGACGTTTTTGAAGAAAAGACTTTTGCGCCTGATTGACTCAAATTTTGCCTTTTTTCTCAAAAAAACACACAAGAGAGAGACGAAAAAAAAAACGAGAGAGACGAAATCTCTCAGAAAATTCATCATCATCACGTCTGCTATGAATAACAACATAAACTCTTCTTCTTCTCAAACGATGAAAAAAATGAAACACATCGCGTTCTCGAAACCTCGCGTGGACGACGATTCACGCGTGGAAGCGTTGGACGAGTTAACGATGCTGTTTGAAGAAGAAAACAAAGAAGAAGAGATGATGATGTCAGAGGCGTTGACATCGGAGGTGTTGGATGCGTCGAATTCAACGTTGATTCGCGCGAAGTGTTTCGCACTTTTGCAAAGGATGAACGAGAGAAGTACTACGAATAAAAGCGAGAATAACGAGAAGAAGAATAACAGCATCATCATCATCTACGAGCAAATGTGCGTGCACCCAATACGAGAGTGGATGAGGATTCTTCTTGACGACGACGAGAGTACTACGAGTAATTTCAGTAAAGAACAACTGTTAAAACGAGTCCTTTTCGCGCTCGACGCGTGCGGGAAAATCAACGTCTTCTTTGAAGAAGAAGACGAAGAGGATTTGGATGAAAAGGAAGAGGAAGAAAGAGTGTTGTTTGGAAAGTTGACCAATGAAGTGGTTAAGTTTTGCATCGGGAAGTTATACATCGTCGAAGATTCAGGAGGCCCCGGCGCGACGAACGACGCGAAGACGACGAAAGATATGAACAGAGAGTTGTACACCGCTTCGGTCGCCTGTCTCTCCTCGCTGGCGAAGAAGAAGAAACAGAAGAAAAAGAAGAAAAACAATACTACTACTACTACTAAGAATGAGACTGATAAGAAGAAGAACGGTGGTTTAGAAAACGGCGACGATGTAGATAACGATTTAGACGACGACGGGACTTCCTTTTTTACGATTGAAGATATTCAGAGTTTGTTGAGGTACGTGGAAAAAGGGACGTCGGTTGGGGACAGTCAAGGGACGTTGGCGTGCGGCGGGAGTTTGAGAGTGTTGACGTTTTTAATGCCGAAGTTGTTGGAGCAAAAGAGACGGAAGTATGGATTATTAGTGGGTGGTGGTGGTGGTGGAGGCGGCGTAGGGGTTGGCGCTGAAAAGGCGGACGGTAACGCGGGGGGGGACAACAACGATATCGTCGTCGCGAATTTCTTAGGCCAAGGACGACGAACTGGAGTCGAAGAGATGGAACTGAAGATGTACTCGAAAACGATCATCATCGGAGAGGAAGGTAATAATGATAATAGCATTTATAGTAGCAAAAAAGTAGTAGACGTCTTTGATCGCGTGGATTTCAACGCCGTGACCGCCTTGGTGGGCAAGAAAACGTTACAAAGCGGCCATCACGTTCCGGCGTGGATTAAATCCGCCGGGTGTGAATACTTAGCACACTGCGCGCGGAAAAAGGAAGACTTCGTCTTATTAGCGAAAGCGTGCACAGACAAACGCCACTGGTCGGTACGCTTAGCCGCTCTGAAAGCGTTCGCGCAACTCGGGTTTCATTCGAGGCCGTATTACACGCAGTTGATTTTGTTCAACGCGCACGACGAAATTTGCGAAATTCGCGAGCAACTCTGCGAAACGTTGAAGAAATCGTGGCAAGGGAAGCAGTGCGAGCCGAAAACAGACGGGTCGGACGATTTGAAGTTGTTTCAAACCGCCGAGTGCGTGGGCGAGTTGATGCGCGATCCGGACGCCGGCGTGAGGGCGAAAGCGATCGAGTGTTTAGGGTACGTGAGAGGTGCCGCGAATACGCGAAGAACCGAGATGGCGAGGATGTTACACGGCGATTCAGACGAAACCGTTCGCGAAATGGCGGCGGATTCCTTGGCACGGTTAGGATTTCTGAACGTGAATACCGGGGAGATCTCCGCAGACGGTAATTATCGAACGACGAAGTTTCTCTCGAATAAGCGGTTGTTTTTACAACTCATCGCCGCGGAACAGGCGACGATTATTCAAGAGATGGGAGGCATCGTTGGACACGTAGCGATAGCAAGTGGTGGCGGCGGTGGCGGTGGTGGCGGCGGAGGAGCGAACGACGACGACACGACCGCGAACGGCGCGTTCAAGAAACTGACCAACGCGGCAACCGGCGTAAACGCATCCGCTAAAATTCTCACCGACAAATCGCAAATCATCAAACTCGAAAAGATGAAAAACATCAAGGTGAAAGAAGGCGACACCATTCGAGTGTTTTGGCCAGACGATAAGGAGTGGTACGAAGCTAAGGTCGTTCAAGCCGAAGATTATAAGAAGAGCGGTAAAAAAACAACGAAAATTTGTTACTCCGAAGACGGCGTCGAGGAAGAGATTGACATTCGGAACGAAAGAGTCGAGTTGAGATATAAACCGCACAAGAAAGGGTGCAGAACGCAGTGGGTGCCGTGCGGGAATCAAGAATCAGAGAGAATTAAAGAGGAGAGGAGGAAACAGTTTGCGATGCAAAAAGCTTTGAGAGAGGCGGAGAGGTTGGCGGAGATGGAGATTCGACGAGAGCAAAGGGAGATGGAGAAGAAGGAGAAAGAGAAGGAGAAAGAGAAGGAGAAAGAAGAGATGCAGAAGTTGGAGGCTTTGCGTAACGTGGAAACAAAGAAGCTTGATAACGAAGCCCGGGGGAAAACGACGACGACGATTCAGACGACGGGAGGATCGAGGAATGGCTTTTGGAAAACCATCGCGTTCAGCGGCGGCGTCGATTCAAAGAAGGAAGAAGTAGTCCCGACCGATACCGCGGATGGAGAAGTGAACGCTGAAAAATGTACAGAGCACCCTGAAGCTTCTGTTGAAGAAGAGAAGAGAGTAACCTTGAATGACGCCGATATCAAACTCCTCTGCGGGTTAGTCAATCAAAAGATTAAAATCTACTGGCCTTTGGATAAAGTCTGGTACGTCGCGGACGTTTTAAGCTTTGACGAGGAAACGAAGAAAGTGAAAGTTTTATACGTGGAAGATCAACTTGAAGAAGAAGTCGAGTTATGGACGGAACGGAGTCAACAGTACGTGCCGCCGACGGATATGTCCCACAAGGATTTACACGGCATCACGCCGTTGCGCGTGCCGGTGGAGGTTGGCGGCGTCGAAGGGTATTTGGAAATCGGCGCGAGAAGGCACGAAGAGTACATCGTCTTCAAACCACCGACGACGTCAGGGAAGAAACGGAAGAGATTAGATACTGATAGCAAGAAAACGAAATGGCACGCGATGAAAGGCTCGGATTTTGAAAGAAAATTCAACAAGCTTTTATCGGCCAACGCGCAGCGTCGATGGCGTAAAAACGTCGCGTACAATCCTCGAGGATGGCAAGACTGCAAAGAATCGAATCTTTCCTCTACAAAACTCAAACGCAAATACGGAAACGAGAAGATGCCGCTGTTGAAATGGTTGATTACTCAAGGAGACCAGTGGGGCGGCGTCGTTATCGGTAAAACGTTAGAGTTGGATTTGAATTGCCATCGAGGAAGTCAGTTTGTGTTCAAAAACGGATACGCGGTCTTTGAAGAAGAAGAAGGAGAAGAAGAAGAAGAAGGAGCTTTAAAAGAAGCAACAAAATCGACAACGGATTGGCTGCTTTGTAAAATCACCGATTACAACGTCCAATCGGGCGAACATTTGGTGTGCCCGATTGACGAAAACGGGATCATCGCCGGAGACGCCGTCTGGATGGTCTTGGCGTCGCAACGCACGAAACCAACAAAAAATGAAGACCAAGAAGAAAAAGAAGAACAACATCATCATCATCCGGAGAATGTCGAAATCGTCGCAAGACCGAACAATGACGACAACACCACCACCACCAACTCGATGAAAATGTTGGACGACGATGAAACCGCTTTTTAATAATTTTTGTTCTACCAACTGTATAACAACAGCATAAAAAAGTAACACATTAACACATGCGCAACATCAGTTTTACCAGCGGAAAAGGCATCAGTACTCTCATCACTACTCATAAAGAAACGACGACGCAAAGGATACTCAAAAGAGCCATGGTTCAGGTGTTTTGCGGGAGCAGCACGAGCGGGAATAGGAATACTTTCACTCGTTTCTTTTCCCCGCAAAAACAGATAAGGCGGCGGAATTGCATCGTCGCAAACTCATCGTCATCTTTTCAGCGCGAGCAACAGAGAACGATCAGAGGCATCTCTCTGTTGAACGAGACAGACAACAAAAACGTGCACCCGTCGCACGTGCTCTGTCCGGATGATTTTATGCCATCACCAACGGATGACGAAGATGCAACAAAATTTGAACTCCCGAGGAAAAAAATCCCAATAGCTTTAGTCTTGGCGTACGTGGGCGATACGTTTAAAGGGAACACGCAGAACGTGATGCTCCCGAGAGGAAGCACGGTAGATGACGTCATCGAAGACGCGATATATAAAGCCGGAGGGATTTTATTCTCGAATTATCGATCGAAAGGGTTATCTCGCTTGAAATGGTCCAGGAGTTCGAGGACGGATAAAGGCGTGTCGAGTTTGTTTACCGTGGTCGGGCTGAGGATGGAAGCGCCGGTGAGAGCGTACGGAGGAGGAAAAGAAGTTGTTGGTGAAGAGGAGACAAAGGATGAGGAGGACGAGAGAAAGAGTAGTAGTCGTAATAGAAGTAGTAAAAGGAGTGAAGAAGAAGAAGAAGAAGACGACGCGGAGGCGAAAGCGTTGATAGTGGAGAAAATCAACCGACACTTACCGACGGATACGGTGAAAGCGTTCGCGTGCTTCAAGGCGACGAAATCGTTCGATGCCAGACGCGCGGCGATTTCGAGAACGTACGAGTATTTACTCCCTCTGAAGTGTTTGCGAGATGATAAAAACGGCGAACTCGAGATGTTTCGAGAGGCGTTGAAGACCTTCGAAGGCTCGCATCCGTTTCATAACTACACCAAGAGAGGGTTGTACGGCGCCGGAAAAGGGAACGATAAAAATCGAAAAGGCGGCAGAGGTAATCGAAACAAAAAGAACGCGTTGACCGAGGACGACGACGGGTTAGGAGAGACGTCGTCGTCTGAAGAACAAGAATTAGAAGAAGAAGAAGAAGAAAAAGAATTACCTAAGCGCATCGAGACGAGCGGCAAACACACGTATTGGCTGTTGGAAAAAGACGTCGACGATCTCGTGCACGTCATGCACTATCGACGAATACACGAATTTACGTGTTCGAAAGAACCGGAAATCATAGAAGGATTCGAGTCGTACCCGTTCGTTCGGGTTAAAGTCTACGGCGAAAGTTTCATGTTGCACCAAATCCGCAAGATGATTGCCACCGCGGTGTTGGTCGCGTTGGATAGCGAAGAAACGCCGACGATGCCGCTGAGTTTTATCAAAGCGAGTTTGTGTCGCCCGTGTCGAGTGGTTACCCCGATGGCACCACCGTTGACTTTATTTCTAACCGGCGCTGAGTTTATGAGTTTCCGCAAAACGAATCACGAAGAAAAAACTCGAGCGGCAAAAGCGGAGGAGGAGGAGGAGAGCGAAGAGGAAGATGACAAAGAGACGGAAAAAGGAAAACTTCGTTCGTTGACTATTAGCGAGGAGACAAAAAACGACATCGACCGATTCCGTCGCGAACATCTGTACCCGAAACTCGCGGAATCCTTCAGCAATCAAGACTGGGACTTCTTCATCGAAAACGTGCGAAACGTCGAGCCGACTCGCGAGGAGTATTTGAACATCGTGAAACAATACGAAAGTTACGACGAGATGAGAAAAATCCGCGCGAAAGAAAAAGAAGAAGAGGAGGAAGAAGCATCATCGATGATCGAAAAGAGTTTACTATAATAATAAACCCTTCTTTCGACGAGGAGGAGGCGTATAATATGGACGAGACACCGTGCCGGCCGCGTTAAATAGAGTACTACTAATAATAATCACATCAATGCAGCGCGGCATCTAACCCGCTATAATCCGTCGCAAACACCCACAGCACGACACCAACACTTGCTACGCACAAATAATCCAGCCATTTCGGGCTCCCTCCCATTCCTCCGTTGAACGCGATATTCACCACGCGCAACGCCACTATTGGTGAGACAAAGTCCAACACCAAATCTTTTGTCGTATATCGTTCTTCTTCTTCATCTTCATCGTTAAAGAACTTCTCGTTTGAGGATGGAAACATGGACCCGGATGGTAAATTCTCTCCGCCGACGGTAAACGCTTTCGCTTTTTCTGCGGATAAGAGTGCCACAGTCGTCATCCCTAAAAACAGCACTCGTCGTCTTTGGTCGTTGGTGTTGCTTTTCCCCGTCGTCGTTTCATCGCGACGACGATGATGAGAAGAACTGCGCGATACTTTTACTCCTTCGAGAGAAGGCTTTGTATTCGAACGACGACGACGCGGAAGTGAAGCGCTCTTTTGTTTCAAGCCGCCCTTTTTCGCGAGGGAGAGATGAGAAGAACTCGTCGTCGTCCTTGCCGTCGTCATGTTTTCCTTTCCGCGCTGAATAAAATGAAGCAAACTTTCCCCCGATTTACTTCATTTCTGAGACACTTTAACACACTTAAACTTATAATAATAATGTCCTTAGCGCACCTAGAAAACGCGCGAGCGATGCACCTCGAGAACGAATCTCTGGAACTTGTTGCATCGAGAGAGTTTTCCAGGAAAGGGGTGGATTTTTCGCACAAGAAACGGCTCGCGCAATCGCACCGAGTGAGAGGAATGCTCGATCGAATGCGAACGAACGCGCGGAAATTGGTGCGCCTCTTTTTCTCTCGTTCTTAATCTCTCTTACTTCTTTTTCGTATTCTTTAAGACGACAAATACTCCTCTCTGTTGCGTTGTTTTACGCGTCGTCGTCGTCGTCGTCAGATGTATGCTGTGTTCTTCTAAAGGAGAGAACAACGCGCGCGTGAGATTGAAAACGACTGACCTTTTCTCTTATGAACAAACACGAACTAAAAACAACAGAAAGCGTACTATGAAGACCTCGACGGAAGCCGAAAAGAGGAAATCGAACGCTCTGGCGGCACCGGGGAGAAACCGTTCGAAACGTTTTACCGAGCAATGAAAGAAGAGAAGATGAGATTACAGAGTCGTAATAATGAGAGCGGCGGCGGCGCGGCGACGATGCAGACGACGACGAACGCTAACGACGATACGGATGCGATGAGAGAACAGTTGGAAGAGCAGCAAAGGATCGCCGCGAATAAAGAACGGTTGAGGAAAAAGCTAACCGCGAAGAGTAACGGGAAAGAAGAGATAGAAGAGGACGACGCGAGGTTAGATCCGAACGCGGAGAAGTTGCCGGACGGAGTGGATTTTTCGGGAGAGGAACATCAGGGCAGATATTTGGATTTAGTGAGATTTCATCACGCGTTTGTCGCGGACGTCGCGAGAACGTTCGGAGTGAGTTACACCGAGGAGGTGAAGAAGAACGCGTCCAAGAAGAGAAAGATGGAGCAGCGGCAAAAGTCGGGGAAAAAACCTTCGGATGGAGAAGACGAAGAGAAGGAGGAGGAGGAAGGCGACGACGAAGACGAAGAGACGAGACGTAAACCGCTCGAATACGTCGCGTTTCTCCACGAGCTGCCAAACTTGTTCGACGCTGAAAAAACAGCCAACCTCGATCGATCGAAGAAATTCTCCAAAGCGTACGTCTCTTTCTGCGAAGAGTTGTGCGAATATCTCGTCGACTTTTTAGAACGCGCGAGTCCTTTGCAATTTGCCCGCGACGTGCTCGTGAAAGAGGAAATCGACGGAGAGTTTGAAAAGCTGTTCGAACGAGGAGCTTTGAAAGGGTGGGAAGATAAAGGCGTCGTCGCTTCTACCACTGGTACCGTCAAATTAGATTTGGCCGCGATCAAAGGCATCGCGAAAGGTAAAAACGCGTCGTCATCGAAAGCGTTGAAAAGTTCCATGAATGACGAGGAGATTAAAGACGCGCTAAACAAAGCCGGTTTGAAAACGGGAGGCACGCCGGACGAGCGGTGCGAGCGTTTGTTCCAAGTTATAAAATTGGTATCGGCGGCGAAAGGAGGGAAAGACGACGACGCGACCATCCCGTCCAAGTACATTCGCAAAGGCGTGGTCGTAGGCGGCGGCGCAGATAAAAAAGACGAAAAAGCCGAGGATCGAAGCAAAACGCAAAAAGAAAAGGCCAAACACATCGCCAGACTCGAATATCGATTAAAACTCTTATTCGCGGGCGCTTTACGTAAAACCTTAGACAACACGAAATCGCAAGCGGAAAAGAAACTCACCATGTCCCGCCAAGAAATCGAACGAGAACACGAAGAGGACGACGATTTCGCTTTTTCCGAAGGAGACGAGGACGAAGACGAGATGAACAAAGAGATTTATAACCCGTTGAAACTTCCGATGGGATGGGACGGGAAACCAATCCCGTATTGGCTATATAAACTGCACGGATTGAACGTAGAGTTTAAATGCGAAATCTGCGGCAACTATTCGTACTGGGGTAGACGCGCCTACGAACAACACTTCACGCAGTGGCGCCATCAACACGGCATGCGATGTTTGAACATTCCTTTTAGCAAAGCGTTCAACGAAGTCACCACGATTGAAGAGGCGAGAAGGTTGCACCGGTCGTTAGAAGAGAAGAAAGTCGGGAAATGGGATCGCAAACAAGACCAAGAGTGCGAAGACGCGGACGGGAACGTGTACAACGCGAAAACGTTTGCCGAGTTGCGCTCGCAAGGTTTGATTTGAAAATAATACCATGGTGTGTACAAAGTTTAAAACAAATTTTCCCTTAACTATACTAATACTAAATGGCTCTAGTAAATGACTTTTCACTCTTCTTTACTAAGTTGTCGTGCTGACGAAAGACCATCCTTATCCTTGTTCGACCAATATTTTTGTCGAATGGCTTTAACGATGCGCTCTTTCTCCATGGAATTGATGATATCCGGTTTTGCCGCCTTCGAAGACGGGCCCTTTGGAGAGTTGTTCGAGACTAAGTTTTGAATCCTAAAGCCCTCGTCGTTGTTGGCGTCCTCCTCCAAATCCTCCTCCTCCTCGACGGTTCCGTCATTCGCCGAGGACGACAGTCTCGGGCGATTTGATTGATCTACAACTGACCTCATCATTTCTTGGATGGCGTGATTGTATCCCAACATGTGATTGGGCGGCACGGCGTTGGATACGAAGTTGTTTTCATTTTCTTCATTGTCGCTCCCGGTGATTGTTTTTTGTTGATCTTCTACTTCTACTTCTTCTTCTGGTTCTTCTTGTCTTTGTTGATGTTGCGCTGCTTTCGCCGCGATATCGTCGTTTGCGCCCTCTTCTTGTAAAAACTCCTCCTCCATCTCGCACAACGAATTCGCCAACTTTTCCGCCGCGCGAACGCGCTGGTCCTCGTTTTTCCAGTTGCTCGTACTCGAAGAAAAAGTATATCGAACCGCCTCGACGATGTCGTTGATAACCGATGGAAACTGCAGCATCCCCCTCCACGCGCGTTGTTGTTGTTGTTGTTCTCGTTCTCGTTCTCGTTCTAGTTCCTGCTGCCGCAAAAGAAGCAGCTGTTGATAGTATTCTCGTCGTTGTTCTTTCCTGTACTCGGTCTCTTCGCTATCCTCGTCGTCGCTAAAGCTGCTACTACCACTCGTCGACGTCGATGCCTCTCCGAACAAGGCCATTTTCACCAACCGTTTCTTTTCCTTAATTAACTTTTTCTTTTCCTCTTGTTGTTGGTTGTCTTCTTCTCGCTGCTTCTCTCGTTGCTTTTTGCGTCTCCTTCTCAGGTTTCTCACCCCGCACGCGTTACACACGGACTCGCCGGATTCGTCTTTCCTCCACTGCGGCGTTTCCGTCGCCCCGCACTCCACGCATTTTAGGTCCAGCATATCGTTTCTTCTCCTCTTCAGTTCTTTACGACGCGCGATTTCGCACTGCACGAGTCGTTCAACTTTTTGATCCTCCTCGTTGCGATTGAGATCATCTTCTTTTCTCGTCTCGATTTGCATCGTCCTTGTTGCATTCGTATTCAAAAACGAAGGCGAGGGAGGCGGAGACGGCGTTTCCGATCGACTCTTCCGTCGCACTCTGAACCCCGCGTTCCCTCTCATATTACTCGTGTATTCTTTGTTCTTATTAAGTTCTTGTCTCTTCTTAATATTATCAAAGAGAGAATAATGCGGAGAAAGCATTAATATAATAAGGACTTTGAGAGTGAA
>Ga0115569_10004304_pt1 | contig 10291 bp, 9 predicted proteins | sample COGITO_mtgs_1205_2_FD_87295 | JGI IMG/M metagenome (GOLD analysis project Ga0115569, IMG submission 87295) | Pelagic marine microbial communities from North Sea - COGITO_mtgs_120503 | ecosystem: Environmental > Aquatic > Marine > Epipelagic | place: Germany:Helgoland, sampling site Kabeltonne...
AGCCGCCGGCGAGGCTGGGGTGAGGTGTTATTCGACGCCTTGTGTCAGGGCTAGATGCGGTCACTCTCGGATGAGTAGCCGCCGGCATTGTGGACATTGGATCAGGGCATCTGCTGGCTCGTCGCGCATGCGAGTGAACTCGAGCGAGGGCAGCTTGATCGAACAAGCGCCACAGCTGCCTTCCGAGAGCGAGGTGACGCCTCGACCCGCTTTGCCCTTTTGGGCACGGACGCGGTCATAGGCGGCCATGATCTCGCCGGGAAGCCCGGTTGCGAGCGCCATCCGCTTCTTGGCGATTTCTTCTAGCTCCGCTGCGACCTCGGCTTCGACTGCGCGTACGCCGCTTTGGACGCTGACGCCCTCGGCATGAATTTTCTTGATCTCGGCGTCAATTTTGGCGGCCCTCTCTTCGGCTGCTTCCATCGATTCGAGAAGTTCCATCTCTTTATCTTCGATCGCAGCCTTCTCGCCGCGGCGCTTTGCTTGCTCGGTATCGTGCTCGCTCGCCTCATCGCGGTCGATGCGTTTGCCCGAATAGCGTTCGACGTCGGCAGCCTCGATGGCGCTGTTGAGCTCGGCGACTGAGGCGCCGAGGGCTTCTTCCTCTTTCTCGATCTGTTTCTGTTCAGCTTGTGCAGCCGCAAGTTCGGCTCTCGAGCGGGTGATCCTCGCAGAGAGTTTTATAAGCAGATTCCGCTCGGGAAGCGAGTCGGATCGCTTCTGCGCCGCGGTGGCTGCGAAGTCGAGCTCTTGGATCTCGAGTAGAGAAGAAAGCGACGAGGAAATTGGCAAAGGCATCGTTTCTCGGAGCCACATAGGGCGCCGGGCAGCGGGCTCGCGAAGAGTCAGGAGCGTACCCCAACCCGGCGCGCTATTCGTGGCCGCGACATGGCGCTTCCACAACCCGGACAACTTCTATTTGTAGGCTTCCCTGGGACCGATATTCCGCCTGACTTGGCGGAACGTATCCGAGAGGGCCGGGTCGGCGGCGTCGTGCTCTTCTCACGAAACGTCGGATCGCCGGATGAAGTCCGGACCCTCGTTCGCAACCTGCACGACCTCGCGCCTGCGGATGCACCTCTGACTGTCGCGCTGGACCAAGAAGGTGGCCGCGTGCAGCGCCTGCGCGCTCCCTGGACCGAATGGCCGCCCATGCGTGCTTTGGGTGATCGGACTCCTTCTGATACGGCGCGCTTCGCCGCAGCGCTCGCCAGTGAGCTTCGGAGTTGCGGATTCGATCTCGACTTTGCGCCGGTCGTGGATGTCGATAGCAATCCGGACAACCCAGTGATCGGCGACCGCAGCTTTGCGCGGGACCCCGAAACAGTTGGTCAGCACGCTCGTGCGTTCATTACGGCGCTCCAAGCCGGCGGTGTGGCGGCGTGCGCGAAGCATTTCCCGGGCCACGGCGATACGTCGGTGGATAGCCATATTGATCTGCCGCGGCTGGATCTCGATCTCGCGAGGCTGCGCCAGGTAGAGATGCCGCCGTTCAGGGCGTCGATCGAGGCCGGAGTGGCCAGCGTCATGACCGCACACGTGCTCTTTCCGCAATTAGATGAGACGCGCCCGGCAACGCTTTCGCGCGAGGTGATGGCGCTGCTTCGCGAGGAACTCGACTACGACGGCCTCGTCTTCAGCGACGACATCGAGATGCAAGCAATCGCCGGCCGTTTCAGCGTAGAAGAAAGCAGCCTGGGCGCACTGGAAGCCGGAGTCGATTCGATCTTGGTCTGCTCCCGGGCGGATCTGCGAGAAGAAGTTTTGGCGCGACTCGAAGGCGCTCCGGACGGGCTGCTTGAGGCGCCGCTGCGCCGAATGGCCGCGTTCAAGGATTCTCTTGCCGCGCGCCCGAACGATGACGAGCAAGGGCCTCCCTTTGCTGACCATCAGGCGCTCGCCGCGGCGCTCGGATCCGGGCGCCCCGGCGGTGCGGATCCAACTGAGCGCGCGTAATCCCGCGCTCGTCTGCGAAGCGGGCGCCGGGGCCATCGGTTATGCTCGTCGTACCTCGTTTGCCGCCTAATCGATCGCGCTGATTCCCCCCAAGCTCGGTCGTTTGCGCCGGGACCCCCTCGTGAATCGCGATTTCGATGCAGACCTCGATGAACTCTTCGATGGACCGGCTGTTACGCCGGCTCCTGGCTCGAAGCATGGTGCGCATAATGGTGCGCATAATGGTGCGCATAGTGCCGTGGAGAGTGCCGCCGCGACGGCGACTAGCCCGGAGGCCTTGCCGACAGGATCCGCTTCGGATGTTCTCCTTGACGCGATCTTTACGGGATTGAACCCCGCGCAGCGTGAAGCCGTCGAGCAGACGGAAGGACCGCTCTTGGTCCTTGCCGGCGCGGGCTCGGGCAAGACTCGCGTGTTGACCTCTCGCATCGCCTATTTGATTGGTGTCTGCGGAATTCCGGCTGATCAAATTCTCGCAGTGACCTTTACGAACAAGGCCGCAGGCGAGATGAAGGAGCGGGTTGAGAAGCTGTTAGGCCCGATGGCCAGCGAAATCTCGATCGGTACATTTCATTCGATTGGCGTTAAGATTCTTCGCCGAGATATCGGTCATCTCGCCCGCAGCCGTGGCTTCGTGATCTATGACGACAGCGACTCGATTGGCGTCATCAAGAATATTCTGAAGGCGAATAACCTCGATCCGAAGGTCCACGACCCGCGTAGGATCCGCTGGCAGATTGATCAGTGGAAGAACGCTGGCCTGCTTCCACCGGCTGCCGCCAAGCAAGCGCACGACCTTGATGAAGAGATGGTTTCGGGGCTCTACGCGAAATATCAGAAGAAGCTCGCGGAGTCGGAAGCACTCGACTTTGGCGATCTCCTCCTGTTGACGGCGGAGCTCTTTAGAAGCCACCCGCGCGTGCTCGACTACTATCGTCAAAAGTACAGCTATATCCTCGTGGACGAATACCAAGACACGAATGGCGTACAGTACGGCCTCATCGGCCAGCTCGCCGCGGAACATCAAAATCTCTGCGTCGTCGGCGATCCGGACCAATCGATCTACGCATGGCGTGGCGCAGATATCCGCAACATTCTCGACTTCGAGCAAGACTACGCCGGCGCGAAGGTGATCAAGCTCGAACAAAACTACCGATCAACGCAGCCGATTCTGTCGGGCGCCTCCGCAGTTATTTCGAATAACTTAGACCGAAAAGAGAAAGACCTGTTCACAGATCGTGAAGGTGGGTCACCTATTCGTTTCTTTGAAGCGGAGGACGATCGAGAGGAAGCTCAGTTCGTCGTCAAGAATTTGCTAGCGGCGAATCGCGCCGAAGACGTTGCCTACGGCAGCATGGGCATCCTTTATCGGACGAATGCACAGTCGCGGAGCTTTGAAGAAGAGCTGCTCAAATACGATGTTCCCTACACCATCGTTGGCGGTCAGCGTTTCTACGATCGCGCCGAAATCAAGGACATACTCTCCTATCTCCGTCTGCTCGTGAATCCGCGGGATGATCAGGCCCTTCGCCGAATTGTGAACAAGCCGGTTCGCGGAATAGGTAAAGCGAGCTTCGAGAAGGTGGAATCCCTCGCGATTGAGCGTGGCCTGCCTTTGCTCGAGGCGATGCGAGAAGCCGTGGAGGGCCAACTCGTCGGTCGCACGTCTGGCAAGCTCGCCGCATTTCTTGAGATGATGGACACCTTCGCGTCCGCGCCGGAAGGCGGACTAGAGCTTGGCGGTACCCTCGACGGGCTGCCTCTTGATGACATGATCGCGCGGGTGATGGATGCGACGGGATATATCCGCGCGCTCGAAAAAGAAGACACTCCCGAGTCTGAGACGCGACTCGACAACCTTCGGGAATTGCTTTCGTCAGCCCGGGATTTCCACGTGGTCAATGAAGACGAATTGGCAGGGGAAGAGCGAAGCGAACTAGAGCTCTACCTCGATCAAGTCGCGCTGATTTCAGACCTAGATAGCTACGAAGACCGGGACGACCGAGTTTCTTTGATGACGGTACACTCGGCGAAGGGCCTCGAATTCCCGATCGTCTTCCTGGTCGGCATGGAAGAGCGCATCTTCCCTCATGCCTCTTCGAGCCGAGATGAAGCGGGACTCGAGGAGGAACGACGGCTTTGTTATGTCGCGATGACTCGGGCTATGGAGCATTTGTTCATTACCTGTGCGGCGGAACGCTTCCGTTACGGAGACCGCTCCTATCAATCGCCTAGTCGATTCTTGCAGGAGATTCCCGAGGAATTGATTGAAACCCTCGGAACAGCGAGTCGCGGTGCGCGCTCCCGTGCGGGAGTCTCTGGTTCGAGTAGCGGCGATAGCAGCAGTAGTGGCCGCCTCGATTACTCCTACGCCCAAGAGAGTGTCGATGACGGCGAAGGGATCGCGATCGGTACGCTGGTGCGACATCCGGTATTCGGCCGTGGCGAAGTCCTAGCCGTGATGGGATCGGATCTGAATCAGAAGCTACGTATCAAATTTGAGCGTGCCGGGGTGAAGACCGTGATGGTCCGCTACGCGAATCTCGAACTCGCCTAATTACTGGGTCCGCTCGAGCTCGACTCACGTCGAGTAGTTTCGTTTCTTACCTGCTCGAGGATGTCGTAGAGCTCAAGTCTGAAGGCTTCGGCGGGGCTCTCCTCGGGATAGCAAAACTGGCGAGTGATGCGTCGGAGGTAGACGGATTCATGACTCGCGCGCTCAATGATTTCGAGATCGAGTTGGATGATGCCGAGGGTCGCGCTATGAGGTCCTCATGAAGCTCCGTACCGAAGTCCGCGACGACGTATTTATCGTCACGATCAATCGCCCCGAAGTCCGAAACTGCATTGACCGCGAAACCGCGGAGGCGCTTGCGGAGGCGTTTAGTGGCTTCGACGCAGACGACTCGCTCAATGTCGCGGTTCTGACGGGAGAGGGTGGCTATTTCTGTGCCGGGGCGGATCTCAAGGAGGCGAGCTCAGGGGGCGAGAACGCCAATAAGGTGAAGCTCGAAGGCGATGGACCTATGGGGCCCACGCGAATGCTTTTGAGTAAGCCGGTGATCGCTGCCGTCGAAGGCTTTGCGGTCGCGGGCGGACTCGAACTTTCCGTTTGGTGTGATCTTCGTGTCGCCGCGCGGGATGCAATCTTCGGTGTCTATTGTCGGCGCTGGGGAGTACCGCTTGTGGACGGTGGCACGATTAGGCTGCCAAGGTTGATTGGGCAGAGCCATGCGATGGACATGATTTTGACGGGACGTGGCGTCTCTGCCGACGAGGCGGTTGCTATGGGCTTGGTGAACCGGTTGGTCGAGCCGGGAGAAGCGCTTTCGGCCGCGATCGAGCTTGCTCGGGAGATCAGATCTTTTCCGCAGCTGTGTATGCGAAATGATAGGCGCTCCGTGATCAATCAATGGAATTTGGGAATGGATGACGCGCTCGAAGAAGAAACTCGGTTGGGACTCGAAGTGATCCGGTCCGGGGAAACGCAAGAAGGTGCGAGGCGCTTTACTAAGGGTGCGGGTCGTCACGGAGCATTCGAATAATATGGGTACGAACGAAGTAGACTCTAGAATTGTGGAATCGTCTAGCAGTAAAAATGTAAAGAGCGTTAGGTCGGGCGTTCTTGTGACGGGCGCGACGGGTCTGGTAGGTAGGCGGCTCTTGCCCGGGCTCGCTCGTCGATCTGCCTGGGTGCGGACGCTGTCACGGTCAGGCGCGGCTCCGGAAGGTGAGGTCACTGTCGACGCGGGGTCCTGGGACGGTATTGATCCAGGTCCGACGTCTCTCGACGGGGTGGCTTCCGTGATTCACTTGGCGGGAGAGCCAGTTTTTGGCGGGCTGCCGAGTGCGGATCGTCTCACGCGAATTCGCGCGAGCCGCATCGACTCGACGACGCGACTCGTTGAGCGAATTTTGGAACGCACGCCGGATGATCGGCCCTCGACCTTTATCTGCGCATCCGCAGTCGGGTACTACGGCGATCGCGGGGCGGAGAGCCTTTTGGACGATGCGACTATGGGGGAGGGATACTTGGCGGAGGTGTGCCGAGACTGGGAAGCTGCCGCTGCCGCCGCTGCTGCGGCGGGTATTCGGGTTGTACGCCTTCGGATCGGAGTCGTTCTCGCTCGGGAGGGCGGCGCACTCGCTTTGATGCGATTGCCTTTTTCGCTTGGGGTAGGCGGTCGTCTTGGCTCGGGAGAGCAATATTTTCCGTGGATTCATGCGGATGACCTGGTGCGGTCGATTCTTTTCTGCCTGGATGAGCCTATCGAGGGACCTGTGAATGCGGTTGCGCCAGAGGCGGTGACGAATGCAGAACTAACGCGAGAGCTTGGGGCAGCGCTTCGTCGTCCGGCCGTGATTCCGGTGCCCGCTTTCGCCGTGAAGATCGCGCTCGGGGGAATTTCAGGAGAACTGCTGGGGAGTCGTCTAGTTGTACCAAAGCGTTTGCAGGACGCGGGGTTCGAATTTGAGCATCCGACGCTTAAGTCAGCACTGGAAGCGGAGCTTCGGAAGGTACGAGCGTAACCGCGCTTGGCGGCCTCCTCCGGCTGTAACCCTGCAACGAGATCGTGCGGAGCATTCAGTCCTAACGAGCTGCAGCGGCCGTGCGGCGTTCGAGGTAGGACGCCTTGAATTCGCTTCGAATCGCATCGGGGAGCGTTGGTGGAGTTCCGAGTCTCGTAGCGCCTGAGATGATCATGGCGGCGCGCTCGACGAGTCGGGTCAGCTGGAGTGCTTCGCTTGGAGAGGCTCCGACGACGACGAGGCCGTGATTTGCGAGTAGAACTGCGGCACGGTCCCGAACGTGGGCTGCGGCGGATTCGCCTAAGGCTTTCGTGCCGGTTCGGTGATAGGGGGCGACCGCGACGTCTCCGCCTACGTAGTACTCGAATTCTTCAAGCACGCAGGGGATCGCATGGCCAGCGACGGCGAACATCGAAGCGTGAACCGCGTGGGTATGGACGACGGCTCCGATCTCGGGGTATTTACGAAGGCAGGCTAGATGGAGGTCTTGCTCAGAAGTTGGAAGACGAGCGCCGTCCAAGACCTTGCCTTCGAGATCCGTCACGACGAGATCTTCGGCGCGCATATTTGGGTAGCTCATGGCTGCGGGCGTGAGGACAACGCAGCCATCAGGCGTGCGTCCCGAAACGTTCCCCGCGGTTCCTTCGGTCAACCCTTCGCGGTCCATAGCATGAACCGCGGCGAGGACTTCTTGGCGTGTCGCTTCCCAACCTTGTCGCTTTGCCTCGCTCATTGGACATTGGCCGAGTCTGTCGACGACCCTAAATCGGACGAGGCTTCGGGATCGGTGCTAGGCGGTCCCTTTAATTCGACGGTGTTGCCGTCGGGATCATTCAGGTAGATCGAGAGGCCGAAGCCCTTGGCGCCATAGCGGCGGCCCGCGTCGCCAGAGTCAATTCCGTGCGCTTCGAGCTGCTTTCGGATCGCGCCTTCGTCAAAGCTGGTGAGTTCGAGCGCGAAGTGGTCGACGTTGCGCGCTTCGTTCTCGACGGCACCTCCGCCGGCTCGTCCAAGGGGCGAGTCGATAGCGACGAGGTCGATGAGAGATACGCCCGCTCGGAGCTGGATGAGCCCCAACGCCTCGATGCGTCGCTCTTCTATGCAGCCGAGGACGCCGCAATAGAAGGCGAGTGCGCGGTCGACCTCTGCGACGCGCAGAACGACGTGGTCGAGGCCGCGGATTTCGATGGCCGACATGACTAATTCCCGCTTTGGGCGTCGGACGCAGGCGGCCGAGTCTCGAGTTTTGCGCGGAAAGCGTGGCGCTCGATCGCGAGTTCGATCAAGCGATCAAGAAGGCGCGGGTAGGCCAAGCCTGTTGCCTCCCAAAGCTTCGGATACATAGACACGCTCGTGAAGCCGGGCAGACTGTTCAGCTCGTTCACGTAGATTTGGTGCGTCTCGCGGTCTACAAGAAAGTCAACGCGAGCCATCCCCTCGGCGCCGAGTGCGTGGTAGGCCTCGACCGCCATCACGCGAATCGTGTCGGCGAGATCCGGATCGAGATCCGAGGGAATGATTAGCTCGGTCGCCTCGTCGGCGTATTTTGCTTCGTAGTCATAGAAGGCTTGGGTCGCGCGAATTTCTCCGACGACCGAGGCCTCCGGCACATCGTTGCCCAACACGGCGACTTCGACTTCCCGTCCATCGACGGAGGCTTCGACCAGAACCTTGCGGTCATAACGGCGCGCGTCGGCGATCGCGGCAATCAGTTCAGGCATGTCATTTGCGCGCATGATCCCAATCGAGGATCCGGAGTTGGCCGGCTTCACGTAGGCGGGAAGACCGATTTCTGTCTCGGCACGTTCCGCGGCGGCGGGGATGCCATCGCGATCAAGGTCCGCGGCGCTGAAGGTGAGCCATGGAGTGACGGGGATGCCCGCTTGGGCCAGGAGCCGCTTGGCGAAGTCCTTGTCCATTTGGGCAGCGGAGCTGAGCACGCCGGAGCCGACATAAGGAACGTCTGCCGATTCGAGGAGTCCTTGAAGTGCGCCGTCTTCGCCGCCGCGCCCGTGAATGATCGGAAAGATCACGTCGAGCTGATGGGCGTCGCCACTCGCGCTCGATTCGAGGGAATTAGGTCGTAGCGCTGCTTTCCCCGAGGTTGCGGGCAGGAAGACGCCCGGCTGCTCCAGCACATTTGCCAGGGTCGCCCCGGGAATGGCTTCGAGCTCCGTCGCATCGATCAGGTGCCAGCCGCCCGCCTGGTCCACGCCGATCAGCGAAATTGCGTATCGCTCCCGGTCGAGAGCTCCAAGAATCGATGTCGCCGAAACAAGCGAGACATGGTGCTCAACCGAGCACCCTCCAAAGAGCAGTCCAATACGCAACTTTTCCATGGTCCCCCCGGTCATGATCGGCTTCTTCCCATCGACCTCAAGGTGCATGCCCACCTAGGGCACCGTCATGTGCCCACGGGTTCGATGGAACGGATGATACGCGGAGAGCCCTATCCTCGCCCGGCCTGGTCGCCCCGCGAGGCGCCGAGTTGAAATGGCCGGGTCGCGTCCGTAAGCTCGCCGCCTGACCGCCTCCTGCCGATGCCAACCCTGGCTCGGCTGCACTCTTCGGACCGGACCCCCAAGACCATGCTGACCACGATCGAATGCGCCGGACATCCGCGCGATATGGGCCTCGCACAAGGCGCTGCTTCGAAGGCTGCCATCCGGGAAGAGGCCGCAAGACTTGGCCTATCTATGAACCGCTCTCGTCGCCCGAGCCTTCGGTCTCTCGCGATCGGTGCTGTGCGTGGTGTAGGCGCAGGCCGGGAAATGTTTCGGCATTTTGCGCATCTAGCCGAGCGACTCGAGGGCATCGCAAAAGAGGCGGACCTGCCTGTAGATACCGTGCTCGCGATTCACTTGAGTGTGCGAGCCGGTGGTGCTCAGGCGGGCGTGTTGTCTAGGCGTTCAACTTTGCGTGCGCGTTCGACCGCCTCCAGTGTTGACGTCAAGCATTGGTGCCTCGAACGAAGTTTGCCCCAGACGTCCGCGACCGAATCCGGATGGATCGTTCGAGATAGTCGGCCCGCGGTCGGCTTTCGTTCGGTCGAAGTGACGCTGCCTTGGCTGGTGTCTTCGGTTGCGGGACTGAACGAGGGGGGCCTTGCGGTAGTGGCCGGGCCGTTGCTTTGGGGAAGCCCAGGCCGGGATGGCAATCCAACCTCACTACTTCTCGTGCAAGAATGCTTGCAGCGCTTTCCCGATCTCGAGGGTGCGCTCGATTGGTGCAGTAAACGTCCAGTCGAAGGGGAGCAATCGCTTCTCTTAGCCGATGCTTCTGGCGCGTTGGCGACGGTTGTCGTGAGTGGTCGGGAACGTCGTATTCAGCTCGGCGAGGGCGAGCTTCATCTTGAAGGGGGCGAGCCGCCCGAGACGCCTAGCGGAGCCGTTTCAGCAGGAGCTGGCGAAGGCCGGATCTGGATCGATCCATGCGCCGGCCGCTTACATCTGCACATGAACGGCGTCGATCTCGATGTCGAGTTACCTCGTACGAAAGAGGCAGCTTCGGAGGAGGGCTGAGCCCTTTTCGCAATACCGGCTCTCGCTCCCCGGCCTACGCTCTCGCGTAAGCGGGTGAAGTGGTAGGTTCGATTGCCGCACGTCTTCGCGTGCGATGTGGAGGCGGACCGATGTTCGATCTGACGGGACGAGTGGCGATGGTGACGGGTGCCGGCCGCGGGATTGGCGCAGAAGTGGCGCGAGCTCTGGCTGGGCAGGGGGCGGCGATAGCGGTGAACGACTTCGTTCCGGGCTCGGCAGAGCAGATTGCCGAAGAACTTACCGCCGCGGGTGGGCGCGCGGTG
>Ga0115569_10004311_pt1 | contig 10284 bp, 7 predicted proteins | sample COGITO_mtgs_1205_2_FD_87295 | JGI IMG/M metagenome (GOLD analysis project Ga0115569, IMG submission 87295) | Pelagic marine microbial communities from North Sea - COGITO_mtgs_120503 | ecosystem: Environmental > Aquatic > Marine > Epipelagic | place: Germany:Helgoland, sampling site Kabeltonne...
GATCAGAGCGGTTGCCCCGGTGTTCGGGATCATCGGGTGGAGGGAAACGCTCCGCCGTTTCCTCTTTAGCGTGTTGAGGTAGACACACGTGGCAATGGCGGCGCATTGCCCTCCAGGGATCGGATCAGAGCGGTTGCCCCGGTGTTCGGGATCGTCGGGTGGAGGGAAACGCTCCGCCGTTTCCTCTTCAGCGTGTTGAGGTAGACACATGTGGCAATGGCGGCGCATTGCCCTCCAGGGATTTGCGAGACTGGCTGTTATTATGGGTAGGGCGCGAGCTGGCTCGCCGCCGCCGCACCTATTTCTTCACTGCCGCGTCAAACCAGTTATTACCAAAGTCGTTGCCGCCGCGTTTCTGCCGTCCGCCCTGGCCGCTGCGCGGCTTATTACCCCCTTCGCGCTGACCGCGAGCCGGGCTGCCGCTGCGCTCTGTTTTGCCGCCGATTTCGGGCTGCTTTTTCATCGAGAGCGCGATGCGCTTTCGCTCTAGGTCGACTTCGGTAACCGTCACGTTTACCTTGTCGCCGACTTTGACGATTTTGTTGGGGTCATCGACAAATTTGTCCGCCAGTTGGCTGATGTGAACCAAGCCATCTTGGTGCACTCCAATATCGACGAACGCGCCAAAGGCAGTGACGTTGGTCACGATGCCGAGGAGCTTCATGCCGAGGGTGAGATCGGAGGGCTTCTCGATGCCGTCGGCAAATTGGAAGACCTCAAATTGCCTGCGTGGATCGCGTCCGGGCTTGGCCAGCTCTTCCATGATGTCGCGTAGGGTGGGCAGGCCGACCTCGTCGGAGACAAATTGTTCGAGTTTGATTTTGGCGCGGGCGCTGCTGTCGTTGTTCAGGTCTCCGACTTGGCAACCGACTGTGGCAGCCATTGCTTCGACCAGGGCATAGCGCTCGGGGTGGACGCTGCTCTGGTCGAGTGGGTGTGCGGCGTCGCGAATGCGCAGGAAGCCGGCGCACTGTTCAAACGCCTTGGGGCCGAGACGGCTCACTTGGGAGAATTCCTTGCGGGACTTGAATGGCCCTTTCTCCTGACGATGGGTGACGATGTTGGCGGCGATCGATTCGTTGAGACCAGCCACATAAGACAGCAGTTGCTTGCTGGCGGTGTTCACTTCCACGCCGACTTTGTTCACACTGGAAATGACGGTGTCGTCGAGGGTGCGCTTGAGTGCATATTGATCGACGTCGTGTTGGTATTGCCCTACACCGATGGATTTCGGGTCGAGTTTCACCAGCTCGGCCAGCGGGTCCATCAGACGGCGACCAATCGAGACCGCACCACGCACCGTGATGTCTTCGTTGGGGAACTCTTCGCGCGCCACTTCGGAGGCGGAATAGATCGAAGCGCCGGATTCGTTGACGCTGACGATGACGATGTTTTTTGCCAAGCCGAGTCCACGGAAGAAGGCTTCGGTCTCACGCCCGGCGGTGCCGTTTCCGATCGCAATCGCTTCGATCGCATAGCGCTCGATCAGTGCTGTGGCATCGACTTTGGCGCGGTCGATTTGGCCTGCGCCGCCGGTGCAGAAAAGTACTTGGTTGAAGAGCAGTTTGCCCTGCGCATCGAGGATCACGGTCTTGCAGCCGGTGCGGAAGCCAGGGTCAACGGCCATCATGCGTTTTTGGCCGAGTGGGGAGGCGAGCAGCAGCTCACGGGCATTGTCGGCAAACACTTTAATAGCGGCCACGTCGGCTTGCTTTTTGGCGCGCAGGCGCACTTCGGTTTCCATCGACGGCGCAAGCAGGCGCTTGTAGCTATCGGCGATTGCTTTCTGCACTTCAGCTGCGGCGGAGCCACGGCCGTCTAGGAATTGTTTTTCAAGGATGGCGATGGCGGGTTCGGTTTCGGGGGTGATGCGGTGAAACAAAAAGCCTTCCTTCTCGCCGCGGCGGATGGCGAGCACGCGGTGTGAGGGCGCGCTTTTGATCGGCTCTTTCCATTCGAAGTAGTCGCGAAATTTCGCACCTTCGGTTTCTTTGCCGGGAAAGCCTTCCGAAACCAGTGTGCCGTGCTCCCAAAAAAGCTTGCGCAGCGAGTCGCGCGCGTCGGCGTCGTCGCTGATCCACTCGGCGATAATATAGCGCGCCCCTTCAAGCGCGGCGTCGGCGTCGGCCACTTCTTTGTCGGCATCGACGTAGCTGAGCGCTTGTTCGGCGGTGTCGTTCGCGTCCTGATTTTCAAATAGATGCGTCGCCAGCGGTTCGAGGCCACGCTCGCGGGCGATCATTGCTTTGGTGCGGCGCTTGGGGCGGAACGGCAGGTAGATGTCTTCGAGCTTGGCGAGTGTTGCGGCAGCGTTGAGCTTCGCATCGAGCGCGTCAGTTAGCAGGTTGCGCTCGTTGAGGGATGTTTTGATCGATACACGGCGGGCGGCCAAGTCCGCCAGCTGCTGTAGGCGGTCGCGAATGTTGGTGATCTGTACTTCGTCGAGCTCGCCGGTTTGCTCTTTGCGGTAGCGCGCGATGAATGGTACCGTACCGCCATCGGCGATGAGCGCTGCGGTGGCGGTGACTTGCTGAGCGTTGAGGCTCAGTTCTTCGGCGATTTGATCAATGAATGGGTTCTGCATGGCTGGTGAACAAGGGCTCCGCTGCGGGAGTGGGCAATCAAAACGAGCAACCTACAGACAGTACTTTGCAGGGAAAGCAAAACAAGGCGCGCGGGCTGTTTTTTGTGCTTCGCCACACCGCGGTCGCTGTGGGCCTACGCGCTGACAGTCAATAAGGCCTCTAATGCGTCGATCAAGCGTGCGCGCAGTGGTTTGGCCGCTTCGGTCAAGGCACGTTGTTCGCGCTCGTAGTGCGCCCGGCCTGTTTCGGTTTCAATCAGGATAGCGTCGTAACCCAGCGAGCGGCAGTCGTAGGGGCTGGCGCGCATGTCGAGTTCGCGGCATTGGAGTGCAAATTCAAAGCAGTCCCATAGCAGTTCGGATCCGATCCAGGGCATACTCTTCGACGCCCATTTGTACAGGTCCATATTGGTGTGCAGGCAGCCGGGTTGCTCGTTGGCCATGCGGGTGTCTTGCGTTGGTTGCAGGCGATTGAATGGTCGGGCGGAATCGGTAAAGAAACGGAAGGCGTCGAAGTGACTGCAGCAAATCGCGCGGCTTTCGATGATTGCGTCGATTTCACCCTGTGGCAGGCGCATCGGCAGCTTGCCTTCGTGGCGTGCGCGGCCGTCGGGGCCACCGCGGTAGACCATCGCCCACTCGTGCATGCCGAAGCACTTGAATTGCGGTGGTCGCTGTTGGACGGCGCGACAGAGCGCCAACTGCCACTGCAATCGTTTGCGGGCTTTGACGTCGAGTTTCGAGGGGTCCAGTGCGAGGCCGTCCGCGGTGCGGGTATAAAATTTTTCACTCAGACCCTCCAAGTCTGCGGGCGCTTCGAGTGTGATGCCCAGCCCCGGATGCCAGTGCTCTAGCTGAGTGGGAGCGAAGCGGTAATACAGAAACAGGAAGTCGTAGATCGGGTGCATCGTCCCTCTGGCACGCCGATCGCGGTAGGGCTGTGTCCAGCGCGCGGCGCGTTCTCGCTGTGCGTGGGCGCGTGGCTGCCAGTCGTGCAGCGGCAGGGTGCGTGGGACGGCTGCTGGCATCGGCGCTAGTCTTTCGAGTTGGTAGCGTCGGGCGCTTGGCCTGCGTTCAGCGGTAGTTCATGCGGGAACATGGTGTAGTAACTCATGATCACCCAACTGAGCATCAGCGGGTAGAGCAGGCTGGTCAGCAAAACCGATCCGACGATGCCGATGATGACGCCGGTCCACATCTCCAGGACGTCTTGTACCACCAGAATGCAAATCGGGATGATAACCACAATAATCGCTAGCACATAGCCGATCGACGTGGTGCCGAAATAAAAGCCCGAGTCTTCTTTTTCCAGCGGCATTGCGCAGTGTGTGCAGTGTTTGTTAAGCCGAAACCAATGCTTGAAGATCCCGAAGTGACCGCAGTTTGGGCAGCGCCCGGTCAGGCTGCGTGTGATGATTTCTGCTCGTTCAACTTTCATTCTAAGTCGGTGAAACAATCGCAATCAGCGAACCATGACAAGTGTTACCTCGTGTGGATGGCCGGTACGGCTTTGGAGCTGTGCGTACACTGTGCTTGGCGCTTGCAGGACGGGTGCTTGAGCGTTACGCTATATACATATAAATCAGGATTTTATGCGAATCGGTGTGCCAAAAGAATGTTTGTCGGGGGAATTTCGTGTCGGCTTGTTGCCGAGCGCGGTGCGCGCATTGGTGGCGCAGGGGCACGAGGTTTTGGTGGAGACGCATGCCGGCGAGACGTCCGGCGTGGCGGATGCGGACTTTGAAGCATCGGGGGCGGTGATTGTGGGGGATGTGGGCGCGCTATATGGAGCGGCTGAATTGATTGTCAAAGTCAAGGAGCCGCAGCCTGAGGAAGTCGCGCTGTTGCGCGCGGATCACATTGTATTTGGTTTTCTGCACCTTGCTGCGCATCCTGATTTGTTGAGAGGGCTGGTCGGGGTAGGGTGTATGGCGATCGCGTACGAGAGTATACACGGCAGTGATGGTGACTTGCCCTTACTGGCGCCCATGTCGCGGATCGCAGGCAGGCTGGCGGTGCAGTTGGGGGCGTATCATTTGCTGCAGCCGAACGGTGGCAAAGGAGTCTTACTGGGGGCGGCGACAGGTGTCGATGTGGGGCATGTTGTGGTGCTCGGCTGTGGTGTTGCTGGTCGTGCTGCGGTGGCTGCTGCGGTTCGACTGGGGGCGCGGGTTACGGCCTTGGATATTAAGCCGGCGATCCTTGAGCAGCTGATGGAAGAATTTGATGGGGCTCTCGATGTGCGCCTGGCCACAGGCGCTGCGATTGCCGAAGCGGTGGCTCAGGCCGATTTACTGGTGGGTGCGGTGCTGGTGCCGGACGCCAGAGCGCCGACGCTGGTGCGGCGTGCGCATGTTCGCCAAATGGAAGCCGGGTCGGTGATCGTCGACATCGCGATTGATCAGGGCGGCTGTATCGAAACCAGTCGCCCCACGAACTTCGCTGCGCCCGCTTTTATTAAAGAGGGCGTGGTGCACTGTTGCGTTACGAACCTACCTTCGGCGGTGGCGCGCACCGCGTCGCAGGAACTGGTTGCCGCCAGCGCGCCCTATGTGCAGCGAATTGCCAAGATCGGCCGGCGCGGGGTGGCGAGCGATACGGTGTTGAGGGCTGCAGTGAATGTGATGCAGGGCCAAGTCATGAGTGACGTGCTTTCGTTGCCTCAGGAATAACCACCGTTGGGGCGTCGTCTCGTTCCAGCTTGAACCCAGTCGGGCCGTGTTCGCAGAGCGCTCCGCCTTTTCTGCGATTCATAGCTCGTCATTGACCGCGGAGTCGACAGAGTGCATGCATTTAAGTGTTCCGCTGAGCTTCATTGGTGGGACGATAGCAGATAATACGATGACAACCACATTTCAACAACTCGGCGTCCCCGCAGACCTGATTCAAGGCATTGACGCACTCGGTATTCACACGCCGACCCCGGTTCAGGAACAAGCGATTCCTTTTCTTATGACCGATGGCGGCGATCTAATCGCCCAAGCGCAAACTGGGACAGGCAAGACGGCGGCTTTTGGCCTGCCGCTGCTCACCAAGATCGATCCAACTTTTAAAGAGATTCAAGGCCTGATCATCGCGCCCACCCGTGAGCTCGCTCAGCAGATTGGCAAACAGTTGTTCCGCTATACCAAATTCTCGACTAAGATATTCGTCGAAGTCGTGGCGGGCGGCGATAAAATCGACCTGCAGGTGAAAAAGCTGCAACGTCCGACCCAGATCGTGATTGCTACGCCCGGGCGCCTGATGGACTTGTTGAAGCTCAAGGCGATTCGTTTGCAGTCGGTCCGTCATCTGGTGCTGGATGAGGCGGATGAAATGCTGAGTATGGGCTTCAAGTCGGAGCTGGAGGAGATCTTCCAGCAGACCAGCGCGCGGCAGAGTACATGGCTGTTTTCCGCGACGTTTCAGCAGCGCATCAAGAGTTTGGTGGAGCAATTCATGTCGGCGAAGGCACACATGCTAAAAATCGACAAGAAGCACGTGGTTAATCAGAACATCGATCATCAATTCGCGATTTGCACGCGTGAGGATAAGACTGAATTTATCCATAAATATCTAACGGCGCAGGCCGATGAGCGCGGCTTGATTTTCTGCCGCACACGTGCGGGCGCGATCAACCTGGGGCAGCAGCTCACTGAGCGCGGTTTGGCGGTCGGTGTGCTGCAGGGCGATCTCAGCCAAAAGGACCGCGATAAAGTGATGCGTGCGTTTAAAAAAGAGCGTACTCAGTTTATGATCGCCACCGATGTGGCGGCGCGCGGTATCGATGTCGAAGGGCTGTCTTTTGTCATTCAGCACCAGCTGCCTGATGCGATGCAATACTACACCCATCGCAGCGGTCGCACTGCGCGTGCAGGCAAGCAGGGGGTGTCAATCACCTTGATCGAACTGAAGGAGCGCCGCAAAATTACCCAACTTGAAAAAGAGCTTGGTCTCAATTTCACTATGGTGGGGTAAGTATATTAGTAGCTGAACCAGACGCACCATGACACTGAATGACCTTGGATGGAACCCACGCTTTGAAGCTGAATTTGCGGATTGTTACAACAACGGTTGGCAGCCGGCGCGTCTGATTCGCGACAACAAGATCTCCTATGGCGCGATCCTCGGCGATGGCACCGAGATCGAAGTCGCCTTGGGCGGTGCGGTGTATCATGAGGCCGAGACCGATGCGGCACTGCCGTCGGTGGGTGACTGGGTAGCCCTCGAAATGGGGGCCGAGGGCAATGAATATGAAGCGTTGATCCGTGCGCGCATGGAGCGTCAAACCTGTCTCTCTCGCAAAGCCCCCGGCAAAGGCACCGAAGAGCAAGTGATTGCCGCCAATGTGGATGTCGTGTTTGTCGTCACCGATGCCGCGCTGGATTTCAATGCACGGCGGATGGAGCGCTATTTTGCGGTGATGCAGCGTAGTGGCGCGCGAGCGGTTGTATTGCTGAATAAGTCCGACCAGTATCCGGATGAAGCTATCCAAGCTGCCAAAGCACAGCTGCTGGCCTTAAATCCAGATGTCGACGTCTGTATCACCTCGGCGTTGGATAGTTCCGGAGTGGATGCGCTGCGCGGCTATCTGCAACCTGGCAAAACGATTGCGTTGATCGGTTCCAGTGGGGTCGGCAAGTCGTCGCTGATTAATCAGCTGATCGGCCAGGATTGGCTCTGGACCGGCGAAGTCAACGGCGTGACCGGTAAGGGCATGCACACCACCACCGCGCGCGAACTGCTCGCCCTTCGGCGTGGTGGCATGTTGATCGACAACCCCGGCATTCGCGAAGTCCAAGTCTGGACCGATGCGAAAACGTTAAAGGAGAGTTTTAAAGACTTTGATGAAATCGCCAGTCAGTGTAAGTTTCATGACTGTAAACACGGCTCGGATAAGGGCTGTGCGATTCATGCTGCGATTGAAGCTGGCACGCTCTGTCGGGAGCGTTTTATCAATTATTTGAAGCTAGATTTCGAACTCGCACAACTCAGCCAACGTCAGAAGAAACGTCAGCTCACCGTCAGCCGTCGCTCGCGCCGCGAGCTCAAATCAAAGGGCGAGAAATACAGCGATAAGCACAAGCGCAGGCAGTCCCGACCTTAACCGCAAAAGATCAGCTTGAAGTGTATTTGGGGCGTGTTGCTCGCTGAAGTCTGTCGCGATTCCGATCGCCCTGAGCATGTTTCAGTTTCGACACTGTGGCCAGAATGCGTCTCAATCGGGTTAAAATAACGTGTACTCATATGCCACAACTTCAGATTCCAGACGGTCGCTTGCTCGATGAAGCGATTCACTACCCACCCACCGTCTTACTGAGTCGTGCCTCGCTCGCCGCTTTGGGATGAGGCAGGCGTCATCAGATTCAGGGCCCGGTTCTGTGCTTGCAGTGCTCAAACGCTGGCGGCCGCTTTGCTTTGTTCTTATTGTAGCTGCGTTGAGCGCACTGGTGCTGCTGCCTCAGTTTCAGCGGTTGAAATTCATTTATGCGATTGAGCAGTCGGCGCTTTCCTTCCGCTTTATGCTTCGCGGCGCGGAGCCCTCGGTAGACGATCAGGCTCAAATTGTGATTGTCGGGATTGATGATCGTTCGCTGTATCCTGACTTAAGCGAGGAGGATCTAGCGAAGTCACCTGAAGCGCGTTATATGGCCGAGGGATGGCCCTGGAATCGCGAGGTGTATGGTGTGGTGGCCCAGCGCTTGATTGATGCAGGCGCCCGAGTGGTGGCATTTGACTTGGTTTTTCCTACCGCGAATCCAGGGGACTGGGGCTTCTACGACTGCATTGCAGCGAATCGCAACAGGATCGTACTCGGTTATGACTATGTTCCCTCCGAGAGTGAAATGGCGGAGACGCCGGTGCAGGAACGTTTGCCCTACGATGATCTCTTGCCTGCAGACACTTCCGGCATGCTCGGTTTTGTAAATATCAAACCCGACGAAGACGGTGTGCTCCGCCGTGCAAAGATCAGCACTAATCTTTTTGCGGAGAAAATCAGCATAACAGACGATGCAGTTCAATTTGCACGGCTGGGACCTCGTGCGCAAGCCGCGGCGAAGCAGTATGCGCTCGGCGTGCAGGCCGCCTTGCTCTATGATTCGACTCTGGAGCCCTCGGTGCCTGGTGTGTTCGAGTACCCACTGATCAACTATGGGGGCCTAGATTATTTTTCCACGGTCAGTGTGGCGGACATATTACTGCAGGATCGTTTTGAGCCGCATGCTGGATTGTTCGAAGATGCGATCGTCCTCGTCGGGGCCTGTTCTGATTTCTTCAAGGACCGAGTCAGCACTCCGTGGGGCGATATGTATGGGGTGGAATCGCACGGCCATGTCGCTCGATCATTGCTGAATGGGACTTTTATTCGCACACTGGGCGGGGCGTGGCGCGTGGGCTTAATCATTGCCCTCAGCGTACTCCTGTGTGTGAGCTATTTGTTGTTCAAGAGCGCCTTCAAGAAAAGTGTTTGCTTGTTCACGCTACTGCTGAGTTACCTGTTTGTGAGCCAGCTGCTATTTGAAGCAAACGCGTTTCTGCTGCCTTTGGTCGGTCCGGTCCTGATACTGGTGATGGGTGGTTTCGGCCTGCTGGTGTTCGACTTTGCGATCGAGCAATATGAAAAGCGGCGCCTGCGTGGCTATTTGAGCCGCTACCTCTCGCCTGAAATTGCACAACTTTTATCCGACGATTCCTCGGAGCTGGAAGCGCTGTTACGCGGTGCCAATCGCCCGATCGCGGTGCTGTTTTCTGATATTCGGGGCTTTACCACCTTGAGTGAGCAATATGCGCCGGAGGGCTTGGTCGCTCACCTGAATGAATATTTCGAGAGCATGGTGGATGGGATTCATCAACACCAAGGTTCGCTGAATAAGTATATTGGCGACGCGATACTCGCTTTCTGGGGCGGCTTTTATTCTAAAGGCGATGAGGAGGATTGCACCTCCGCGATTCAGAGTGCACTCGACATGAATCGACGCATCGAACGCTTGAATGCCGGCTGGTCTGGAGATCCGGATAAGGCTGCCCTGCAGATCGGCATCGGCATCAGCTATGGCCCTTGCTTTGTCGGTAATCTAGGCCATTCGCAGCGCATGGAGTTTGCCGTGATGGGGGACGTGGTCAATTTGGGCGCTCGGCTGGAGGGCGCGACCAAGCAATACGGATGTGCGGTTCTGGTTTCGGCGGCAGTCTATGTGAGTTGCCGTGATCGCTTTTATTTTCAGGAGCTGGATATTATTCAAGTCAAGGGCAAGACACGGGGCATCGCGGTGTATGCACCGCTGAGTGAGCGCGACGGCGGATCGCCTCCAGCTTGGTTGGAGCTGTGGAATGAGGCGCTGCGAGCCTATCGGTCGAGGGAGTTCGAGCGTGCCCGGTCTGGGTTTTGTGACTTGGCGGCGACCGAGCCTTCGCAACAGGTGGCGGCTCAGTTGTACATCGAGCGCTGTGAGAGGTTGCTGCAAAATCCACCGCCGGATGATTGGGATTTTGTTTATGTGATGCAGACAAAATAAGCTTAACTTGTGGCGTGTGTCTGAGATAACGTGCTATATGCAATTTTTGATACGGAGCTCCTCGCTGGGGTTTATTTTGGCGCTTTTGAATTGGACTACGGCGACACTCGAGGCCAGATCGATCCAGCCGCTGACTGAATCGACTGTCGTTGAGGTCATCAACGACGTCTCGATTTTGTCGGGTGAGGCTCTGCAGCCGAGCCC
>Ga0115569_10004315_pt1 | contig 10279 bp, 8 predicted proteins | sample COGITO_mtgs_1205_2_FD_87295 | JGI IMG/M metagenome (GOLD analysis project Ga0115569, IMG submission 87295) | Pelagic marine microbial communities from North Sea - COGITO_mtgs_120503 | ecosystem: Environmental > Aquatic > Marine > Epipelagic | place: Germany:Helgoland, sampling site Kabeltonne...
CTCGCTCTTCTTTGCCTGGGCGGAGACGAGGCTCTACATCACGCAGTCTGCATCGACGAACGTTTGGTACGTCGACCTTGAGGCGATGCTTCTGTGGGGCTCCGTTTTCTACTCGATGTACTTCCTTGTCAGCTTCCCGAACGTGTTCCGCATGGACGAGAAAATAAGTGAGATGCGGTGGACGCTCTCGCGAACGGTTCTGGAGGCTTGCGCTGCGGGTGCAATCAGCCTGCTTTTGCTCGACCTCTGGGCCAATTTTATTGGCCCAATCTACTGAGTCGCCGCTTGTGGCGATGGCAGTTGCATGTTTGGGAGGCTGAGCGGTGAAAATTCTGGTGACAGGGGCGACCGGTCTGATTGGCGCGCATAGCACGGCAGCGCTGCTTCGAGCAGGTTTTTTAGTGCGTCTCTTTGTACGGAATGCGGAGAAGTTGAACCGCGTACTCGCCCCCTTCGGATTTGGCGAAGAGAATGTGGAAGTGGTAGTCGGGGCGCTTGATGATTCCGCTGCGATCGAAGAGGCTCTGAGTGGGTGTGATGGGCTGCTGCATTGCGCAGGGATTTTCTCTCCAGATCCCGACGCTGCGGAATTGCTCCTTAAGACGAACGTGGAGGGAACAAGGCTCGTTCTTAAAGCTGCTGAATCCGCACAGCTCGAGAGAGTCGTCTATGTGTCGAGCATACTCTCACTCTTCCCTCCGGTGTCTGATGTTATGTGCGCGGAGGACGCGGTTGCAGAGCCAAACGAGATGTATGCCGCGACAAAGGCAGCCGCGGAACGCATCGCTCGCGCCCATCAAGTATCAATGCCGCTCACGATTCTATACCCAGGCGCAGTTCAAGGCCCGGATGATCCGACTTTTTCGATTGGGCCACAGCTCGTCGCTAACGCTCTGGTCGACGGACGGGTGCTTGTGACCGAAGGTGGGCTGCCGACGACAGATGTCCGAGACCTTGCGGAGATCGTACGGGCGGTTTTCGAGGGACGCGCCGAGAGCGACCGTGTGATGGGCCCCGCCTTTTTTCTGGAGCACGAGAGGTATCACAGCCTGCTCGAATCCATAACGGGTCGCGATCTCGCAGCGCAGCGGATGCCCGGCTGGATGCTGCGTATCTTGGGCCGATTCGGTGATTTGGCGGCCCGTTTGGGGCGGCCGGTTCAGCTGACTTCCGCAGCGGCTGCGGTTCTCACGAGGAGCGTTCCTGTTGATGACTCTCAAGCCTGTCGACTCTTGGGGCGTCCTCCAATTTCGGATGAGGCGTCTTTCAGAGATCTGATTGATTGGATGGTTCGCGCAGGACATCTCGATTCATCCGCTGCCGGTCAGGGGGCTCCGAAGGCCAATGACTGATAGGTGTTGCAGCGTTTCGGAATTGCCTGGGAGCTTTCGCTCAGAGCCATTCGGATTGACTATTATTAGTGTCACTAATCGGGTTCGAGTCGTAACGCTCATGGCCAATAAAGTTGGACACTGAGTACGAGATGGTTTGCTCGTCTCAGGCTTATATCTTTCGCAGTCGATAGCTGGCGGCCCTTTGGGTTTAAGCCGAGACATCTTGGCTGCGAGATCGAATCCTATCTATTCTGTAGGGCCTAAGAATAACTGCGCGAGCTAGTCAAGCCGATCCGCATAGTCTTGCACACCGAAGAAAGAGAGCCTTCTTGTCTGTATACCCGTTGCCGAATACCTCTGAAGATCTTTTGGGCCAGATTGCTTTTGTCACCGGCGCCACTTCAGGCCTGGGATGGCGCTTTGCTCGCGTGCTTGCGAAGGCGGGGGCGAAGGTGATCGCGACAGGGCGACGTGAGGAGCGTCTCGCTGAACTTAAAGAAGTCATTGAGGGCGAAGGGGGCCAGCTTTTTCCGTATCCGCTAGATATGACTAACGCCGATGAAATTCAAAGCGTCGTCGCGAGGGCGACAGAGGAAGTAGGTCTGATCACAATCCTTGTGAATAATGCCGGCATTCCTGACGCGCAGCACGCTCACAAAATGTCCGTCGACCTCATCGACCGTGTCTTCGATACGAATCTGCGAGGCCCCTTTATTTTGAGCTGTGAGGTCGCGAAGCGCTTGATTGCGGCAGAGTCCCCCGGGCGCATGATTAACATTTCGAGTCGGGGAGGCTTTTCGTATTCAGGTGGCGGCGCGGCGCTTTACTCTGTGACGAAGGCGGGCATCGCTCGGATGAGCGATGTGCTCGCTGTTGAATGGGCTCGAAATCACATCAACGTGAACTGTATTGCTCCGGGTATGGTGAGCTCCGAAATGCTCGACGGCATGCTCGAGCGGATGGGCGACCTTGCGAAACACACCCCCCGCAAGCGAATCGCCGATCCGGCGCAACTCGATTCTACGCTGCTGTATCTTTGCTCACCCGCTTCGGATGCGGTGACCGGCGCGACGATAAACGTCGATGACGGCCAGGGTGGGCGTTAGCCGCGTCGAGCGCATTGTCGATGTCTTTGGTGCCGGTATCAAAGGAGGAACCGAAGATGCCAACCTCCAGCGGAGCAACCTGATCGGCCGCGCCTGTCACGAGGTTCGAAATAGAAGAGATTCTAAAGGTCGTGTCCTCTGTGACCGGCCGACCGGCCTCGACATCTCGCGCGCCGTAGAGAGAATCGTGAATGACCTGTCTGCGGTGCGAGATCATCGGCTGATCGCGGGGGATCTTGCCTTTTCCGACATAGCGTCTCAGAGCTTCGTTGAGGCGAGATAGTGGGCTCTTCGAAAGGCTGTCGCCTCGGCAGGCGCAGTTGACGAGACGTGCGGCCCGAAGGAGTGAGATGTCGCTGCGCATCCAACGACGAAGACCGTGGCAAGGTGAACCGAGAGGAGAAGTAGGCATAAGAGCCTGCTTGCTCGGGAACAGGTGCGGCGAAGTGCCCCAGCCACGCAGCAGGCAACTCCTTCTGGGGGATCGAGTGACTTTCGCAGGCCGTCTTGCCCGGCGTAACTTGCAGCGCAGAGAGATAACCGAGCGGGGTCCGCGCGATCCAACGTGATAGACTCAGTGACCTCCATGAGGGGCCGGAAGCAGTTACGCGCGCGACGTACAGCGACATGACGGTTAGAACAGGAAGATCCGCGCAAAGCAGAGTGAGGGAAATTGATGGGGCGCAGCGTATTCGTAAATGGTCGAGTCTTCGATGGCACGGAAGTTCTTCCGGCCGGAACGACCGTGGTTGTTGAGAATAACCGCATCGCTAAAGTGACCTCCGCCCCAGTTGAGACAGGGTCCGACGACACGGTTCACGATCTCGCGGGTAAGACGCTCATGCCGGGACTCGTGCAATGCCATTTTCACACCGGCTTTGGACCGGATGCGGGGAATCCCTCGCCGTATCTCGGGCAGGCGATGCCGCCGACGTATATGGGCATGATCGCCGCGAAAAATGCGCAGATTGCCATCGACTTCGGCGTGACGAGTATCATTGGATCGAGCAATGGCGATCTCCTTGATGTCAGTCTAAAAGAAGCGATTCTTCTTGGACTAACAGTCGGCCCGCGGGTAATTCCTTGTACACGGGAAATGATTGCGCCTGGCGACTCCGCCGATGGCGACGTTCGGTCGTGGTACATGGGAATCGAGCACACGGGGCTGACCCGCCACGTGAGCGGCGTTGAGGAAATGCGACTGGCGGTGCGCGAAGAAGTGGGCCGTGGCTGTCAGATTGTGAAGCTCTCGATAAGCGATGGGCACGGCAGCCAGATCATTCCCGACTGGAATTACATGTCGGAAGAAGAAATCGTGACCGCGGTCGATGAAGCGCATAACAGGCAGGCAATGGTGCGGGCTCACTGCCCGAGCCGAAAGGGCATTATCCAGTGCGCTAAGGCGGGGGTCGACATCATCGATCACGCCGACATGATCGACGAGGAAGGCATCGAGCTCGTCGTAGCTTCCGGCGCCTCGATCACGCCGAGCTACCTCTGGAGCGTTCGCTACATGGGCTTCGCGGCGAGCTGGGACTACGCGAACGGGCCGTTCCCGATCGGGAATGGTTTTCCGGAAACCCAGGCTCAGACCGAAACGCGACTTGCGGGCGTGAAGGAGCAATTCGAATACTCGGTTTCCATGCTTCCGAAGATGCGAGCCGCAGGCGTGAACTTGGTGCTTGGGGATGACTATGGCTTCGCCATGATGCCTCATGGAGACTATGCCTCGGAGATGGAGGCCTACGTGAACTACGGCACGCCGGCTCTTGAAGTGATGCAATGGGGTACGCGGAACGGCGCCAAGGCGATGGGGCGGCACGGAGTGGATCTGGGCGAGATTGCCGAAGGAAAGCTCGCGGACCTGCTCGTCGTCGAAGGCGATCCGACAGAAGATGTTTTGGTATTCCGGAATCCAGCGAATATTCAGCTGGTACTCAAGGACGGCGTCGTTCAGAAAGATTTGCTTCCGGCCACGGCCTAGCACGATAACGAAATGCCGATTCTTTCCTATGGACGTGCGCTTACGAATAAGGCAGCGGAAGAGCCCGACGCGATTGCTTTCGTTCACGAGGGCAAAGAGACATCGTTCGCGAAACTGGAGGCCCTTTCCAACCAGCGGGCGAGGGCGTTTGCGGGAATGGACGTGGGGGAAGGCGATTTTGTCACCCTCGCTTTGCCAAATGGTCTTGAGTTCGTTGAGTCCCTTTTTGCTTGTTGGAAGCTAGGCGCGACGCCGCAGCCGGTTTCTGCACGGCTCCCCCTCAATGAACGCCAAGCGATCATCGAACTTGCCGACCCCAAACTGGTGGTCGGCGTTGCGCCGGAAGATCATCCTGAGCGAGCCACGCGGCTCCCAGGCCTTGATGCGTCCACGGAGGATTCGGGTCCGCTGCCCGATCGGTTGTCGAAGTTCCGCATGGCCATCTGCTCCGGCGGAAGCACCGGGCGTCCCAAGGTCGTCGTCGATCATATTCCTGGACAGATCGACCCAGAGCTACCCTTTCAGGGGCAGCCGCCCGGCGCCAGCATTCTCGTGCCTGGACCGCTCTATCATTCGGGGCCGCTGATTAACTGTCTTACGATTCTGTTAGGCGGCGGTAAGGTCGTTGCGATGACTCGCTTCGATGCCAAAGAGGCTCTCGAGCTGATCGCCTCGCATCGGCTCGATCTCGCGATCTTCGTGCCGACGATGCTGCTTCGGATCTGGAAACTTCCGGAGGAAGTGCGTGCAGCTGCGGATCTCACATCGCTTCGCCGAGTTGTCTCGAGCAGTGCGTCGCTTCCGGATTGGCTGCAGCGTGAATGGATCGAGTGGATCGGCCCTGAGCGCGTTTGGGAAGCGTATGGCGGAAGTGAACGAATCGGCGGGACGCTCATCTCTGGAACCGAATGGCTGAAGAAGCCGGGATCGGTTGGTTGCGCGACGGAAGGACGCAAGCTGCGAGTCCTCGATCCTGAACTGAATGAACTCGGGCCCGGCGAGATCGGCGATGTCTACTTTATGCCCCCCGGTGGCCCGGGCTCGACCTATCACTATCTAGGCGCTGAGCCCCGAAGAACCCCGGACGGCTGGGAAACCCTTGGCGACATGGGGTATCTCGATGACGACGATTTTCTGTTTCTCGTGGACCGACGCACCGACTTGATCATCAGCGGCGGCGCAAATATCTATCCAGCGGAGGTCGAGGGTGCGATCGAGGCGCATCCCGCCGTTCGGAGCTGCGCTGTGATCGGGCTACCCGACGAGGATTTGGGCGCGATTGTCCATGCAATCGTGGATGCTGTCACGCCCGTCGACGACACTGGGATGCGCGCGCATCTCGAGGATCGGCTCGTGCGTTATAAGGTGCCGCGCAGCTTCGAGTTCGTGAATGAGATTCTCAAGGACGATTCAGGCAAGGTGCGCCGTCGGGCACTGCGCGCTGCGCGAGTGAACGAAGACTAACACTGGCGCTTCGACGCGAGTGAGCCGAATGGGTCGCCAGACCCCGGAGGCAGGACATGAGCGCGCGGATTCGGCGCTCGGAGGAGTTGGACGTGGTTGGTTACGTAACGGTCGGAACGAATGACCTCGAGAAAGCAGTTGGCTTCTATACTACGCTGCTTGCGCTTCTCGATGCGAAGGAAGTGATGAATCTCGGGCAGATGGTTATGTTCGGCCGGGAGCTTGGGGACGGAATGCTCGCTGTCTGCACCCCTTACGACAAGGAATCGGCCGCCGTAGGAAATGGCCATATGGTTGCCCTTAACGTCTCTTCCAAAGAGAACGTGGACAAGATCCATTCGCTCGCGCTCGAACTCGGGGGGACCGACGAAGGCGCGGTGGGTGATCGGATGCCCGGATTCTACGTGGGCTATTTCCGTGACCTAGACGGTAATAAGCTCGCCGCATATTGCATGGGCACCTGATTATTTCTGCGTCTCGGACTGATCATTGCTCTCGACCGCGAGAATGAATCCGGCAGCATGTGAGCTAGATACGAACTGCTTGGGGGCTACGCAGAATCTATCTAGGAGCTAGGGCGTGTACCAGACAGGAGATGTCCAAGCGCGATCTTGAACCGTCTTAGGCACTGCCGGGCTGGCGCAGTCCGCCGGCTTGCTGCCAGCTTCGGCTTGATTGCAAATGCGCGTAGTCACGCGGCAGCTGGGGTTCTCGAAGACGCGCGCGTAGTAGACGGCGCGCTGGTTAGGGTCGAAGCTGGGATCCTGCCATCGCCCGCACATCTGGCGCTCGCCGGGGCCGGACACTTCGCAAGTGTTGGTGTTGACGCTGGCACCGTTGTTCTTCTGTCCTGCTATGTCCACGACCTGCTGGTGGAAAGTCCCGTCGGGGTCGGACCAGCCCTTCACGATTTGGATGCGCTGAAGCAAGTTGCCGGGATGTTCAGTTGTTCCCGCGTCCTGCATTGCGGAAACAATAAAGACGGGCGAGTCGCTCTCTGCGCTCCGCTCGGGGAGGTCGGAGCCCATAGGGACGCCGTGCTTGTAGCCCTGTGCTGCAAAGTCCGAGGCCGCACAGGCTTCCTCTGGAATATCCCAGCCGCCAAAGAGTCGGACGGTCATACGAGAACCGCTCGTGGCGTAAACTTCGCGTCGGCGAAGCGCCAGGAAGATCGATTCTCGTGAATTTTCTTCCGCCCAAACCGCGGCGAGTCCGCCTAAGTTGTACCCGGGCCCGGGAACAGCTGCATCGAATGCAGCGGTCTGGCTTTCCTCTGTCGCACCCGGCGTGCCTGAATGGATATCGGTCGCGCCGATCATGCCGAAGGCGTAGGGATTGACGCCGATCCGGTCGGCTTCGCGAAGACCTTCGATCAGCGCATAACGGGCGTAGTCCAGGCGCGAGCTGCAGCCCTTGCCGCCAAGCGCTCCCCACTCCTTCTCGCCCTTACAGTCCTCGGCGCCATGCAGCGACCGATATTTTTCGAAGCCACAGTCTTCGTCTGCGCCCAGAACCCGCCAGGGATTTGCTTTGCATTCGGATTCGCCTTTGATCTGCATCATCTCTACGACTGGTTCCATACGGGCGCGAAGCGATGCTAGGCGTGCTTGTTCGGAGCGCGAGGAACCTTCGGGGTATTCGATGGTGAAGAGCTGGCCGTTCGAGAGGTTCGAGTTGTGCGGAATCGCGAGGACATCGCAATCGGGCGTGCCCTGAAGGCACTGCTCGTCAAGCCGCTGCCATAGTCCTAGGCCTGTCGGCTCATCTGAAAACGTGATCGGCTTCTCTATGACCTTATTGTTTCGGAAGATAACGTTTCTATGAATCTTCGTTAGGTCAGGAGTGGCTGTGTGTTCATAAGCGACGAAGGTCGTGAATTTGCAACTAGGTGATTCATCGTCGTACTTCGCCGCGGCGCTCTGCAAGTCTTTCCATGTGTCGACGGTCGCGGCTCGGCAGATCGCGCCGTCTTCGCCGCAGAGAGGTGTGGAGTTGAGGCTTGTGACGCGGCCCGTGATGTCCTTCGTGGCTTCGGCGACCGAAGAGGGCGCATAGGGGCGCCGGTAGTTCTTGCAGAGATCGCTTTGGTAGGCGGACGATTCTGGATCTGTACAAAGACGAACGCCGCCGAAGGCATCCGCGTGATCGGTTACGGCGGCAAAGTCGAGAGGTCGGCTGATCGTGAGCGGCACGGTCCCACGGTCGTTCTCGTCGAGAGGCGGGAGCATCCGAGTCTCGCCCCGTGCGAACCGATAGGCGTCTTCTGGCGTCAAGCGCGTATCGAATATGTAGGCATCCATCGAATAAGAAGTGTGGATATGGAGATCGCCCCAGTAGACGTTTCTCTGTGGGTCGTAGTCAGCGCATCGAAGCGAAGATTGAGCGTCGACCTCGCTTGCCTGAGCGAAAGCCAGATGCGGTGCCATGCAGCTCATCGCGATGAGCACGAATAGAATGCGGCAATGTAAAGATATGTCGTAGGCGAGTTCGGATCGAGACGTCATGAGCTTGATGGTATAGAATTCAGCGCGCGCGCAAATAAGGAATTTCCCCTCGGTTGGGCTGGCTCAAGATCGCTTTTCGATCCAAGCAGGTCGCCTCGTACGGGGGAGTCGAGCGAGGCACAACCATTGGTCGAGAACGAATCGAATCCCTCGCGCAGGTGGATCCCCTGGATCGTCTTGCTGGGCTTGGCCGTCGTCGTTGCGCTGCTCAAACAGACGGTTTTCGCACCTGATCCGGTCGAGGTTCGCGTGGCGCCCGTTTCGAAGGGCCGTGTGGAATCGACTGTTACGAACTCGAAAGCGGGGACGGTCGAGGCTCGCAGGCGCTCTCGAATCGCTTCGGAAATAGGTGGCCGGGTTGTTGAAATCCTTCATAGGGAAGGGTCTCGCGTCGAAGCCGGGGCGATGCTCGTGAGGCTTTCGGCCAGCAGCCATGAGGTCCAGCGCGACCTCGCTATGCAGGGCGTCGCGGTCGCTCAGGCTGGCTTTGAGGATACCTGCCTCCGCCGAGATCGCGCGAAGCGAGAACTCGCTCGCACCCAGCGACTTGCAGCAAACAGCGTTGCCTCCGAAGATCGCTTGGATGAACTCCAATACCAGTCCGATTCCGCAAGAGTTGCATGTGACGGCGCGCGCGCGGAACTAGAGCGCGCGCGCGTGCAACAGGCTTCAGCCGAAACCGAATTGAGGAAGACCACGATCGTCGCGCCCTTCGCAGGGATCGTCGCCGAGGTCAATGTCGAAGTAGGCGAATGGGTGACGCCTTCGCCGCCTCTCCTCACTTCGCCCCCCGTGATTGACCTGATCGATCCAACATCGATCTTCGTCAGCGCGCCTATGGACGAGGTGGACTCCGGAGCTATTCGAGCTGGGATGCCCGTCAATCTCACTGTTGATTCACGTCCAGATGAGTCCTTCTTAGGGTCCGTGCTCCGGGTCGCACCCTATGTCCTCGATGAGGAAGCACAGAACCGCACTCTCGAGATCGAAGTGGAGATGAACGACCCCGCCGTTGCCGAGTCTCTTCTGCCGGGCACGTCGGCGGACGCGGAGGTCATTCTCGAGGCCAAGGACTCGGTTCTTCGTGTGCCGACGTCCGCTCTTTTGCAAAATCAAAGCGTGCTCATTTTGGAAGAGGGCGAGTTAGTCGAACGGAAGATCGAAGTTGGGCTCCGGAATTGGCAATTCGCGGAAGTTGTCTCGGGCCTGGAAGAAGGTGAATCGATCGTCATCGCTCTCGATAAACTCGGAATCGAGGCAGGGGTGCGCGCGGTCGAGGTGCCGGCTGAGGATGAGGCGGGAGATCGGTCGTGATCCGCGTCGAAGGTTTGTGGCGCACCTATCAAATGGGCGATCACGAACTACACGCATTGCGCGGTGTGAGCGAGACGATCGAGGACGGCGAATACGTCGCGATCATGGGGCCTTCGGGGTCGGGTAAGAGTACGCTGCTCAATCTCTTGGGTTGTCTTGATTCCCCAAACCGCGGCCGTTATCTGCTCGCGGACGAAGATGTTGCAGGGCTTGGGGATGACGCACTTGCAGAGACCCGTCTGCGCCGAATCGGATTCATCTTTCAGTCGTTTCACTTGGTTCCACGCCTAACCGCTGTTCAGAACGTTGAGATGCCCATGATCTTCGCGGGCATCGCGCCTTCGGACCGTCGCCGCCGCGCGGAGTCCTCTCTAGCCGCGGTGGGATTGAGCGACCGGCTTGGCCACAAGCCGAATGAGCTGTCCGGCGGACAGAAACAGCGAGTCGCGATTGCGCGGTCGACCGTTATGGACCCGGGCTTGCTCCTCGCGGATGAGCCTACGGGTAATTTGGACAGTCGCTCCGGCGCGCAGGTCCTCGATCTCTTGGCCGAACTACATGCCGGAGGGCGGA
>Ga0115569_10004317_pt1 | contig 10276 bp, 6 predicted proteins | sample COGITO_mtgs_1205_2_FD_87295 | JGI IMG/M metagenome (GOLD analysis project Ga0115569, IMG submission 87295) | Pelagic marine microbial communities from North Sea - COGITO_mtgs_120503 | ecosystem: Environmental > Aquatic > Marine > Epipelagic | place: Germany:Helgoland, sampling site Kabeltonne...
ACACCTACTATGAACATTGGTGCGGGTAGCACCTTTTGGTTTTCCGATAAATATGGTGTGAATATTCAGGCCATGTACAAGGTGTCTCAGGAAAAATTTGGTAGTCAGAGATCTCATCTTATGACTTCAATTGGATTAGTTTATAGTTTTAAAGGGCGTAATACTAACCCAAGGCTTTGGGATATTTGTAGATAGCTATTTGTATTTATCTAAAATTTGTTTCATCCTTTTAGAGTCGTAGAACCCCGTTAATTGTAGGTCAATTTCAAAGTTAGAATTTAAAAATGTTGTGGTTGGGTATGTTATCACATTACCCATAAAACCTAATTGATTTGCTAATTCATGTAAACCAGTATTTGTTCCTGTTGGTTTGTATACAAAGGTTTTCTCTAGCAAAGTAATATCTTCTTTTTCTTCTCCGTTTAGCTTTATAAAGTAAAATTTATCATTTAAAATTTGAATTATATCTCTATCTTTTAAAGTCGTAGATTTCATTCCGTGGCATATTTTACACCAATCTGTGGTAATAAAAACAATTATAGGTTTGGGATTTTGTCGTTGTATTTTTTCAACCTCAGAAAATGTAAAAACGTTTAAGGTCTGTTTTTTTTCTTGAGAGAAAGATAAAAAGCTACCTAATAATAAAAGAAGTAGAAGTGTTTTTTTCATCTCTCATATTTAAAAAATGCTGTATCGTACGCCTAGAAAAGCTCTAATTCCCTGATTGGATGCGTAAACGTAACTTGGATCAAATGCTAATTCTGGGTTGGCTTCTGTATCAATACCAATATCAAAAGGGTTGTTTGCATTATTAATACTGTTTCTCGCAGGTGTAAAATTCAATAAATTTTTTACGCCACCATATATATCAAAACTATTGGTAAGTTTCTTTGTTGCTTGAATATTTTGAATACTATACCAAGGCGATTTTTTAGCCCTTATATCCTTTTCTCCTAGTAATGGTAAATTCATTGGTCCATAAATATTTCCTGTATAATCTAGAGAGAAATTAGCACTGAATTTGTAAGAGACAGACCAAACTCCACTAAAACTTTCTGTTAATAGTTGTCTTGTTTTAATACTATTTTCTGTAATAGAGACATCCATTATTGTGGCGCCAACATTTACGGAAAGTCCGTTTGTAAAAGTAACATCTGTGTTTAAAGAGAGTCCTTTGGAAACAGCATATCCGTCTAAGTTTGCGTAAATAATTTTATTAGAATCAGTTTCATAATCAGGTAAAATTCTATTATCGAAATAGGTGTAAAATGCGCTTGCATCAAAAGTGATAAAAGTATTTTCTGTACTAATTTTGTTTACGTAATTAATATTTGCATTCCATGAAGTTTCAGGAGCTAAATTTCCATCAAACTCTACTTCTCTTGCCCCTGTTAATGCTGCGTGGTCCTCTGTAAAAACGTTAGCAACTCTGAAACCATTACCCACACTTGCTCTAAAAATATTAGAGTTGTCTTTAGAGTTCCATTTGTAATTTACTCTTGGCGTAAATATATTTCCGTGTAAACTATTGTGGTCCCATCGTCCACCTAATAGTATTTTGTTTTGTGAGTTTAGAGCAATTTCATCTTGTAAAAAGAAACCAGGTAGATGTGTTATTGAGGGTTTGTTAGTAATCCCATCTTTTTCTAAAGTAGCAAACGTATTATCTTCATAATAAATGTATCTGTAAGCTAAACCAAAAAGTAATTCGTGTTTTTTTGCAATTTTTTTGTTGTAAATAAGTTGACCAAAACCAATTAGTTGTTCTGCGTTATATGAGTCTGTTCCATAAAATGAATTTTGATAATGACCATTTGCACTAAATTGGAATGTAATATCTTCTGAAGTTGGCAATTGATAAGTACCAAAAGTTTCCCATCTATTGGTATAAATACTTTCGCCATATTTTATATCTGTTCCTCTAAATTCACGTTCCCAATCCATTTCTCCTCCCCATCTGTCTTCATAAACATATCTTCCAGCAATTGTAAACACTTTATTACTCTTTCTCTCAATATTCACTTTATTAAAAAGAGAAATTCTATTTTGAAGTGTTAAATCTGTAAAATCATCGTTATTGTTATCGATTCTATTTTGATAGTTAAAATAATTAACACCTAATAGTCCTTGTGTTTTTTTTGATAATTTATAACGCAAACCAATATCGGTGTTTATTTCTCCCCATGAACTCCCTAAAAGATCAGTAGATAAAATAGGTGAGTTAGATGGTTTTTTTGTGATTATATTTATAATACCTCCAACAGCTTCTGATCCATATAAGGTTGAAGCAGGTCCTTTTACAACTTCTACTCTTTCTATTAATGCTTGGGGGATTCCAGTTAATCCGTATACTGTAGAAAGCCCACTTACGATTGGCATTCCGTCAATTAGAACAAAAGTATAAGGTCCTTCTAAACCGTTTATGTGGATGTCTCCCGTATTACAAACATTGCAATTTAATTGAGGTCTAACTCCGTTTACGTTCTGTAAAGATTCAAAGATAGATGGGGTTGGGTTTTTCTTAAAAAAAGTATTACTGTATACTTCGACAGGTACTGGACTTTTAGATTTTGAAACTGGTTTTAGAGTTCCAGAAATAACAATTTCATCTAAAAAATTAGCCTCCTTTAAATTAAAATTTTGAATGATATTTTGGTTTCCTTTTAGTTTTATTTTTTTGGATTTAGATTTAAACCCTATACTACTTGCAACAAGTGTGTAATTTCCGTTTTTAATATTTTTTAATTCAAAAAGACCATTTTCGTTTGTAGATGTTCCTTGTTTTGTGTTCTTGAGGTAAACGTTCACAAAAGGAGATGCTTCTCCTTTTGAAGTGACTTTCCCAGTTATGGTATTTGTTTGTCCTTTTATTGATATTATTCCCAAAAGAAATATAGAAATAAAATTGAAAGCATTTTTCATTTATACTAAATTTATATCATGCAAATATATATAATATTTTTAGTCTTGTCTAAAAATATATTTAATAAGAATAAAAAGTATATATTTGTTGTTTAAATTATAGGGATGTTTACACTTTCTGAAGAAAACTATTTAAAGGCAATTTATCATTTAGAGCTAGATACTGTTAAAGGAGTTAGTACAAACGCTATTGCCAAAAAGTTAGAAACAAAGGCTTCTTCTGTTTCAGATATGATTAAGAAATTATCTGAAAAAGACGTTGTAGTTTATAAAAAGTACAAGGGGGTAACATTAACAGTTTTTGGAAAGAAGATTGCTGCTAGTATTGTAAGAAAGCACAGGCTTTGGGAAGTTTTTTTAGTTGAGAAGTTAAATTTTTCTTGGGATGAAGTGCACGATGTAGCAGAACAACTAGAGCATATTAAATCGCCTAAATTAGTAAATCAATTAGATATTTTTTTAGGTTTTCCTTCACATGACCCTCATGGAGATCCCATACCAGATAAGGATGGGGATTTAAAAACAATAGAAAAAAGTTTGTTGTCAACTTTAGAAAAAAATGAAACTGGAGTGTGTGTCGGTGTGAATGACTCTTCATCAGAATTTTTAAAATTCTTAGACAAAAAAGAAATCACTTTAGGAAAACAAATTAGAGTATTAGAAAAAGAAGATTTTGATGATTCTTTATCAATTCAAATAGATGGTAAGAAACTTTCAATTTCAAATAAAATAGCAAACAATTTATACGTACAAAAATCATGAGTATTTTTAATCAACTAGTTGAATTTGGAAAAGAGCACCCAATTCAAGCAGCCTTATATGCATCTCTTTTTACATGGGGATTAACAGCTGCAGGAGCGGCTTTAGTGTTCTTTTTCAAAAAGGCAAACAGAGCAGTTTTAGACGGTATGCTTGGTTTTACTGGTGGTGTAATGGTAGCTGCAAGTTTCTGGAGTTTATTGGCACCAGCAATAGAGAATAGTCCAGGAGAAGGTTTTGTGAAAGTTTTACCGGCGGCAATTGGTTTTGGTTTAGGAGCTTTATCTCTTTTTGGATTGGATAAAATTTTACCACATTTACATATCAATTTTAAAGAAAGTGAAGCAGAAGGCGTAAAAACGGAATGGCATAAAACAACATTGTTAGTGTTGGCAATTACGTTACACAATATTCCGGAAGGTTTAGCTGTTGGAGTTTTATTTGGAGCAGCATCTACTCTAGTCGGTGTTGAACAAACAGAAATGATAGTTGCTGCAATTTCTTTGGCAATAGGAATTGGTATTCAGAATTTTCCAGAAGGATTTGCAGTTTCAATGCCTTTAAGAAGACAAGGTGTTAGTAGACTTAAAAGTTTTTGGTATGGACAATTATCCGCAGTTGTAGAGCCAGTTGCAGCTGTTTTAGGGGCGTTAGCTGTATCGTTTTTCACACCAATTTTGCCGTATGCATTAGCTTTTGCAGCAGGAGCAATGATTTTTGTAGTTATTGAAGAAGTTGTGCCAGAAACCCAAAGAGATAAGTATACAGATATCGCAACACTTGGTTTTATCGGTGGTTTTATCGTAATGATGTCTCTAGATGTTGGTTTAGGTTAGAAATCAATTAAAAATATAATGAAAAAGCCAAACAATAACTGTTTGGCTTTTCGTATTTTGCAATAAAAATATTGCTGTGAAAAAGTCATCTTCGTTTCAGGTTTATAATGCTTCAGCAGGAAGTGGTAAAACTTTTACCCTTGTTAAAGAGTATATAAAAGTATTATTAAATTCAGATGATATTTTTTCATTTCAGAAAATTCTAGCAATTACATTCACTAACAAAGCTGCTGGTGAAATGAAAGAGCGTGTTTTATCTAGTCTCGAGGATTTTGCCGACGGTAAAGAGAACGACCTATTTAATGTTTTAATCAAAGAAATTAGAATTGATAAAAGCTTAATTAAAGAGAGAAGTAAAAAGATTCTTGATGCAATTCTAAAAAACTACGCTGCCTTTTCAATTACAACAATAGATAGTTTTACTCATAAAATTATTAAAAATTTCGCTTACGATCTGGGTTTGTCTCTTAATTTCGAAGTAGAAATGGATGCAGTTTCGTTGTTAAATGAAGCAGTGGATGTGTTAATTTCTAAAATTGGTACAGATAAAAAACTCACAAATCTTTTAATAGACTATTCTTTAGATAAAACTGATGATGATAAATCTTGGGATATTTCTAGAGATTTAAGCGAGTTTGCAAAAATTTTATTGAATGAAGATGATGTAGCGCATTTTAGAAACTTAGCCGATAAACAATTAGATGATTTTACAAACTTAAAAACCAAACTTTATAAGCAACAAAAGGAATTAGAAGAATCGATAAAAAAGGTAGGTGAAGAATGCCTTCAGCTCATAGATAATAATGATTTAGAGCATAAGGATTTTATGCGGGGAACAATACCTAAGTTTTTTGCTGACTTGAGCACGAAATCAGTTAATATCGATTTTATCAAACGAAGTGAAACCATAAAGAAAGCGATAGAAAATAATCAATATTATTCTAAGTCCACTTTAGATTCAGTTGCCAGTTCTATAGATCAAATAGTCCCAGAAATTATTCGATTGTTTAAAGAATCTGAATTAATTTATCAGCAATTTTCAATGAATAAATTAGCGCTAAAAAGTATTATTCCTTTAGCGGTTTTAAATAATATTAATTCAGAGTTAGAAACTATAAAAGAAGATAATAACATTCGATTGAATGCGGAATTTAATCAACTTATATCTGATAATATAAAAAATCAGCCAGCGCCTTTTATATATGAAAGAATAGGGCAGCGTTTTCAGCATTATTTTATTGATGAAATGCAGGATACTTCAGTTTTACAATGGCAAAACTTAGTTCCGTTAATAGACAATACATTAGCGCAAGAGAATAGTAATTTATTATTGGTTGGTGACGGTAAACAGGCTATATATAGATGGCGAGGAGGAAAAGCGGAACAATTTATTGAGTTAGGTTCCGACAGAGAAAACCCTTTTCATGTTGCTAAAGAAATTAAAAATTTAGAGACCAATTACAGGAGTTATTCAGAAATCATCAATTTTAATAATTCTTTTTTTCAACATACCGCTAATTTTCTTCAAAATGAATCGTATAAAAATTTATTTTTAGAAGGAAATAAACAAATAGAGAATTCTAAAAATGGTGGTTATGTTTCTTTAAGTTTTTTAGATAAAAATGAAGATAAAGAGATTGAGAAAGTAAAATATCCGCAGAAAGTTTTAGAGAAAATTAATCAATTAAAGGAAAGCTTTTCTTTAAATGAAATCTGTATACTAACACGAACAAGAAAAGATGGGGTTGCAGTTGCCAATTATCTTTCAGAGAAAGGAGTAAATATTGTGTCTTCAGAAACATTGTTACTTCAAAATAGTGGAAAAGTATCCTTTATTATTGATTTTCTTAAAGTTTTACAAAATCCCAGCGATGAAGAGTCTCGTTTTGAAATACTTTATTTTTTGCATCAACACTTGCAAATTGAAATTCCTAAAAATAATTTTTTAAAAGAATTTTCTAAAGCAGATAATAAAACTATTTTGGAATCTTTTAAAAAATACGGGGTTTCGTTTGATGCTTCTATTTTTTATCAATTACCATTTTATGAGAAAATAGAAGAAATTATCAGGGGTTTTAATTTGATCAACTCTTCGGATGCATACGTTCAGTTCTTTTTGGATGTAGTCTTAGAACGACAAAGAAATGGAACAGATATCGGTGAGTTTTTAGAGTTTTGGGAACTCAAAAAAGATAAATTGAGTATTGTTGCGCCAGAAAGTGCAAGTGCTGTTCAGGTTATGACAATTCATAAATCTAAAGGACTAGAGTTTCCTGTTGTTATTTTTCCTTGTGATGTGGATATATATAAGCAAATAAAACCAAAATCTTGGTTAAATGAATTGCCAGAATCCTATGGTGGTTTTAGTGAACTTTTAGTCGATTATAATAAGACTTTAAGTATTGTTAGCAAAAGAGGTAAACAAATATACGATCACCAAAGAGAAGAACTGGAGTTAGATAATTTTAATTTATTGTATGTCACTTTAACAAGAGCTGTAGAGCAATTACATATTATAACAGAGAAAAAAATATCTCCAAAAGGAGAAGAAAATATAAAATGTTATTCAGGAATTTTTATCAATTATTTAAAACAACAAGATCTTTGGGATGATAATGTTTTAGAGTATTCTTTTGGTGATAAAAATAGGGTGAGTAAAAATAAAACAGAAATTCCTGTAGCTGAAGTTCACAAGAAGTTTATTTCAACTCCTTGGCAAGAGCACAATATCCTGCTATTGGCTAGCGCATCTAAACTATGGAATACTGCGCAACATGAGGCTATTAATTTCGGGAATTTATTTCATGAGATATTTGCTAGAATTATCACAAAAAATGATATTGATGTTATTATCAATCAGTATAATCAGCAAGGAATTTTAGATGATGAACAAACTTGGTTTATTAAAAAAAGTATTTATAGTGTTGTAAATCATCCTTTATTGGTTAGTTACTATTCAGAAAATGTAATTGTTTATAATGAAAGAGAAATTGTAGATGTTGATAATCTCGTAATTATTCCTGATAGATTGGTTTTTATTGATAAAAAGGAAGTTGTAATCATTGATTATAAGACAGGAAACCCTTCAAGTGATCACCATCAGCAGCTACTGAAATATGAACGAGTTTTAAAATCTATGGATTTTAAAGTGGATAAAAAATTACTGATTTATATTAATCAAGAAATTGATGTTGTTGAAGTGTAATCAAAAAAAATAAACTTAGTAACTTTGTATTTATTAATTTGATAAAAAATGTACGGTAAAATTAAAGATATTTTAAAAAAAGAGATTAAAGAAATAAAGGACGCTGGTTTATATAAATCTGAAAGAATTATAACGTCATCGCAAGATGCAGTTATAAAAATTTCTACTGGTGAAGAGGTAATTAACTTTTGTGCTAATAATTATTTAGGGTTGTCAAATCATCCAGAAGTTATTCAAGCAGCAAAAGATACTATGGATACTCATGGTTTTGGAGTATCATCTGTTAGGTTTATATGCGGAACTCAGGATATTCATAAGCAATTAGAAAAAACAATTGCTAATTTTTACACAACAGAAGACACGATATTGTATGCAGCTGCTTTTGATGCAAATGGTGGTGTTTTCGAACCGCTATTAACCAAAGAAGATGCAATTATTTCTGATAGTTTAAATCATGCTTCAATTATTGATGGTGTTCGGTTGTGTAAAGCTGCGCGTTATCGTTATAATAACAACGACATGTCTTCTTTAGAGGCTCAATTAATAGAGGCGAACAAAAAAAATCACAGATTTAAAATTATTGTTACAGATGGTGTTTTTTCTATGGATGGAATTGTTGCGAAACTAGATGAAATTTGTGATTTAGCAGATAAATATGACGCGCTAGTTATGGTTGATGAATGTCATGCAACTGGTTTTATCGGAAAAACCGGAAGAGGAACTGTTGAGTTAAAGAATGTAATGGATAGAGTTGATATTGTAACAGGTACTTTAGGAAAAGCTTTAGGAGGAGCAATGGGAGGTTACACAACAGGTAAAAAAGAAATTATTGATATTTTGCGTCAACGATCAAGACCTTATTTGTTTTCAAATTCTTTAGCACCAGCAATTGTAGGTGCAACTTTAAAAGTCTTCGATTTAATCTCTACCAATACTGCACTTCGAGATAAATTAGAGTGGAATACCAATTATTTTAGAACAGAAATGGAAAAAGCAGGTTTCGATTTAGTCGGCGCAGATGCAGCAATTGTGCCCGTTATGCTCTACGATGCTAAATTATCTCAGATTATGGCAAATAAGTTATTAGAGAAAGGTATATATGTTATTGGTTTCTTTTTCCCTGTTGTTCCTAAAGATAAAGCAAGAATTAGAGTGCAGTTATCAGCTGCACACAACAAAGAGCATTTAAATAAAGCAGTTTCAGCATTTATTGATGTTGGCAAAGAATTGAAAATAATATAGATTTTGTGGAAATTAACGCAATGAGGTAATAATTTTTTAGATTTATCTTTGTAGATAAGTTTTAACAACTTACTTTTGTTCATTAATTAAGAACTTATAATTTAAAAATTTGATAATGAAACAATTAAAATTAGCTGTGATAGCTTTGTTTACGTTAGTAGCAGTTGGTAACGTAAACGCACAAGATGAAAACAATCCATGGGCTGTAAGCTTTGGAGCAAACATAGTAGACTTTATTAGTCCAGATGCAACGTTTACAAACTATATGGAGGACTTATTAGGTAACCCAGATTGGAATATCTTACCTTCTATTTCTAGAATTTCTGCTGAAAAATATCTTCAAAAAGGTTTTTCTTTGCAGTTAGCGGGGTCTATTAACAAAATAGTATCTATTAGCGATATAGACGATTCTGACTTTCTTTATTGGTCAGCAGACGCAATTGTAAAATACGATTTAAATAATTTAGTAGGTCAAACTGGTTGGTTTGATCCTTTTGTATTTGTAGGTGGTAGTTATGCTTCTCTTGATTCAGAAGGAGAAGGTATGGCTCAAGCTGGTTTAGGTTTTAACGCTTGGTTTAACGAAAACTTAGGTTTAAACATGCAAACAGGTATGAAAATGGGTTTTGCTGATAAAATGAACGATCACTACCAAACTTCATTAGGTTTAGTAATTAAATTTGGAGGAAAAGATACAGATGGCGATAGTGTTTATGATAAATTCGATGCTTGTCCAGAAGTTGCTGGTTTAGTTGAGTTTAAAGGTTGCCCTGATGCAGATGGAGATGGAATAAAAGATTCTGATGATGCTTGTCCTAATGTTGCAGGTTTAGCAGCTATGAATGGTTGTCCTGATTCTGATGGAGATGGTGTAGCTGATAAAGATGATATGTGTCCTAATGCTAAAGGAACTAAAGCAAATAAAGGTTGTCCTGATTCTGACGGAGATGGTGTTTTAGATAAAGACGATAAGTGTAGTAATGTAGCAGGACCAGTTGCGAATGCAGGTTGTCCTTGGCCAGATACTGACGGAGATGGTGTTTTAGATAAAGATGATAAATGTCCTACTGTTGCAGGTGTTGCTTCAGAAGGTGGTTGTGAAGAAAAATCAATTACAAAAGAGGCTGCAGAAGCTATCTCTTTAACAGCTAAAGCTATTTTATTTAATACGGGAAGATCTTCATTTAAACGTGGAATTACTAAGCAATTAGATGCTATTGCGGCTATCATGAACAAAAATCCAAAAGCAACTTTTGCTATCGGAGGTCATGCAGATAGTACAGGTTCTGAAGCTATTAACTTCAAGATATCT
>Ga0115569_10004324_pt1 | contig 10269 bp, 7 predicted proteins | sample COGITO_mtgs_1205_2_FD_87295 | JGI IMG/M metagenome (GOLD analysis project Ga0115569, IMG submission 87295) | Pelagic marine microbial communities from North Sea - COGITO_mtgs_120503 | ecosystem: Environmental > Aquatic > Marine > Epipelagic | place: Germany:Helgoland, sampling site Kabeltonne...
GAACCCCGCGCTGTTGCAGGCATTGGTGCCCGAGATGTTGAAGTCGGCCCGAGAGTACGCTCGGAAGCAGAAGTCGACTTTGTTGCAGACTGCGATGAGCGAGGCACATGCGCGGTTGGACGGAGAGGCGAATCGCTTGAAGGAGCTTCGCAAGGTCAATCCGAATGTACGTGAACAAGAGATCAAGATTGCGGAAAACGTGATCGCCGATGTGACGCGACATATCGCCAAAGCGCACCTGCGTCTGGATGGCGTACGCTTGATCTTGCGCGGACCCGGCGGCGCGTAGCGCCCCTAGCTGTCTGTGGCGGTTGCGATCACGGTGTAGCGTGACTTGAACTTGAGCGTGCGTTTGTCGGTGATGATCGACAAGCGGATGCCTTGGTCTTCGTGTGGGCGGACTTCACAAATGATTTTGTTGGGCGTCGCGCCCTCTTTATTGCTATACGCGACGCCTGTCAGCGTGCCGCCTCGTGTCCCGAGTTGATCGACTGTCAGCTCGATTGGTAGGACGATTAGGCCCGTGTCGCTGCTGGATTTACTAAGTGGGACGTCGATCGAATAGGTGGCGACCAGATTGCCACCTTTAGGCGTCAGCTTGCTGACGGACAGCTTTACCGAGGCAATGCCCACGCGGCATTGTGTGTTCTCTATTTTGAATGCAAATGCATCCCATGAGCTGAGCAGCGACGAGGCATGCGTGACTTCCGAGCCATGCGCCATCGAGCAGTGTAGCAGCGCGCACAAAATCGCTAGCAAGGTGCATCGAATCCGGGGCGCGCGTTTCATGCTGCTATAAATCGCAAAATTGCATGCGATTGTCAAAGGATCCACGTTTTTAGAACGTGGACCCCAGCGGTCCTAGTAGCCTGTATCTTAGTCGATCTGACTGAGGAGCTTCAGGATGTTGAGCGAGTGGTCACCGATGCCTTCAATGTTGTTGAGGATGTCGATGTAAAGCATTTCAGATTTGATGTTGGCTTGGTCGCTCATGCGTCGCACGGCTTCGCGGCGTAGCTTTTTGCGGGAAGCGTCGATGGTGTCTTCGAGTTGCTGAGCAACTTCGATATCGGCCGCTGTCACTTTTTTAGTGAGGCTCTCGATGTAGAAGCCCATGAATTGATCGACTGGACCGCAGAAGTTGCGAATTGCTTCCTGCGTACCTTCCGGCAGAACGCGTTGCTTATTGTATTTCTGCTCGGCCAGGCGCACCAGATTGTAGGCGCAGTCGCAGATCTCTTCGAGCTCGGAGATCACTCGCAGCATTACAGTGACTTCGTTCAGGCGCTTGCGGCTGAGCTCTGAAGAGGTGCAGTAGATTAAGTACTGTGTGATGTCGAAGGCGAGACGGTCGCTGCGCTCTTCCATCGCTTTGAGTTCCTTAACGCGAGCGGAGAGGTCTTTGTCGGGGTTCTCGTAAACTTCGTTGAAGCCACGGAACATCTCGCGGGTAAGCTCGGCCATGCCTTTGATTTCGCGCTCAGCTTCTGCAAGGTTGATCTCGCCGGTTTGCGGTAGGTTGGGCGCTTGGTAATTGATGTGCTCACCTTCAAGTGATGCTTCGTCCTCGCCCTTGTCGCTCACCATTTTTGTGGCGATTATTGCAAGTTGTTTCACAAACGGTAACTGCATGCAGATGTTTGTCAGGTTGAACATCGAGTGAAACAGTGCGAGGTGGTAAAGCGTGTACTCTTTGTCATTGGAATCGCCCGGCACTAGACGATCGATCATATCCGCAAAGATGTAGAATAGCGGGATCATCCACAGTACGCCAATGATGTTGAACATGAAGTGAGCGCGTGCCGCTCGTTTGGCTTCAGTGCCGGCGGTCATGGCCGCAAGGTTGGCGGTAATCGTAGTGCCAACGTTTTCGCCGAGCACGATGGCTGCGGCGTCTTCGTAGCCAATCCAGCCCTTGGCCGCCAGAGTCAGCGTGATCGCACCCGCGACTGACGAGGATTGCACCACAACCGTCAAAATGATTCCGAACAGAAAGAAGATGGCGACGGAGCCCATGCCCATGCCGCTCCAGTCTTGCAGGAACGAGAAGAGTTCCGGGCTGGACTTAACATCGGGGACGGCTTTCTTGAGCAAGCTCAAGCCCAAGAAGAGTAAGCCGAAGCCGATCAGGGCTTCACCCGAATCGCGCACTTTCGGGCGCTTGAAGAAGATCATTGCCACGCCGATGCCAACGCAAGGCAGGGCGATTTTTGCTAGGCTGAACTTGAAGCCGAGGAATGCGACGATCCAGAACGTGGTCGTGGTGCCGAGGTTGGCTCCCATGATCATGCCGATCGATTCGGTGAGCGTCAGCAGGCGCGCGTTGACGAAACTGACGATCATCACGGTCGTCGCACTGGAGGACTGGACCAGTGTCGTCATTAGTGTGCCGCTGACGATCCCGGAGAGGCGGTTGCGTGTCATGTTGCGGATGAGCGCACGCAGTCCTTCACCGGAAACCTTCTGCAGGCCCTCGCTCATTACCTTCATTCCGTAAAGGAAGAGTCCAAGGGCACCGAAAATTGCAAAAAATAAAGTCATCGAATTATCTCTGTTTTGATTGAGCGAGGAAAACCCAGAGAAAAGTCGATGCACGCTGAACCGCAATGCTAAAAAAGCGGTCGGAGTGCTGTGTGCGGATGATTCTTACAGCTACGTCAAGATCGGTTCGAGCTTCGGTGCCTCGGGGTCGATCGCTTGTTGTGCCGCGTCGATTAAGGGGTAGCGATATTCGTTGCCTTGGAAGTTCTGCATTATAATTTCCGTATCGGTTACTTCTTTGACGTATTCCGGGTTGATCGGGATTTTGCCGCCACCGCCGGGAGCATCGATCACGAACTGTGGGATTGCGTAGCCGGTGGTATGCCCGCGCAAGGCTCGCATGATTTCAATGCCTTTACGTGCATCCGCTCGGAGGTGGGCGCTGCCGGTGATCAAGTCGCATTGATACAGATAATAAGGGCGCACGCGCATCATCAGCAGACGGTGAATGAGCGATTTCATCACCTCGGCGTCATCGTTCACGTCTTTGAGCAGCACTGATTGATTGCCGATTGGCACGCCGGCGAAAGAAAGGCGCTCGCAGGTATCACGCAGCGCGTGGCTGCACTCGTTCGGGTGGTTGACGTGAATGCTTAGCCAGATCGGGCCGTGCTTTTTGAAGATTTCGCAGAGCTCGGGTGTAATGCGCTGAGGCAAGAACACCGGGATGCGCGAGCCGATGCGTATGAATTCAACATGCGGGATCTTGCGCAACTCGCCGAGTAGGTAGTCGAGCTTACGATCTGACAATAGAAGCGGGTCGCCGCCACTTAGGAGTACGTCGCGGATTTCCGGGTGGGTGCGGATGTATTCGAGGCCACTCTCGAATTCGGGGTGGAAGTTATAGTCCTGCGCGTTCGAAACCAAGCGACTGCGGGTGCAATAGCGGCAGTAGCTGGCGCAACGATCGGTGACGAGGAATAGCACGCGGTCGGGGTAGCGGTGCACGATGCCATCGACCGGTTTGGTGTTTTCTTCGCCGACGGGGTCGAGCAGTTCTTCGGGCGCGGTGTGCATCTCACCCGCGCGCGGCACGACTTGTCGACGCACCGGGTCGTTCGGATCATCGTGGTCGATCAGGTTGAAGAAATACGGCGTAATCGCGAGCGCCAGCTTGTCCTTGGCGAACAGGCAGCCTGCGCGCTCGTCGGCTGACAGTTCCAGATGCTCCTCCAGCTGCTCCAGCGAGGTGATACGGTTTTTGAGCTGCCACTTCCAGTCGTTCCATTTTGCCGCAGGCACATCGGCCCAGAGCCCTTGGCCACTATGCCAGTTGTTGAGAGAGTCGTTTGGATACATGAAGCGTGGGTGGGAAGGTGTGAGAGGTGGCGGACCGAACTGCGGCAGATGAAATAAATTCAGCTCGAAAGCTTGATTTGCAAAACAAATTTACGTATCCACATACTTAAATAAGTCAATGCCTACTGCTCAAACAAAACCTGATCTCGATACACTTGCCAAGCAACTTTGGGCGATCGGCGACCCCGTGCGCTTGCAGATTCTACGGATTTTGCCGACCGAACCCACCTGCGAGGATGCGTGCAATGTCTCTAAAATTGCCGAGTTGATCGGCCTTTCGCAGCCGGCGACCTCCCACCATTTGCGCATTCTCCGCCAGGCGGGCCTGGTTACCAACGAGAAAAAGTGCCGCGATATGATTTACTGGGTGCAGCTGGATGCCGCGGGCGAGGTGATTGCAGCCTTGCGCGAGGTGCTGGGCTAGCGGGTATGGCCTGTTGTCGGAGAGCTGAGGCTCGGCGGCGCTGGCGGTCGGGTCCGGAGGGAAACGCTCCGCCGTTTCCACGCTCTTGGCGTGTGTCTGGGCGAGGGCTCGGCGGCAATGGCGGCGCATTGCCCTCCAGTGGTGCGCGTTAATAATGCCGGTGGTGCTTGTCAGCGATGTGTATGGAGGGAAACGCTCCGCCGTTTCCACGCTCTTGGCGTGTGTATGGGCCGGGGCTCGGCGGCAATGGCGGCGCATTGCCCTCCAGTGGTGCGTGTTAATAATGCCGGCGGTGCTTGTCAGCCATGTGTATGGAGGGAAACGCTCCGCCGTTTCCTCGCTCTTGGCGTGTGTATGGGCCGGGGCTCGGCGGCAATGGCTGCGCATTGCCCTCCAGTGGTGCGCGTTAATAATGCCGGCGGTGCTTGTTGGCGACGTGTATGGAGGGAAACGCTCCGCCGTTTCCACGCTCGTGTGGCGTTATTGTTTCGAGACCTTATGGCGGCGAGGCTTCTTGCCCCGTGGGGCAGTGTTGCGAGTCGTTAAATGTGTGCAGCCTTAGTCGTTCGTTAGTAGCGATTCGGGCACCTTGAATAATGCAGAGAGCACGCCTGAGTTGAGTTTTGCACTTTTCAGGCGGATGCGGCTTAGCGGCTTCCCGTCGATTGAGGATTCTATTTGGAACGGTAGAGGGATCCCGTCGATTTTACGATAATCGCTATATGTAGTTAGCTTGGTTGTGCCGTCGTCTCGGGCATGCAGTTCCGCGATAGGGTACATTGTTTGCGGGTCGACGAGTGTCTTGGTCGAGATGCCGTCGGTGTCGAGGGTGGTGACTTGGAGGCAAGCGGATTCCTTCCAGGTGCTTGTTTCGATGGCAGTGATGCTGCCCGCTCCCTGTGTTGCGTCGATGATTTGATCAAAAAAGCGTCGTTGATGCAGCCAGTGTTTGGCTTGTTCGCCCTCAATTAGGGTGAAGTGGTCCTTGTGCTGTGGCGAGCGAATGCGTCGCCAGACGGTGTCGCCACTGACGCCGATCGTCATTTTATGCGCAGCGAGATCAATGCTGAATAGCAGCTGGTCGGGGCGCTTTTTGGTTAGCGAGAATGTCTGGCTGGTTTCGCCGTTCTGTATCTGCCCGACCATATGAATGGTGTGGGTTCTTTGGCGTAGCGTGTCATTGCCGTTTGCTGAAAGATAAGCCTCCTTAAATGTATCTAGTTGGGTTAGCTCGTTGAGTGTGTCTGTGTGGGTGGCCTCGTTGAGTGTGTCTGTGCGGCGCTCGGTTTCGACTGCACCGTTATTGGCTGGTTGGTCGGTCCTCACTATCGATGTGATTGCCGCGATTGTCATAACGATAGCGCCCAGGCAGGCGGCTAGTTTTAGCACTTGCTGTAGTTTGCTTTCGCCAATGTCTAGGCGTTTGATGTTGGTATAGGGTGATTTCATTAGTTGCGTGGGGGAATTAGCGTGGAGGCTTGTGGCGCGATCTACGAGCGCAATGTCGTCTGTTGGTGCAAGGACCCCTTAAAGGGCATTCTGTTTTTTGGGCGGTCCAAGTTGAATTTACCTGGTTGTTGGATTGCGAGCTCTCAAGGTTGCCGTTTTGCAGCTGAGATGTGGGGCTGTGATCTTACGAGTCTGGCCAGCGCGGTGCAGGTGATTGATTAACACAGTGCGCAGTGCCTGCTGGACATTGGCCAATGAGAAGCTGCCGGTTGCCGCTAGTGGGCTTTTGGTTACAACAGTTAGTAGGAATTCTGGCCACTCCTTAGGGCGAGCTCAATTTGGTAAAAATCTCACCTCATCTGCATTTGTCCCCTGCTTTTGATTTGCATGGCGTGGAATTCTCTTTTTGCTCCTCGGTTAAGATGGCTAATACGACTCGAACTGGAATTATCGCTTTTGAAGACGGAACTATTTTCCGTGGACGCGCCTTTGGTGCGTCGGCAACTAATGTAGGTGAAGCCTGCTTTAATACCAGCATGACGGGCTATCAGGAAATCCTGACCGACCCGTCGTACTTTTCACAGATTGTGACCATGACCGCGGTGCAAATCGGCAACTACGGGATTTGCCCAGAAGACGTCGAGTCCGATGGTCCTAAGGTTAAGGGCTTCATCGTGCGCGAAGTCAGCCCTGTGGTGAGTAACTGGCGCAGTAATCAGTCGATTCAAGACTACCTTGAAGCCGCTGGCATTCCCGGTATCGAAGGCGTTGATACACGTGCGATTACCAAGAAGCTGCGTGTTTCCGGTGCGCTTAAGGCCTGTATCAGCACTGAGGAGATTTCAGACGACGAAGCGGTCCAACGCGCCCGCGATTTCGGTGGTCTGGTCGGCGTCGATTTCGTCAAGGAAGTGACCGCCAAGGAAGCCTACCAGTGGGATCCGGAGGCGTTGCAATCCACGCCGTTCACGGTGCCGGGTACTAATCTACTCAGCGACGCGGCGCCCACCAAGCGCTTCAAGGTCGCGGCACTGGATTTCGGTGCCAAATTCTCCATTTACCGCAAGCTCCAGCATCATGGCTTCGACGTGCATGTCTTCCCTGCCAGCACTAGCGCTGAGGATATCAAGGCGTTCAACCCCGATGGCGTGTTTCTGTCGAATGGTCCCGGCGATCCAGGTGCGGTCGATTACGCGCACGCGACGGTTAAGGAGTTGATCGAGCTCTATCCGACTTTCGGCATCTGCCTCGGTCACCAGATTATCACACACGCGATCGGTGCTAAGACTTTCAAGTTGAAGTTCGGTCATCGTGGCGGCAATCAGCCGGTCAAGAACCTCGAAACTGGCAAAGTCTCGATCACCGCGCAGAATCACGGTTTCGCCTCCACCCGCGAGGAGTTGGAAGCAGCTGGTGCGATCGTCACTGAAATTAATTTGAACGACGAAACAGTCGAAGGCCTACGCCTCAAGGACAAGCCGGTCTTCTCCGTGCAGTACCACCCTGAAGCCGCACCTGGCCCGAACGACGCCGATGCCCTGTTTGTTGATTTCTACAACATGGTCGCGAAGCACGCGGGTGCTTAACGCGTCAAGTTGACCTATGTGTCGGTTCATTGAGAATCGGCTCACAGTAAGGGAGCGCCAACTTTCTCAGCTTGGTGCTGTGTGGCGCTTCCACTGTCGCTAGCGCTTTATGTGTGCGAGTTTTTTGTTATACTTCATTTTGATGAGTATTTCCGGTGTGAAAAACATGAGCACTGTCGAGCGCTTGTAGGCGATGGAATCGCTGTGGGATGCTATTTGTCAGGAGAAGCATCAGTCACAATCGCCCGACTGGCATGGTGCTGTGTTGGAAGAGCGCCGACAGCAGATCGCTGCGGGCGAAGTAAAATGGCTGGGGCTGGATGAGTTGAAGAAGCGCTTAGGTTGATGATGGCTTAAGAGATCATGGTCCTCCGTGAGGCTGCCGTTGGTTTTATGGCGGACTTGAACTTGGCGTCGGCGATTGTTTTCTAGATTCGCGCCTGTCAGAGATCGAATCACTTCGTTTGTATACGGGGATGCATTCTCGGTAATTCGGTTATCATCGCCTCTTGGCGAGGCGTTTTCGCTTTGCAGTTTATTGTCAGTTTAGGAATGGGACTGCCTGGGGCGTGGCACTCCTGGATATGCGCCAGAACCCTGCGAGCATACGTTCGGCTTTGGGTAAGCGTTAGGCATGAAATCCGGGAGACTTTACTTCGCTTCCAGGTTCAGGTCCGTCCACTGTATAAAGGTCTTGGCGGATGCCGGTGCGGTTTGCACGGCGATGCCGCCTGCGGCGCGTACCATGGCGGTTTCGGGGTGTTCGAAGGTGCGCACCAGTACCTTGACGGCGCTGCCCTTTAGATGGTCGAGCGCGGTTCGTGCATCCTGAGTGCGCCGCATCGAGCAGACGACTACGCGGGCCTGTTTGCAATTCGCCCGATCGAGTGTGCGCTTGTTGGAGCCGTCGCCTTGTATGCAGGGCACGCCTTTTTCGATCAGTGTGCGGATGACTACAGCATCTTCATCAATGACGATCACGTTGAGGCCGTGTTCGTTCAGCAGGCGTGTTGTTTGTGCGCCCGCGCGGCCGTAGCCGATGAGGACTGCGTGGTTACTCAGGTTTTCGCATTTCGTTTCACCCCGACGGTAGCGAGGGTGCAGCTTCATCAGCGCCCATGCGACTTTTTCGCGTGAGATGAAAGGCGTGAGCGTCATGGTGCTCACTGTGATCAGCGCAATCATGGAAAACAGCTGGTCGGAAATCAGCCCGGAGGCGACGCCGCTGTAGGCGAGTAATAGTGAGAATTCGCTGGTTTGGGACAGCAGGATGCCTGTCTCGATCGCGGTGCGGGTGGAGTAGCCGACGGCCTCGGCGACAACCGAAACCAGTAAGACCGTCACTATGATCAACACCGCAATGAAAATGAGGCTATGTCCCAGCATCTGGCCGCTCGGCATGGTGAGTACGGCACCAATGCTGATAAAAAACAGCGCGAGGAAAAATCCGGACAGTGAGCCCAGCATGCCGCGTACAAGGCCATTCATCGGGAACGCGGAGAGCGCAAAGCCGGCTAGGAAGGAGCCAACTAAAAAGGGGAGTTCCAGCAGATAAGCCATGCCGGAGAAGGCAAACAGCATGCCAAGCGCACCGAGCATCAGCTCTTCGTCGTCCAATTGCAGGGTGCGGGTGGCCCACGGGATAAACCATTTGTGCACGCCGAGTGCGAGGCCGCCCAGTGCGATGGCTTTGCTGACCGCGAGGGCACTGGCAACCGCTCCTCCTGGCGATTTCAACAGCGCAACCATCAGCAAAATGATGAAGACGTCCTGCAATAGCAGCACGCCGAGCACCAGTCGGCCAAAGGGCTCAAACATCTGCCGCCGGCTCTGCAGGTGGCGCACCACCACGAGTGTGGAGCTCGCGGACAGGGCGCAGCCCAAATACAGTGCGGTGGTGAGGTCGTAGCCGAGCAAGCGTGCGGTGAGGACGCCGGCCGCGCCGAGCAGCACGAATTGGGTGACTGCGACAATGCTAATCTCGCGTGTGCCGCCGCGCATGCGCCGGGGACTCAGTTCGACCCCTGCGGTGAAGACGAGCACAGCCAGGCCGATTTCAATCATTTCACCGAGCAGCGCTTCCGGCACATCAATGGCCCAAATGTTTGCCAGCGCGTGAAGCCCGACGCCGGAGAGCATCAGCAGCGGAATGGGCGGCAAGCGAAACAACTTTGCCAGTCCGAAGGCGATGGCTGCAGCGATCAGCAGTATGGCAAATCCGCTCATTGCAGAAAGATCCCTTCTTTTTTCATTAGTTCGCGCTGTTCGACTACCCCGTCAATGGCGGGCATCAGCAAGTAGGCGGTATCCAGATCGATTAAATCCTCCACCACCGACAGATCGAAGGCGTGAATTGCGCAGCGCACGCCGGCCGAGCGACAGCGGTAAGCGAGCAGATGGTTGGCATCCTCGATTTGTAACGCGGACACGACCAATTGCGCGTGGCGCAGGCCGATTTCTTCGACCACGGATTGGTATTCTACGTTGCCGATCAAGGTGTCTGCGGGGCTGAGCCCTTCGAGTTTTCGGGGGTCGGTGTCGATTGCGAGCACGCGTTTGCCGCGCAGTGACAGTTGTTGGACAATCTCACGGCCGAGCGCGTTCATGCCGATGACTATAATGTGGCCCTCTCGGTGGCTGAGGGTCTCCGGGTCGGCCTGCTGTTTGGCGCCGAACGGTTTGAGTAGTCCGTGTTGATTGGCGAACTTATAAAGCGGTTCGCTGTGGATGATCAGGTAAGATGAAACGGCGATGGTGGTCATGCCGACCAATCCGCCGAGCGAAACGATGCTGCCTTCGATCAGGCCGGTGGAGGCGCCCAGTGCGAGTAGAATGAAGGCGAACTCGCTGACTTGGCCGGTCGCCACTGCGGTTTGAAAGGCGGTGTATTGGCTGAAGCGCATGCGCGCTAGGATGGTGAAGACGATTATCGGTTTGATCAGCAGCACGAAGCTACTGAACCCCAGCGCC
>Ga0115569_10004325_pt1 | contig 10268 bp, 7 predicted proteins | sample COGITO_mtgs_1205_2_FD_87295 | JGI IMG/M metagenome (GOLD analysis project Ga0115569, IMG submission 87295) | Pelagic marine microbial communities from North Sea - COGITO_mtgs_120503 | ecosystem: Environmental > Aquatic > Marine > Epipelagic | place: Germany:Helgoland, sampling site Kabeltonne...
TGACAGACAACAACTTTATCATTATTTACATCAAAGTGATTGCTTGCTAGCCCAAAAAGTTCTGCTCTTTTCTGCCAAGTCCCGTTCTCTAAATAAAATAGCGTGTCAGAATTAAAAATATTATTGTCATAATTTGCGTGCAGCATTTGGTCTAGAACAAACAAGCTTGAAAAAGTAGAATCGGGCAACTCATCTACTATCGTCCATTCATTGGGGTCACTCAAATTATTACTGCTTTCTTGAGCAAAATACAATCCTTCGTTTGTTGCTGCATAAAATAGCCCGCTATGAGAAATAATATCATTTACACCTAGGTCACCGTTTGTATTTAATGTAATCGTTTCTTTAACCTCTTGTTTTTGTAAATTAATTACAATAACCCCAAACCCACAGGAAAGATAAGCAAACTCATTCTTCATTGTTATGCTATTTATTCTTTTTGAGCCTGGAAAATTAGCGCGTTTGAGGTCTTCCATATTAACAACCTCCTCGCCTCGTAAAAGATCAATATTCCCATTCGAATAAACAACTACCACAACATCTTGATCTGTGTTGTGGGCTATATCGGTTATTCCAATGTCTGATAGTCCTTGAACGCGGGTCATGCGATTAACGCTATTATCAATTTTACTAAAATAATACATCCCTAATTCTGATGCGCAATAAACATAGCTACCCGCATCCGCTACCGCAAGCCCTTGCTGATAAGGAATGTGATATCCCCATTCAGAAATACCAATGTCTTGCGCTATCGTAAATAGAAGCGCAAACATTAAATATGTTACACAAAATAATTTTCTCATTTAAAACACTTCACTAACGTATTTTTTACCTTTTGTTGTTTTTCCACATGAAAAATATTTTTGCAATGTAACTATTTCTACTTTTGCCAAATGCACTCGTAGTTCAACTGGATAGAATATCGGATTTCGGCTCCGATGGTTGGGGGTTCGAACCCCTCCGAGTGTACAAAACCCATAAATTGCTGGTAATCAGTTGTTTGTGGGTTTTTTCGTTTAAGGGGTTTATTATGAAAATGAATAGTGCTGTTCCAAATCAACCATTGGCCCTTTAAATCGCCTTATTTTTCCTTAGAATATAAATTTGGCTCGAAAAGCTACTTTTTGGATCTCCTTTAACATTAGAAAGAAAACCATTAACTATACCTCCAAAAAAACCGCTTCCACCTGCTTTGTGCTTTTCACTTAACATACTGACATAATAAGAATCAAAAACCATGGGTAGCGTATCAACTACATCCAGATTAAACTCCTTAAATAGTTTTGCAATATCTGATGGCCTAAAATGATAAAGATGTCTGGGGACATCAAAAGCTGCCCAATACTTGCCGTAGTTCAATGCGTCTAGACTGTTACAGTTTGGCACCGCAATTAGAAGTGAGCCATCCTTCTTTAGACTGTTTACTAAGGCACCAATAGTATCTTTAAGTTGGTGCACATGTTCAAGTACATGCCACAAAGTTACAATGTCAAACTTTTCTCTATCAAGCGCAGATATTTGAGCTGGTGAAATAATGTCCAAGCTGGTTTCGGCTATTACACGATCTCGAGTTTCCTTGTCAGCCTCAACCCCTTTTACGTCCCAGCCCTTCTTATTAAAATAATTCAAAAAAGCGCCCGCCCCAGATCCATAATCTAATATCACGTTTCCGTTAGCTAGCTCTGATATCAATTTGTATTTCTGACTTAATGTATACTTCCTTACTTTTTTGTATATACTATTGATTATCCCTTTTCCAGAATTAGTGTGCGAGATATATGCCTCTGCTTTATAGTATGGGCCGATTTCTTCTTCATTAGGTCTTGGGTTCGTGTACCTGAAGTTACATTCTTTGCACTCAACAATCGTAAATGTTTCACGTGAAACAGTGTAATCAATACATTTTAGAAATGTCTTGCTTGCTCTCGTTTCGCATATCGGACAACCCGTAAGTTTCTCCATCCTATTATTGATTCATATTGCCCTTACCTTCCTAAATAAACCATCAAAACAGAAATATCTGCTGGGGTTACGCCACTTATTCTAGATGCTTGTGAAATTGTACTTGGTTTAATTTTGGACAGCTTCTCTTTGGCCTCATACGATAACGATTTCAGTTTAGAATAATCAAGCTCTTCATGTAAAACAATATTCTCGAGCCTTTTTAATTTATCGGCATTTAATCTCTCCCGCTCTATGTAGCCATGATACTTAACATTAATCTCCGCTTGCTCAATAACCTCATGACTAAGATCACTAAAGCTATTTTGTTGCCTCTTTATCTCTGCCGAAGCGTCTGATAGATGTGTGGATTGTAATGTTGGCCTAGACAAGATATTAAATGCTTTCGTTTTTTGCTTGATTCGTGCCGACCCCAACTTATCTAGAACTATGTTCATCCTTTCCGGCTCAACGCTTTGTTTCTTATAAAAGGAAATCAACTCGTTCGATCCTTCAAGCTTTTCTTCAGCTCTTCTAAGCCTGTCGTCACCAACTAACCCATACTTGTGGCCAATAGGTGTAAGGCGTATGTCTGCATTGTCTTGTCGGAGCAATATTCTGTACTCAGCACGAGAAGTAAACATTCGATACGGCTCGTCCGTTCCTTTAGTTACCAGATCGTCAATCAATACGCCTATGTATGCTTCATCTCTTTTAAGCACAAGCGCTTCCTTTTCCTTTAGCTTCAAATGGGCGTTGGTTCCGGCCATTAACCCTTGCGCTGCAGCCTCTTCATATCCAGTTGTGCCATTAATTTGGCCGGCAAAGTATAGGTTCTGAATTAATTTCGTTTCTAATGATAACGTGAGCTGTGTTGGTTGAAAGTAATCATATTCAATGGCATAACCAGGCCTAAAAAACTTTACATTTTCAAATCCCGAAACAGACCGCAATGCTTTTACCTGAACATCCTCCGGTAAAGAAGTAGAAAAGCCATTAACGTATATCTCACAAGTACTTCGTCCTTCAGGTTCAACGAATATTTGATGTCTGTCTTTGTCGGCAAAACGATTAATCTTATCTTCAACAGATGGACAATACCTTGGGCCCGTACTTTGTATAGTGCCATTGAACATCGGCGACCTATCGAAGCCCTCTCGAAGTAGGTCATGCGTTTCTAGATTAGTATATGTAATATGACAGTTCCTCTGATTTTCAAGTGGTTTCGTTGCTGTTGAATATGAAAACTTTCCTGCCTTTATGTCCCCAGGCTGTTCCGCCATTCTTGAGTAGTCTAGCGACCGGCCATCAACTCTTGGAGGAGTTCCTGTTTTCATTCTCCCGCTTTCAAAACCAAGCTCAATTAATTGTTCTGTAATGCCCGTGGAAGACCTTTCTGCCATTCTGCCTCCGCCGAATTGCTTATCACCTACATGTATTAGTCCGTTAAGAAATGTACCGTTTGTTAGTACGACAGATCTAGCTTTAATTGTAATTCCTAACGCAGTTTTCACCCCAACGGCCATTCCAGACTCAACAACTATTTCGGTAACCATATCTTGCCAGAAATCAAGATTAGGCGTTGCTTCAAGCATATCTCTCCAGTAGGCCGTAAACAACCTTCTGTCGTTCTGGGTACGCGGGCTCCACATTGCTGGCCCTTTTGATTTATTCAGCATACGAAACTGAATTGCAGATCGGTCACTTACAATCCCGGAATAACCACCTAGTGCATCAATTTCTCTAACAATCTGCCCTTTAGCCACTCCTCCCATGGCGGGGTTGCACGACATTTGCGCAAAACGCTCCATGTCCATAGTAATCAACATGACAGACGAGCCTAGTCGAGCGGCGGCAGCAGCGGCTTCGCAACCTGCATGCCCTCCGCCAACTATTATAACATCGTATTTCTTATGCATACTGAACTTGTTTCACGTGAAACCATTTAAAAGGTTCGCAAAGATAAATAATAATCTTCCTTAGAGGTCATCTTCAGCTTGTCTTGTTTTGTTTTATCCTTATACCCACATAGGTGTAAGACTCCATGAGCCAAAACACGATTTACCTCATCTATCTCCTTGTTTTTTAATGTCTTACAGTTGCTTCTCATTCTGTCGTGGCTTAAAAAAACATCTCCTCCTATTGCATTCGTTTCACTGTAATCGAATGTAATAACATCAGTATAGTAATCATGGCCGAGGTACTTCTTATTGATTTCAAGTAGATATTCGTCTGAAGTAAAAATAAAATTAATGTCGTTGCTTTTAAAGCCCTCTGCTTTTATTAATTGCATCAGCCAATTTCTTGTTGCAATTTTATTAGGGAGCTGGTAGGAAATGTCCTCGCAATGGAAGCGAATCACAATAAATGAATAAGTTAAAACTAGTTGGCGCTGATGACGAAATTCAACTCAACAGCTCTGCCGTTGTCCGAAAACTTGACCTTGTCCGCTAAATGTTTCATCAAATAAATGCCTCTTCCGTGCGGTTTCTGAATGTTGTCGGGCTCCGTTGGGTCTGGTAAATTATTAAAGTCAAATCCCGTTCCTTGGTCTTTTATTGTAAAAACGAGCTCTTTCTGATTAGGCGCAAATTGAAGATTAATGTTCTTTTCTGGGTCATATTTATTTCCGTGTTGAATGGCGTTTGTAACCGCCTCCGTTAATGCGATTAATATGTTTCCATAATAATCTTCATTAATCTTAAACTCTTCACAGACTTCATCAACGAGTGCTTCAACAACTGTTAAGTTTTCTGTTTTTGAGCTAATTTGAATTTCTTGGGTTTCCATTGCTATCATTACTCTACTTGATTAAAATACTCGTTTACTTTGTCTTTATAGAAACTATTCATTGTTGGAGGAACTGTTCTTAATAGCTCCGCCTCTTTTTGTTTCAAGTTATTATACTCAAAAATTTCTGAAGGGTTACTAATTTCTTGACTTTTTGCTTCTTGAGACTCTCTTTTCTCATCAAACTCCCTTTCGTGCTCAGCTTTTTCATGCTCTAAAAGCCTTGTCATAATTTCTCTTTGTCTTCTTATCGTCTCTTGTGTGATGTTCTTGTTTACGATATCTTTCTCATTCTCTTCCATCATTTCTGCCAGCTTTTCCAGGTTTCCTTTACCCCCTTCTCCCTCGACTTCGTTTTCGCTTTGTTTTCCAATTTTTTCTGCCATCTTTTGGACCTCATTCCTCAGGGCTTCTTGTTGCGCAGCAAGTTCAGAAAGTTTTTTACTCATTCCTCCTCCTGGAGAGGAGCCATTCGGTTTTTTGCCTGGTTTTTTGCCTTCTTCCAGCTCCTTTTTTAACTGCTCCATCTGCTTACTTAAGCCTTGTTGTTGCTTTTTCATGCTTCCTGGTTTCGGCTTGCTGCTATTTCCTGGTTTAGAACAGCTCTTATTGCCGAATTTTTGCTCTGACATTTGTTGCTGCATTTGCTGAATAGCCTCATCTAACATAAGTGCCAAATTATTTAATGATGTCATAATATATTGTTCACGACCTGCGGCTTCTGTAATATATTGATTGAATCTTTTCGGTGGATTGTGATTGCTCAGTAAGTCGATTGATTTGTCAATGTTTTCGTTTATTTGAGACATTTCTCGGTTTACGACAGATTGAATTTTCGGTTGCCGTTTACTTAAGGCAAACAAAGAGTCTTCAATCATTTTTGCGTCATCAGATAGTTTCTTCTGTCTTTGAATAAGCTCAACGTAATACGGGCTATGGTTCTTTACTGACTTCACTTCTTCCATCAATTTTTCCTGATCAAAAGATAGTGAAATCAAATTATCTCTAAGTTGCCGAAGTGCCTCTAAATCCTCTGCTTGCTCTTCTTCCATTTCTTCCTGCATTCCTTGAAGTTTTTCGGACATCTTTTGCATTTCATCACCAGCACTTTGCTGGCTCTGTGACGCCTTCTTCTTTTTCCCGTTTTCTAACTCTTCCGAGCTTTCCTCCATTTGCTTTTGCGCCTCCTGCTCCTCTTGATCAGTATCAGGCATTTCATGTGAATTTTCTAGGTCATCGTTTTTTTCGGCTAAATCATCCAATTCATTTTGAAGCTCCTCGAATTTTTCTTTAATTTCTTCTTGCTTTTCTTTTAGCGCGTCTTCATCAGAATCTTTCTCTTTAGTTTCTGCTGCTAATTCCTTTTGATCTTTCGCGAGCTCATCAAGTTTTTTAATTGTCTCTTCAAGCTTCAATTCGAATTCCATCTGTTTAAACGTTTCAAGCGTTCGGTCTAATTCCTTTTCAATGTCCTTATTTGACAGCTTCATCTCCTGCAACATTTCTTGTAATTCATCCTTCTTTAATTTCTCCAGCATCTTCTCCAGTTCTTTGAACATTTCCTTCATTTCGTCAGTCATTACCTGCTCAAAAAGTTCTTGAACCTGCTTCTGCTTTTCCACAATTCGCTCTTCTTGTTCTTGATAATCACTCTGTTCATTTTGCATTTGTTGATTTTCTTGCTTTGCCTGCTCAATATTTTTTTCTAGCTCTTTTTGCTTTTCAAGCAACTCCTCTAATTGTTTTTTATCTTCCCAGGAAAGTTCCTTTTTCTCCATCAATTTCTTTTGGAATTTCTCTAAATCCTCTTGTAATTCTTTGGCGTCAGTCAAACTCTCCTCAAGTTTTTTCTTAATCTTTTCGCTGCTTTTCTCTGTTTGTTCTGCTAATTCGTCTTTTGTAGGGGCTTTAAAAATCATTTTCGTTGACTTAGTAGATTTGCTTCCGTTGATGCCATCATTATCCCAAACCTCAAAATAGTAATCAATTTGATCTCCTGCAGATACAGATAGATTACTTATATCCCAATAATGAAAAAAATGATCTTTTGTCGTTCTATTTACTAAGATTTCTTGTGTCACTAAATCCTTTAGGGCAGCAGAATCAGACTTGCTAAATTTGTAATTAAATGTCATTCTCTTAAGCCCATAATCGTCTTCGATGTTTCCTCTAAAATAAATCCGTTTGCTCGATAATGAATCGACCTGTTCTTCAACCTCAATTGACGGATATTGATCGGGAACAACACTTATCGAATACATCACAGAATCCTTTCCGTTCATGAACTCATTGCTTGTTGAAACAAAATAATTATTGCTTTTCCGGAAGCGATCAGCGTACTTATGCTTAGCCTCTGTGGATTGAGCTAAAACGAATGATGTATCGGCAAAACTCATCCTCAGCTTGTCCGCGTCTTTGGTTGTAAACGTCCAAACAACCTCTGTCCCTTCGGGAACAACCATGTCGCCTGTATTATTAAGCGATTGGTTTTCTCTGCCTATATATCCTGGATAATTTAATTTAACATTGAATCCCAAAAGGAGAGGTTTTGGATCAACCATAATTTCTTGTCTTGCCGAATAAAAGCCATCTGCAACAAGTCTAAACTCTGTTTTTTCTTGAATGTTCTTTATCGTATAACTAAATTCCGTCTTAGATATTTTTTTCAACCGAAACCGACTTCCGTTCATTTCTATGAAAGCATTGTTTGGCAGCTCTTCTCCTTCTACCGCAATAGAAATTGTATAATTATCTCCCTTAATTGCCTTTAGGTTTTCATTGGTTACAATAAGTGCAAAGGGTGCCGCAGGCGCAAAATGCTGGGTGTGATTTACCAACCGATAAGCTCCTTGTCTTAGCACGTTAGGCGCAACGAAAAACAATAGAAAAAGAACAACGATTGGGGGAAGGGCAAACTTAAAATACTTCCTGTTTTCCGAAAAATCAATTGCCGAAGCAAAAGGAATGGGGTTAATTTCCATTACTTTTTGATCAATGCTTGCGTACAACAATGCAGAATTACTATTGTCTGTTAGCTGTTTTAACTGCAATATATTCAACAATTTGTCTTGCACAGAAGTAAAATGAGATCCAATTATTTTTGCGGCTTCATCGTGTGAAAGGCCTTCGCCCATATTAAATAGTTTTGCTCCGGGTAGAACTAAAAACTTAACAATAGTTGCTCCTGAAACCAGAAGTAACGCGTAAAACAAACCGGTTCTAAGCGTAGTTTCAAACTCCCCAATGTAATCAATCAAAACTGTCAATAGAAAATAGGAGAGAAGAAGCGCTAGAGAATATATTGCGCCCTTTATTAGCTGGTTTTTATAAAACCTGCGGATAAATTCATCAAGCTTTGCGATTAGCTCGTTATATGTGGAAAGAGTGTTTGACACCAGAACAAAATTAGAGAATAATCTCCGATAAAGATTAACTCTGTTTTTAATCAAAAATTGTACCTTTTCTCTAAGAGTATTTTTGATACATTCGCTTAGATTTATTCAGCGCTTACAAACCCCTGTGATAACCGACTTTTTACAGCAGTCTATTCTTAGAATTAACGAAAACACTATTCGAGTTGAAAAGTGTCTTTCGGTGTTAACTGAAGAGCAAGTTTGGTCGCTCCCTCTTTCTTTGATTGATCTCCAAGGGAATAACAAGCCCGTGTTAAACTCGATTGGAAATTTGATTCTTCACCTTGAGGGAAATATTACCCAGTACATAAACTCTTCGTTGGGTGGCGCAGATGATGTTAGGTTTCGTGTCGCTGAATTTGCCCCAAACCAAAAAATTGGTGCCACCAAGCTCCTTAAGCGAATAACAAAGTGTTCAACAAAAGCTGTTGATATTATTGCTTCGGCAACAGAAATAGAACTAAATAAAAAAAGACTCGTTCAAGGGTTTCAGCTATCGGGAACAGGAATAATTATTCACGTTGTCGAACATTATTCGTATCATGTAGGCCAAATAGCACTGATAACGAAATTATTTACCAATGAAGATTTAGGTTTTTACGCCAATTTAGATCTTAACATAACGAATGACATTTGAAATTTACAGAACTTAAATTACACGACCAGCTAATTGAAGGGCTTGGTTACATGGGGTTTGAAGACGCCACTCCAATTCAAGAGGCAGCAATGCCTAAAATTCTTGCAGGCAACGATTTAATTGGCTGCGCACAAACAGGAACAGGAAAAACTGCTGCATTTATTTTACCTGTACTGCATAAATTAGCTGGCAAAACCGCGAAAGGATTAAACACATTGGTGATTTGCCCAACAAGAGAATTAGCTATTCAAATTGAGCAAGAAATACAAGGTTTTTCCTACTTTACAGGAGCAAGTTCCCTTGCAATATACGGTGGCGGGGATGGCACAAACTGGGAGGCTCAAAAATCTGCCCTTACAGATGGGTGCAATATTGTTGTTGCAACACCGGGCAAGCTAATGTCTCATATTAATATGGGGTATGTGGATTTCTCAAACATTGAGCATTTAATTCTCGATGAAGCAGACAGAATGCTTGACATGGGTTTTGTGGATGATATTTTAAAAATCATCAAAAAAATGCCTAAGGAAAGACAATCGCTTTTCTTTAGCGCGACAATGCCCTCTAAAATTCGAGAATTTGCCTCTAAAATATTAAAAGCAGAATATGAGGAAATTAGTATGGCCATTTCTAAGCCTGCTGCAGGAGTTTTACAGGCGGCTTATTTGGCTTACGATGCTCAAAAAGCGCAACTGCTTACACAGCTAATAGATAAGAATCCTGAATACGAAAGCATTATCGTTTTTACTTCAACCAAGCGAAAGGTTGCTGATATTATGAATGCGTTCAGGGGGAAGAAATACGAAGTTGCTGCGATATCTTCAGATTACGAGCAAAAGCAAAGGGAGGCTGTTTTGCTGGGTTTTCGATCGAAAAGAGTGCGAGTTTTAGTAGCTACTGATGTCGTTAGTAGGGGTATTGATATTAAAGATATCAACTTGGTTGTAAACTTCGATGTGCCTAATGATGCGCCAGATTATGTTCATAGGGTTGGAAGAACGGCGCGGGCAAATACTACTGGTGTCGCTTTGACTTTTGTGAACGAAGATGATATGTACAAAATGCATAAAATTGAAGAATTAATAGGGTCTGAAGTGCCTAAGTCTCCTCTTCCTGAAGGGTTTGGGCCAGGCCCTAAATGGGATCCTTCGTATAGAAAGAAAAGGATTGGTCATGCCGGCGGAGGCAAGAAGCCCTTCAAAAAAGGAAAGCGCCCTTTCAACAAGAAATGGCACTCCGGCAAACCAAAAAACAACGGCTAACAGAGGTGCCAATTATTGAGTCGTCATATCGGGCGCCTTTTCCTTTCCGTGGGCCGCATTTAACAACGATTCTAGCTAAGCTGGTGAGAGCAGTAAAGCCTTTAAAATATATTCGTGAACGAATTTCAACTCCCGATAACGACTTTATTGATTTAGACTTTGTAAAAAACAACCATACTCGCACTGCTGTATTAATTCATGGATTAGAAAGTTGTTCCGATTCAA
>Ga0115569_10004336_pt1 | contig 10256 bp, 10 predicted proteins | sample COGITO_mtgs_1205_2_FD_87295 | JGI IMG/M metagenome (GOLD analysis project Ga0115569, IMG submission 87295) | Pelagic marine microbial communities from North Sea - COGITO_mtgs_120503 | ecosystem: Environmental > Aquatic > Marine > Epipelagic | place: Germany:Helgoland, sampling site Kabeltonne...
TAAAAGACTTTAATTTAAGAAATATCAAAATATTAAAGGATAAATTTAAGTGTAGAGTGGGAATTTCAGATCATTCAACTGATAATAGAGTTGCCATTACTGCGATTGCTAGTGGAGCAGAAGTTATTGAAAAACATATTGCCTTAGATAATCAAACAAAAGGATTTGATATAGATTTTTCACTAAAAGGAAAAGAAATAAAAAAATTAAGAGATGATATTGATGTTACTTTTCAACTTTTAGGCAAGAATAGTTTTTTTAGAAATAAAAGTGAAAATCAATCTAAAGTATTTAGAAGGTCAATATTTACTACTAAGAGCATAAAAAAAGGTGAAAAATTTTCTAAAGATAACATTAGAATTATTAGACCTGGATATGGGTTGCCACCTAAATATTATAATAAAATTATAAATAAAAAATCTCCAGTAAATATTTTAAAGGACGAACCGTTAAAAACTGATATATTAAAGAATATATAATAAGAGTTTAAATCTTACCAATATAGTTTTGATTTAGTTCGATCCAGTTCTTAAGTTCAGATTTTGTCATCCATTCTTGGTTATTATCACTACTATAAACAAACCCTTCTGGAACTTTTACGCCACCCTTAATAAATGAATCATGTTTTATCCATTCTTTATTAATATGTGGTATAATCTTAAAATAATTAGAATATTCATAGGTTAAATGACTATCGTCAGCACTTATCATTTGTTCATGTATTTTTTCACCTGCTCGGATACCAATAATTTCATGCTTAGATTTTGGTGCAATTACATTAGCAATATCTGTTACTTTCATAGATGGAATTTTTCTAATATAAATTTCACCTCCTACCATATCTTCAAAAGCGTTCCATACAAGCTCAACTCCTTGGTTAAGTGTAATCATGAAACGTGTCATGCGTTCATCCGTGATAGGTAATTCCCCCTTGCCTTTTAACGATAAAAAAAATGGTATTACAGAACCTCTTGAGCCCATTACGTTGCCATATCTTACAACAGAAAAACGTGTTTTGTGCCCTCCTGCATAGGATGAATTACTAGCAACAAATAATTTATCTGATGCTAACTTTGTTGCACCATAAAGGTTAATCGGGCTACTTGCTTTATCTGTTGAAAGCGCCACAACTTGCTTTACATTTTGATCAATGCATGCATCAATTAAATTCATAGCACCATTAATATTAGTTTTTATACACTCAAAAGGATTATATTCTGCTGTAGGAACAATCTTAGTTGCGGCTGCATGTACTACAAAATCTATACCTTGCAAAGCACGGTAAAGTCTATCTTTATCACGCACATCACCAATAAAAAAACGCACTCTTGGGTCGTTCTTAAATAGTTTTGCCATATCCCACTGCTTCATTTCATCTCGAGAAAAAATGACTAAACGTTTAGGGTTATATTTTTCAAGTGTAAGTGGAATAAAACTATTTCCGAAAGAGCCTGTACCACCAGTGATAAGTATAGAAGAATTTTTAAGCATTTTTTTTCTTTTATATTTTTATAATATTTATCAAACAATTAGAAAATGTCATTAACTTTGACAACTTTTTCATATATTATTAAAAAAATCATCCGATAACATTTTGAGAGTAAAGATTAATTTTTAAATCCTTTAAAATTTACAATTGTTCTTGTTGTTTTTGACTTTTCAAGTTCATGATAAGGAGTATAGAATCTATCACCTACTTTTATATTTTTAATTACATTATTGCCTTCTTTATCCAGCACCTCTTCTATTAAAAGTGTGTGCTTAAACTTTGTGGAAACTACTATCCAATCCTTATCATGCCTAGACACGATACCCGACATATAGGGATGATTTGAACTATCTCCACCATGAAGATGAGCTTTTTTTATATACAGTTTTCCAAAATTTTTATTATTCAAAAATGTTGAGGCACCCTTATAAGGTTCATCAAAAGCATTTATAAAATTATATAAATCATAAGAATCCAATTCCCAATTAATTAATCCATCAATTTCTGTATTTAATCTTGGGTTGTACCTTCCTAAATAATTTATTTGCGGTTTTAAATCAAAAAATATTCCATTTTTTACTTTTTTTAAAAATTCTAAATAAAATTCAATAAATTTTTTTAATCCGTAATATTCAAAATCCTTTGGAATTTGACATTGTTTTGGAAATAATGATAAATGATTTTCAATAATTGGGCCTGTATCAATTCCTTCATCTATTAAATGAACAAGCTGATTATCTATTCTATCTTCTCTCATAATTTTCCAGGAAAAGCCACCACCACCAGCATCTAGGGGTAATCTGGTACTATGAAAATTCACAAGATTATTTAAGAAAAAATTCTCAATTATATTTTTTTTAAAAATATACCTAGCACCAAGACTTATGAAAATTGTATTTTCTGCTTTTACTTTTTTTTTGACAAAATCTTTGAATTTTTTGTCTATAATATCAAAAATATCAAAATTTAATTTTTTATCTATTAATTTTGATTGATGAGAGCTTGTAATTATTATTGTATCTAATTTAAGTGTATTATTTATTTTAATTAATTCTGAAAAAACACTACTTTCTCCCAAAAAAACTACAGATTTTAAATTTTTAATATAAAATTTATTATTATTAATCACAATTAATCTTTACCTAATTAAAGAGATAGATTCAATTTGTTTTAATAAAATTTTAAACAATAATAATGGTGTTGAACTTAAATTTTTTCTAAATTGATAATTTCTTCAAAGGTCCCTTGATTAATAAGCTGACCATTTTCAAGTTTAAAGATAATGTCACAGTTCTTAACTGTGTTTAGCCGATGAGCAATTAAAATAACAGTAATATCTTTACTAAGATTATTTATAGCATCCATCACTACTTTTTCAGTTTGATTATCTAAAGCACTCGTTGCTTCATCTAAGATAAGTACTTTTGGACTGTGATATAAAGCTCTTGCAATTCCAATTCTTTGACGTTGCCCACCTGATAACCTAACTCCTCTTTCACCAACAGTAGTAAGATATTTCTTGGGCAATTCATCCATAATAAAGTCGTATAAATTGGCAATTTTACAAACTTTTTCTATAGCTACTTGATCAATTTTGCTAGGATCAACTCCCAAAGCTATGTTACCCACAATAGTATCATCAGAAAGATATATGTGTTGGGGCACATATCCAATAGATTGTTGCCAGGATCTTGAATTTTGCTGTGTTATAATCTTTCCATCAACTTCTAAAGTGCCTTTTTGGGCCTCAAGAAGACCTAGAATGATATCAACCATTGTGGTTTTACCACTACCAGTAGCACCTATTAATCCAACAGTAGCTTTAGCAGGAATACTCAAATTTATATCTTTTAATGCTGTTCGTGATGCATTTGGATAATTATAATGAATGTTTTTTAGAGAAATTGACCTATTAAAATGTAAAAGTTTTTGATTCTGATTAACATTAAAAGGTTTAAGATTTTTTTTATCATCATATAGCTTGTCAATTGCAGGACCAGCAAAAGTAAGTTGGGTAAAAGACCTATAAATTTGCTGAAGTGCTGGCATCAAACGATAGCCAGCAAAAACATATAAGCTTACGACAGGTAAAGCATTATTGAAGCTTCCTGTAGTTGTCATTTTGTATAAAATTATCAACATAATGCCTCCAAAAGCTATGGCTTCAAGAAAAAAGCGAGGTAATTGACTTAAAATTGTAGAAGAAGCTTGAGTGCGCGCATAAGCTTCCGCGGATTTAGAGAATTGTTTAATATAAGTTTGCTCTAAGCCACTAATTTTAACTTCCTTAATAGCACCAAAGGCTTCACTAACAGCTAAAAATCGTAATTCATTATTTTTTAAACGTATTTTTCCAATTCGACCTAGATAACTACGTATAGAAAAAAAAATGACCCCATAAAATAAACCAAGTGAAAGACTTATAATAAGAGCAAGTTTTGGATCAGTTATAATTAACAAAATTATTAATGTAATTGCGACTAACCCTTTAGATAACAAATCTAATAAATTTCTCATACCGCCTCCAATAACTCCACCCACTTCTGATAAAATATTTTTTCCAAGCTCAGCACTATGGTGATTTAAGAACCAGCTATAAGGTTGATGTAGATATCCTTCAACAAAACTTTTGCCAACAGTATATTCACGCATCTGAATAAATCTAATTTGAAAATAAGTTGTTAAAGCTTTAAAAGTGAGTGAAAAAATTAATATTAGAAATACAAGAATACCTAAAGCAAAAAGAAACTGTTGATTGTTTTCAACACCCAATTTGCTAAAAAATTGAAAAATATTATTTAAAATTAAATTTGTTTCAATAAGACTTGGATTTGTAAGAACTGCCATAAAGGGCAATATAGAAGCCACTCCAATCATATCTAATATAGCCATTATTAAAATCATTAACAATAACAACCCTGCACGTTTACGCTCATGAGGAGTAAGTAAAAATAATAATTTTTTAATAGTTTGCATTAAACTTTTAATTAGTTCGTTAGCGTTGGCTTATATAACCATTAATGTACAGATTCATCTTTTTTATATAAATTAAACAATTATTTATCTATAAAACGACTTAGAAATATAATGATATACAAAGATAATAAAGTTATTGCAATAATACCAGCAAGATCTGGGTCGAAATCAATAAAAGATAAAAATATCATAAATTTAAGAGGCAAACCTTTGATTGCTTGGTCAATAGAGCAATGTTTAAAGTCAAAAAAAATAGATGAAGTCTATTTTACAACAGACTCTAAGAAGTATGCGGGAATTGCAAAAAAATTTGGTTTAAAAAAAATAGTTTATAGACCAAAATCTATATCCAGTGACAAATCAACTGATTACGAGTTTGTACAGCATTTTATTGATAATATTGATTTTAATCATGAAGTAATTGCACATATAAGGCCAACTACACCATTCAGAAACGTAATCCTACTAGATAAGATAATTGAATATTTTATTAAAAATAAAAAATACTCATCTTTGAGAACTATTCATGAAAATCCTGAAACAGCATACAAATCTTTTGAATTAAAAAATAAATTTCTTAAGCCCTTAATTGGGGTAAAAAAAACGATGGATCAATTAAATAATCCAAGACAAAATTTTTCAAAAACTTACTCTGCAAATGGTTATGTAGATTTGTATAGGAAAGAATTTATCTTAAAAAACAAAAAACTCTTTGGAAATAAAGTAATGGGATATATTACACCATTGACAATGGAAATTGACAGTAAAGCTGAACTTGACTATATGAATTTTAATGAAAATAATTAAAACACAAAATAGATTTATAAAAACTAAAATTCCTGCACCTGGTACATTTAAAATTATAAAAAGTTTGACAAAAAGTGAATCAAGATCGATGCAGGGACAATTACCAATAATTTGGTCTAAGGCAGAGGGACATTCGCTGGTTGATATAGGAGGTAATAAATTTATTGATTTTACCTCAACTATATTTGTTGCAAATATTGGTCACTCAAACAATAACTTAATTAAAAATCTTAAAAAAGCGTTAGATAAAAAATTACTCCATAGTTATGCATATTTTAATAGTAGTAGAGAAAAATATTTAAAAAACTTAGTCAAATTTGCTGGTAAAAATTTTGAAAAAGCTTTTTTAATGTCTGCAGGCACTGAAGCCACTGAGGCAGCATTAAAACTGATGAGATTGTATGGTCAAAAAGTAAAAAAAAGAAAATTAGGAATAATATGTATTGATGGAAATTGGCATGGTAGAACAATGGGTGCCCAAATGATGAGTGGAAATAAAGAACAAAAAAAATGGATTGGATATGAAGATAAGAACATTCATCATATAAAATTTCCTTATCCATGGGAATTAGAAAAAATTACTCCAAAAGATTTTTTGAATAAATGTTTAAAAAAATTAAAAAAAAAAATTGATTTAAAAAAAGATATTTGTGGATTTATGCTTGAAACATTCCAAGGTTGGGGAGCTATTTTTTATCCTAAAGAATTTGTTAAAGAAATCTCTAAGTTATGCAAACAAAATAAGATATTGTTAACCTTTGATGAAATGCAAGCCGGTTTTGGAAGAACAGGGAAAAAATTTGGATACGAACACTATGATGTGAAACCAGACTTAATTTGTTGTGGAAAAGGCATGGGAGGTGGTGTGGCCTTATCAGGTGTGATTGGTAAAAAAAAAATAATGGATTTACCGTCTGTTGGTGAAATGAGTAGTACAAATTCTGCAAACCCCTTGGCATGCGTTGCAGGAATGAGTGTTATTGATGAAATTAATAATAAAAAAATATTAAATAAGGTTAATGAGAATGGAAAATACTTAAAAAAAGGATTAGAAAATATAATGTATCAAAATTCTAGTTCTATAAAATATGTAATGGGAAAAGGCATGATTTATGCCTTAATTTTTGACAAACAAATACCAAATATCGGTATGAAATTAAAAAAAATATGTTTTGGCGCAATGCAAAATGGATTGCTAGTTGTTTATACTGGAAGAGAGTCAATAAAAATTGGACCACCTTTAACAATAACTAAAAAAGCAATTAAAGAGGGTTTACAAGTTTTACAAGAACAAATTTCTAAAATATTTAAAAAAAATAATTAAAATGACAGTTTTAGGTTATAGACATACAGGCATTATTTGTAGAGATATAAAAAAAAGTTTATATTTTTATAAAAATCTTTTGGGTCTGAAAGTTGTTCAGGAATTTTGGGATCAAACAGATTATATTAATAAAGTATCTGGAATGAAAAATGCCAAAGTTCATTTTATAAAACTTAAAATGAAAAGTGGTGAAATATTAGAATTATTAAGATATCCAACTCATAATACAAAATTGCCAAAATTGCCTATCCATAATACTGGAATTTTACACATAGCACTTCAAGTTGAAAATATTGAAAAGACTTATTTAAAATTAAAAAAAAAAGGTATTAAATTTATTAGTGAACCTACTTTATCATCAGAAAAATTTGCTAAGGTATGTTTTTGTATTGATCCAAATAATGTAAGAGTGGAATTGGTAGAAATCCTCTTTAAACAAAACAAATAATAAATTTTTCAGTCACTAAAAAATAATTAAATTATATAATTGTTCTGCCCCCATCAGCAACAATAATTGACCCTGTCATATAAGATGAAAGGTCACTGCAGAGAAATAAAATTAAGCCATTATATTCATTTTTCTTAGCCATTCTTCCAAGTGGAATTAATTTATTTATATTTTTAACAAAAGAACTGTCTTGTTTATTATAAATTCCACCAGGAGCAATAGCATTACATCTTATATTCTTTTTACCCCAGTAGGATGCTGTATATTTTGTTAAACCAATAATACCATGTTTTACAACTGAATAAGTGACAGGTTTAATAAAACCACTTTTTTCATAAATTCTTTGATCTGGAGCAATAATTCCTAAATCTGAAGATACGTTTATAATTGTACCCTTTTTAAATTTTGACATATAAGATCCAAACACTTTGGTACAAAGATAACTACCTTTTAAACTTACAGAAATATCTTTATCCCACAAATTATTTGGGAAAGTTTCTAATTTTAAATTATTTTTTTTTGACTTTGATGGTGGATAATCAATAGCTGCATTATTTATTAAAACATCAATTTTTATTTTTTTTGATTTAAAAAAATTTAAGACTTTTTTTAATTCTACTTCATTTGTGATGTCAGATTTAAACTGTTTTGCTAATGTTCTTTTTTTAGGTTTTTTAACATCAATTATATAAACATTAGATTTTTCATTCAGTAAAGCTTCAGTGATTTGACTACCTAAAAAACCATTACCACCAGTGATTATAACATTTTTATTTTCAAGATTTAGTGATATTTTTTTCATTAATTATTTATAATTTAGAGTATAAGAATAGATTAAAAAATAAATATTTATATGAAAAAACCATACTTAATTGCAGAAATAGGAATTAACCATAACGGAGATATTAATATAGCTAAACAATTAATTAAAAATGCTAAAGATTGTGAATTTGATGCTGTAAAATTTCAGAAAAGAACCATTGACCTTGTCTATGACGAAAAAACTCTTGATACACCAAGAGAAAGTCCATGGGGTACAACCACAAGAGAACAAAAATTGGGTCTTGAGTTTGAAAAAGATGAATATAATGAAATCAATAAATATTGTAAAGAGCTCAAAATAGACTGGTTTGTTTCAGCTTGGGATATTAAAAGTCTGGAATTTTTGGATAATTATGATTTGAAATATCACAAAATTGCTTCAGCAATGATTGTTGATAATAAATTTCTAAATGAAGTTGCAAAGAGAAATAAACATACTTTTATTTCTACAGGCATGTCATCAAAAGAAGATATTGATAATGCTGTTAAAATTTTTAAAAAAAATAATTGCAGCTTTGAGTTGATGCATTGTGTTTCAACTTATCCAATGAAAATTGAAGATGCTAATTTAGTTACAATTAACCAGCTAAAAAGTGAGTATAATTGTAATGTTGGATATAGTGGTCATGAAAATGGAGTTGTTGTATCCATCGCAGCAACGATGTTGGGTATTACTTCTCTTGAACGACATATAACTTTAGATAGAATAATGTATGGATCGGATCAAGCAGCATCGCTAGAATTATCTGGAATGAAAAGTCTTACTGAGTCTATTGATAAAGTTTTAGTATCACTAGGTGAGCCATCCCTAGGTAAAATAATAGATGAAGAAATACCAATAGCTAGAAAACTAAGAGCCCACATCAAAAATTAGAATTCAAACAATGACAAAGATTGAAATTGAACTACAAAATCAATTAGAGGAAAATATAAGTGCTCACAAACATATATTAGAAATGTCTGAAGATATAATTGAAGTAATTCAAAATATTCATAAAAAATTAAAAAAAGGGGGAAAAATATTATTTTGTGGAAATGGTGGTTCAGCTGCAGATGCACAACATTTAGCAGCAGAATTTATTGTAAGATTAAGACCACATATAGATAGAAATCCAATACCTGCTTTAACTTTAGCTCAAGACACATCAACACTCACAGCATGCGGTAATGATTATAACTTTGAAGATATCTTTTTAAGGCCTTTTAAAGCATTTGCTCAAAAAAATGATATTTTAGTATGCATTACAACTTCTGGTAATTCTAAGAATATTTTAAAAGTATTAAAAGAAGCAAAAAAAAAAAAAATTTACTCAGTTTGTTTGTTGGGAAAAAATGGTGGAAAGGCAAAAAAAATGTGCAGTAAATCCTTAATAGTATCATCAAACAATACTGCAAGAATACAAGAATGTCATATTTTTCTTGGTCACTTTATTTTAGAAAAAGTCGAAGATTTAATAATATAAAAAAATAATATTAATTTTTAAGCCTACCGATTTGAATTAATAATATATAAAAATATATAACAACAAATTAATCAATTTTAAAGCATCGTGATAGTAGTATTTTATTTTAAAGTTACTTTTTAACCTTTATTTGTGAATAGTCTTTTATAGGTTTTAGTTCTAAAATTTTTAAGTAAAAATTTTTTTTTAGTAAATACAACGATAAAAAATCTCCTTTTAACATTTGGAAAAACATTATTAATTTGAGAAAAATTAGTTGCTAAATCAGGATATACTTGAGGAAAAAAATCGTTTTTTATAAAATATTCAATAATCATATTAAATGAAAAACAATTTATAAAATAAGGTACTTTCAAATTCTTTTTATTTTTTACAATTAGAACCTCTTCTTCTGATGATAAAAAAGTTCTTAAAATAATAATTTTTTTTGTGCTTGAAATTATATTTTTTATAATTTTTTCTGGCTTTTCTGTATGTTCTAAAGTGTCTGCAATTATAGAAATATCTGATTTTCGCAAATTAGTATTTTCGATATTTGCTATCTTATATTTTTTTTTCAATTCAGGAAACTTTGTTAATCCTAAATTAATAAAATTTTTATCAATATCATATCCAAAATAATCACATAAATATTTGTTAATTTTAATTTCTTTATAAAATTGAAAATAATTACATCCCAAATCATTTATTTTTGGATTTGAATAATTTAATTTTTTAATAATTTCAAAAACTTGTTGACACCAAGTAAGTCTAACTTTTTCTAATCTTTTTTTATAGAGTTTAAATTGCTTATCTCCAAATGTTTTAGAAGTATGTCCTATATACTCTCCAGGAAATTTTTTTTTCTCTTTTTTAATTTTTTTGTTTAGAGAAAAAAAAGATTTAATTTTCATACAAATAATTATTTAGATAATTTAATATTTTTAA
>Ga0115569_10004354_pt1 | contig 10233 bp, 4 predicted proteins | sample COGITO_mtgs_1205_2_FD_87295 | JGI IMG/M metagenome (GOLD analysis project Ga0115569, IMG submission 87295) | Pelagic marine microbial communities from North Sea - COGITO_mtgs_120503 | ecosystem: Environmental > Aquatic > Marine > Epipelagic | place: Germany:Helgoland, sampling site Kabeltonne...
CTACCTATCAAATGAACTCTTGCGCTTTGGAGGCATTAAAACCATTCGAGGGTTTGAAGAAAACAGCATTAATGCAAGTGCTTTTGGGGTCATTGCATCCGAATATCGATTAAGACTTAGCCCTACTTTGTATATTCATTCTATTATTGATGCTGCTTACTTTAACACACCTATTAAGAAAGACCAAAAACTAATAGGACTGGGATTTGGATTTGGACTGGCAACTCAAGCGGGTATTCTAAAATTCAACCTCGCCAATGGGCAAGTAGAAAATCAAAACTTCCGATTTTCAGATTCAAAAGTACACTTAAGCTTAACTGCTCGCTTCTGACAAAAATAAATTTCTAAAAAACACATTCAATTTGTTAAAAAATTGTTAAAATACTAAGACATTTGTTTTGTATTTAACATTTTATTGTGATATTGGCTTTCATAACTGAAAAATCTATAAAATGAAACCCAAATTTAAAATGATTTTAACGCTCTTTACAGCGTTAATTGTGCAACTAACCTTTGCACAACAAAAAACAGTGTCAGGAACCGTTTCGGACGAAAATGGCTTGCCGCTTATAGGTGCCACAGTTGTCATTTCAGGAACTTCTTCTGGAACAACAACCGATTTTGATGGAAAATACATGCTAAATGCCAGCACAGGTGATGTGTTAAATTTTAGCTATGTAGGCTATTCAGGCCAAAATATTACGGTCGGCTCTTCTAATACGCTAAACATATCTATGCAATCTGACGATTCATTAGAAGAAGTGGTTGTTACAGCTCTTGGAATAAAGAGGACAGCTAGATCTATAGGCTATGGAATTACAACTCTAAAAGCAAATGAACTAAATGAAGTTAGAGCCACAAGTTCATTAGGTGCTTTAGCTGGTAAAAGTTCAGGGGTTGTTGTTCAAAACCAATCAGGAAACGTCGGGGGATCTCAAAGAGTTCTAATTAGAGGTATTTCTACTTTGAACGGCAATCAACAACCACTTTTTGTTGTAAATGGAGTACCAATATCTAATTCACAAACGGCAACTGGCTCAAGAGTTTCTGGAGGTTTTGACTTTGGAAACAGAGCTCAAGATATTAATCCCGATGATATTGAAACTTTATCTATATTAAAAGGAGCTTCTGCAGCAGCATTATATGGGTCTCGTGCTGCAAATGGAGTAATTATTATTACCACTAAAAAAGGAAAAAAAGGAAGTAAAGCCTCTGTCGTTATAAACTCAAGTTTAAGATTTGATACACCTTTAGTTTTACCTGATTTTCAAAACGAATATGCTTTCGGAACAGAAGATGATGACGGTGTACCAGTAACTGATGAAAGTATTCAGATTAATGGAGACCCTGATGGCACTGCTAATCCTGGAGATCCTGGTTGGGGAGAAAGAATTAGTGATTTGGTTAATGCAGGGAGAACTTATATTAACTATGATGGCACAGTTGCAAATTTTAAAGCATTTGACAAAAATGTTGAAGATTTTTACAACGTAGGCATTACCGCTGTAACTTCTCTCGCTATTTCTGGAGCTACTGATGTTGCCGATTACAGATTTAGTTTATCTCATAATGATCAAAAAGGTATTATTCCTGGGTCTGGATTAAATAGAACTAACATTGGTATAAACTCTGGTTTTACTATTTCTGAAAAATTAAAAGCAAGAACTAACATTAACTATGTTAGAACTAACATTTCTGGAACTGCAGCAGCGGGTGCCAACAACCCTAACATAATAACAAATATCGTTAATGGTTTACCAAGAATCGCAGATATAAACATCTTTAGTGATTATATAGATCGAGATGGTAACCAATTAAATTCTGTGGGAGTACAAGTAAACAACCCATATTGGGTTACTTACAGTAATGCACCTACTGTAACGATTCAGAGATTTTACGGAAATTCTCAGTTAGAGTATGAACCAATTGAAAATTTAAACTTTTTAGGCAGGGTTGGTTATGATACTTTTACAGACACTAGGCTAATAGTAAATAGAATAGGAACTTTGGGAAGAGTTAGAGGAAGATTCAGGGACGACCTTATCAATCAAAGAGAATTAACTTTAGATTTTATGGCTTCTTATGATTTTAATATAACTGAAGATTTAGGTCTATCTACAAGAACAGGTGTTCAATGGAACGAAAGAGTTTTTGAAAGATTTGGTAATGAAGGAACAAACTTAACTGTTCAAGGTTTATTTCATCCAGGAAATGCAGAGAATAATGTGCCTAGAAAAGACTTTTCTCTAAGAAGAATTTTTGGTGTATTTGGTGATATTACTTTAGATTATAAAAATTGGGCATTCTTGAATGCTACTGGACGTCATGATTCTTCATCGACTTTACCACTTCAAAACAGAAACTTCTTTTACCCATCAATATCTAGTAGTGTTGTTTTATCTGATGCCTTAGACATAAAGTCTGATGTATTAAGTTATTTAAAAGTAAGAGGTAACTGGGCAAATGTAGGTAACGACACTTTTGCTTATAGGACAACTTATAATTTTACACCTGACACAGGCTTCTTTGGACAATTTGGAACCGGAGGTAATTTCCCATTTGATGGTCAAGTTACCTTCAATTCTGGAGGTACATTACCTGACCCAAACTTAGTTGCTGAAAATCAAACAAATATTGAATTTGGCGTTGAATTTGGTTTATTTGATAACAGAATTACTTTTGATGCTACTTACTACAAAAACAAAACTAAAGATCAAATTGTTCTTTTACCCATTCCTGAAACTACAGGATTTGGATTTTTCTTAACAAACATTGGCGAAATTGAAAATAAAGGTATCGAGCTAGAGTTAGGTGCTAAAATTATTAGAACAAATGATTTTTTATGGAACCTTAACATTAACTTCACTAAAAATAAATTTACTGCTGTTGATTTAGGAGGTCGTCCTAATTTTCAACTTGCTAGTGGATTTAGCAGTTTAACAATTAGAGCCGTTGAAGGAGGAGAGTTAGAATTATACGGAACAGGCTTTGCTAGAGTTCAAGATGCTAATGGTGATGATATTGATGACCAAATATTAGTAAATGCTGACGGTCTAAGAACATCCGGATCAGAACGTAGTTTTGGCAGTATTTTTCCTGACTTCACTTCTGGAATAACTTCTGTTTTTAAATATAAAGGATTAACTTTATCTACAACATTTGATTACAGACATGGAGGTAAATTATTCTCTAACACTGTTGGTCAATTGAGAAGAAGTGGTCTTGCTATTGAGACTGCAGCTAATAATAGAGCTCCAATCGTAGATAGTGAAGCATTTATGCTAGATGAAAATGGAAACGCTGTTCCAAACACAATTGAAGCTAGTCCAGAGTCATATTGGAAAGCTTATTCTAGCGCCACTATCCCTGAAGGGAATATTTTTGATGCTACGTTTGTTAAATGGAGAGAGGTAAGCTTATCCTATAGTTTACCTTCTAGTGTTTTAGATAATACTTTTTTTGAAAGTATTTCTTTAGGAATTCAAGGAAGAAATTTAGCGATTTTTGGTTCTAAAGTTCCTCATATAAATCCGGAAGTAGCCTTAGGTGGCTCTGCGAGTAATCTTCAAGGCATTGAGAGAGGCGGTGTGCCAGGTTCAAGAAGTGTCGGTTTCAAGTTAAATCTTAAATTTTAAAATTATAATTTCATGAAAAAATTAATAAATATAAAATTCATAATATTATTACTGTTTGCAGTAACTTTAATAAATTGTGATGCATCTTTAGATGTAAATGAAGACCCATTGGCTGCATCCCAGATTGAAGCACAATTATTATACCCACAGTTTTTTTTACAAATGTCTAGCAATAGAACAATTGAATTAAACTCTGTTAACATACAAGCACAACATTGGACTAGCGGCGGTTCTGCCGGTGTTTTTAGAAACCCTGAAAGATATAGTCTTAGTCCTTTTACAATTGGAAATAATTTTACAGGTATTTATACGGGTGTTTTACGTAATTTAGATTTAGCAAAAGGATTGATAGAAAGAAATCAACCTAATCAATTAAATTCAATTGGTCAAATCAAAGTTTTTGAAGCATTCGCTTATTTGCACATTACTCAAATATATGGAGATGCTCCATTAACTGAAGCAATTCAAGTACTTGAATTCCCAAACCCTAATTTTGATAGTCAAGAAACCTTATTAAGAGGGGTCGTTGGTAGATTAGATGAAGCTATTACTCTATTATCTACTTCTACAGAAATAATAACTGATGCAGATTTAATTTACAATGGTAATAGGGAAAATTGGATAAGATTTGCCAATTCATTAAAATTAAAAACTTTAATGCTTATTGCTAATGTTAACCCTTCTTCTGTAAGTGCTGAAATTCAAGCTCTTTCAACTAATCCTATGTTGATTTTAAATAATTCTCAAAATGCATATCTAAGATATCCTGGAACCGTAGGTGAATCAAATCCTTTATGGCAAACTTTAGATAATTATTCTGGGGGAACTAACATTTTTTGGTATGCAGGAAAGACACTTGTAGATATTATGAATGCAAATAATGACCCTAGGAGAGCAACTTATTTTGATACTGAAGATGGAGGAATATATACTGGACAAAGCCAAGGCTTATTCGATCCAATTGATATATCTCACGTTAGCTTAAATATACTTAGAGCCGATTTAGAAGATCGTTTTTCTACTGCTGCTGAAACTAATTTCTTTTTAGCTGAAGCTGTTTTAAAAGGGATTATTTCTGGAGATGCACAATCATTTTACTCAACTGGCTTAAGAGCTTCTTTAGATTCTTATGATGGACAGCTAGGAGAAATAAGTGCAGCTGACAAAAATACATATATAAATGCTAGAGGCAGTATTACTTCATTGACTAACGCTGACGCAATTAAAAGAGTAAACATAGAACAGTATGTGGCTTTATTCACTAGAGGTTTAGAAGCATGGACTCATTGGAGAAGAACTAAAGTTCCTGATTTTCAATTACCTCAAAGTGCTTTATTAACGGATATAATTAGACGATATCCTTATCCAATAGATGAAATTTCTTCTAATGAAAACTCTCCAGATGGATCACTTCCTTTAATAACAAAAATGTGGTTTGAAAATTAATTTATTTATTTTCATTTAAAACACCTAACCATCGAATACCTGTAAACAAGCACTAACAACTCAAAGTTTTTATTTACCTAGTACAATAATCTAACAATCAGTACCATTAAAAGACCATCAAAAGTAAACTTTTGATGGTCTTTTAATATAAGCTCATTAGATTCTCAGACTCTAAACTACAACTGCTACTTTTTATAATCCCCTAAAAATAAAATGTTATACGTTAAAGGAATGTTAAAATAATAAGGGGGTTGTTTTTTATTTAGGATTTTATTAAGACATTGGTTTTGATAACAAAAAAATCAATAACAATGAAACCCAAATTTAAAATGATTTTAACGCTGTTTATGGCGTTAATCGTGCAGCTAACCTTTGCACAAGAAAAAACAATTTCTGGAACCGTTTCGGACGAAAATGGCTTGCCGCTTATAGGCGCCACAGTTGTCATTTCAGGAACTTCTTCTGGAACTACAACCGATTTTGATGGAAAATACATGCTAAATGCCAACACAGGTGATGTGCTGAATTTTAGTTATGTAGGCTATTCAGATCAAAACAAAACCGTTGGCGCAGCTAGCATTATTAATTTATCACTCCAACCAGACAACACCTTGGATGAAGTAGTGGTGACTGGTAGTGCAACTGGAAAATCAATTAAAGAATTAAGCTTTGCTTTAGGAACAGTTAAAAATGAACTTTTGGAGAACGTTCCTGCAGCATCAGCAGGTCAAGCTCTTCAAGGTAAAATTTCAGGTCTATCTGTCTCTCCTTCAGGGGGACAACCTGGAAGTGATGTTAATATCCAATTAAGAACTGCAAATTCAATAGCTACTGGTCAAAACCCATTAATTATATTAGATGGTGTGATTTTGGAAGGAGGCTTAGCAGATATTAACACAGAAGACATTGACCGCATTGAGGTAGCTAAAGGGGCTGCAGGTGCTTCCTTATATGGGTCAAGAGCGGCAAATGGTGTTATCCAAATATTTTCTAAACGCGGTAAATATAGTGATAAAGTTAACATTACCTATAGATCTGAATTTGGTTGGAAAGATGTGAATGCTGAATATGATTTAGCGACAACACATAAGTTTTTAATGCTTCCTGATGGCTCTGATTTTGATTTATCAACAGGTTCAAGGCAGCTTGACCCAGATGGGTTTGCTGATAATCCTTATCCAGCCGGTAGCCCCTTATATAATAATCAAGATAGAGTCTTTCAAACAGGGCTATACAATTCGCACTTTGCATCTGTGAATGGGGGAAGTGAAAATTCGAGATATTTATTCTCTTATTCAAGGCTTGAAGATGAAGGAATTTTTAAAGAGGTTAATAAATACAGAAGAGACAATTTCAGGTTAAATTTAGACAACAAAATATCTCAGAAACTAAACTTGAAAACGTCCCTATTTTATGGTAATTCAAAAAAAGATGCTGGAATTAATGCTGGTAATACAGGGAATATTCTTTTCTCTACATTAATGACAGAGCCAATACATGATCTGTTAGCTCCTAATGAAGAAGACGGCTCCCCTTACAATTATGATTTTGACACTATTGATACTAATAATAGAAACCCTCTTTATAGTTTGGCTAATAATAACAGAGAAGAAAGAAGAAATAGAGTTTTAGGTAATATAGCGTTAGATTATAAAGTTATGCCATGGTTAACTTTAGATGGTTCATATTCTTTTGATTACGAGAATAACTTCTTTGAAAACTATATACCAAAAGGATTTTTATCCGATACTCCTGACGGGAATGCTCAAAATGTAGGGTTTATTCAAAGATCTAATTTTAACGGTCGTGCTCAAAACACAAGATTTAATGCATTATTCTCTAAAGCTTTTGGTGCTGATGAGGCTTTTAATTTAAACTTTAGAGTAAGTTACTTAAATGAAAGATATCACAGTGAATTTAACAGTGCAGAAGGTTATAATTTGGGTGTTTCTGGTATTAAGTCATTAGACAACATTTCAGACAGACCAATTCTCGCTTCTCAATCTCAGGAAATTATATCTGATAGTTATTTTGCAATTGCTGATTTTGATTACAAAGGGAAATATATTTTTAGTGGGGTTGTAAGACGTGAAGCATCTTCATTATTTGGTCCTGAATCCAGATGGGCTAATTATTTTAGAACCAGTTTTGCCTACAGGTTAACAGAAGATTTTGAAATTCCAGGGGTTCAAGAATTAAAATTAAGAGCATCGTATGGTACAGCCGGCATTAGGCCAACGTACGAAATGCGTTTTGAAACATACACACTAAGAGTCGGACTAGCTCAAAGGTTGACTATAGGGAATACTAAGTTAAAACCTGCAAAATCAGGAGAATTGGAATTAGGTATTAATATAGATTTCTTAGATCGTTTTAATTTTGAATTTAACTATGTTAAAGCAATAACAGATGATCAAGTTCTTTTAACACCATTATCAGCTGCACTTGGATTTCCTGGCCAGTGGCGAAATGCTGGACAAATAGAAGGAACAACTCTTGAAGCTTCTTTAAACTATGATGTTATTAAAAATGATAATTTCTCATGGAATTTAGGCATTATTTGGGATAAATCTAAGCAAAAAATCACACGCCTAGATGTACCATCTTACCTCACTGGACCTGGATCGCAGAACACAACGTTCTTTAGAATAGAAGAAGGTCAAAACTTTGGTATTATGTATGGTCAAGATTTTATTAAATCTTTATCAGATTTACCAACGGGTGTTGATCCTAATGATTACCTAGTAAATGGTGAAGGATATGTAGTTGATGCGGCAACTGGATCAACGCCTGTGGCAAGAGTTGATGAAGAAGGCAATACATTTTTCAAAATTGGTGATATTACTCCAGATTTTAGAATGGGTATAAATACAACTTTAAAATATAAAAATTTCTCATTTTACACACTATTTGATTGGAAACAAGGGGGTGATATTTATAATAGAACCAATCAATGGTTATATCGCGATACCAGACATGCAGCTTCTGCAAATTCACAAACTCCAGCTAGTTTCTATGCAGGACTTTATAATACTGGTAATCCAAGTTCTGCATTTGTAGAAGATGGGTCATTCGTAAAACTAAGAGAACTTTCTCTTTACTATACGCTTGACGGTGAAAATATGGGTAACTTTATTAAGAGTATGAGAATAGGATTTATAGGGAGAAACTTATTTACTTGGTCTAACTATACTGGATTCGATCCTGAAATCACAAATCAAGCTGAAGCAAATAGATCAGACTTAACAAGTAGAGATACTAATGGTCTTGGCAGTAGTAACACTACTCCTGGAGGTGACCCTAATGTATTTAAGGTAGATAATTTTCCTTATCCTACTACCAAATCGTATAGCTTTTCTGTACAAGTAAACTTTTAAAAAAAAAACAAAATGAAAAAGTTAAAATATAATAATATCCTATTCATGAGTTTTATACTCATGTTTCTATCATGTACTGATGATATAGATAATGTTCCGAACCTTAGCAACCCAAATCAAGACCAAGTTCTAGCTACTCCTGCAGATTTAAATGCAGTTCTTGGAGGAGGCTACACAGCCTGGTGGCAAGCCAATAACAGAGATACCTATGCAGCCTTATCGGTTGCCGCTGATCATGGAACTGCTTCTTGGGGTAACTATGGCATGAGGGAGTTGTCATGGGAGCCAAGAAACCCGATACTTAATGCTGCTTCTTGGTCAGAGGCAAACGTTGTGGAGCAACCATGGCAAGGTAATTACAGTGCTATATTGGCTGCAAATGATGTTTTAAATGCCATAAATAATAACGGTATTGAATGGATTGAAGAAGGAGTAGACAGAACGCCTCAGCTTAAAGCCTCTTGTTTTTTCTTAAGAGGTTTAGGCTATGGTTATTTGGGGTTACTTTTTGAAAAAGGCTTTATTGTTGATGAGAATACTGATGTTGAACAAAAATTGCCATTTGTTACTTACAGTGAATTAATTGCACAATCTATAACAGATTTAGATGCCGCTATAGCCTTGGCTTCAAGTAATGATTTCACATTAACTGATAACTTTATTAATGGAGTTGAGCCTAATAGTGCTGAATTAATCAAGATATGTAATTCTTTTAAAGCACGATTTATTGTACAATCAGCAAGATTTCAAGATGAGACTAACACCATAGACTGGAACACTATAAAAACCCTTACCCAAAGTGGCATAACGGAAGATTTTGGACCAACTGGCGATACTGGAGTTCTTTGGTGGAGTAGTGTTTTTGTTTTTAGCGACTCACCAAATGGTTTTGGAGATTTTGGAGGACGATTAGACATGAGAGTTGTTAATTTACTGGATCCTAGTCAGCCAGAATTCTATCCAGCAACCTCTGGTGAGGTATTAGATAACCCAGAAATGACCACAGCTGATGCTAGAGTTGGAGATGGCAAGGATTTTGAATTTAGATCAGTTATTAGATTTTTTCCTGCTAGAGGACAGTTTCATTTTTCTCACTATATTAGCAAGCGTTATGCAAATGATGCTAACTTTTCAGACGGCTCAGATTCTAAACAACTTAAATCATTTATGCTTGAGGACAATAGACTGTTATTAGCTGAAGCACAAGCTAGATTAGGTGACCTTGGAGGTGCAGTTACAACTGTTAATGAAAGTTCTAGAGTAACTAGAGGAAATTTAACTCCTTTAGCAGGTGGTGCTCCTAAAGCGGAAATAATGGATGCCATTTTTTATGAGCGTTATATTGAATTATTCAATTCAGCTTGCGGAACTGCATTCTTTGATAGAAGAAGAACAAATCAATTACAAGTTGGAACCTTTAGACACTTCCCTGTACCCGCTACAGAATTACAGGTAATAGAAGAGAATTTATATACTTTAGGAGGTGTTAGCGCAGATCCTACAGGCGTGGTGCCACATTTTGATATTAGCTCTGCACCCGCTAGAACTGATGACACAAACATTCCTACTTTTAATTAAACAATAAACATAGTTTTGAGACGCCCAAAGTTTGGCGGATTAAATTGTGAAATTATTATTAATAGTTAAATCAATAAAAACCACCTTCGGGTGGTTTTTTTATGATCTTAAAATTAAGCTGATCAAGTAAACTTGAAAATCAACTCTACCCTCCCACAAGTTCAATAAGAGCTAATAAAACTAGCGTCACAACATTC
>Ga0115569_10004357_pt1 | contig 10226 bp, 7 predicted proteins | sample COGITO_mtgs_1205_2_FD_87295 | JGI IMG/M metagenome (GOLD analysis project Ga0115569, IMG submission 87295) | Pelagic marine microbial communities from North Sea - COGITO_mtgs_120503 | ecosystem: Environmental > Aquatic > Marine > Epipelagic | place: Germany:Helgoland, sampling site Kabeltonne...
CCATTGCGGTGCTTGAAGTATTCAACTCCTTCATTGAGTAATGGAATTAAATCTTGTTCCTTTAAGGCAGGTTGCGATCCAATTTTACTGAAACGATCCGTAACCACTAGCAGTCGTTCAATGTCCTTGGTCAACTCTTCAGCGACCTGCTTATTCTTTTCATCCTCCTTAAGCAGCTCCACCCAGGCAATCATAGAAGACAATGGCGTGCCTAATTGATGTGCTGTTTCTTTGCTCATTCCAACCCAAACTTGGTTCTGTTCTGCCTTGCGGGCTGTGCTGAACATTAAGTAAGCGATGACAATAAAAAGACCAATGATGCCAAACTGAACAAAAGGATAATACTTCAATTGCGTCAGTAAGAACGAGTCTTCATAGAACGCAAAGGCCTTTTTACCATTGATTTCAACTATCAAAGGCTCGTGCTGACTCAGCATCATTTCGAGCCTTTCATTCAAAAGAATTGAATCCTTGAGAATTGATTGTTCAACATTGCCTGCTTCAACAACCATTCTTGAGGCAGAGTCTAATAAAATCAATGGACTGGAGGCGGAATTAAGCATTAATTCAGAAATGAAAGACTCTTGCAGATCAGCGAATGTGGTTTTCAACTCAGAGAATAATCGCGAATCCATATAATGAAGAAAGACCTTGCTCTTGCCATAATAAGCGATCTCTATCGGATCATACTGAGCATTCATCTCATCAAGAACTTGACGTAAATACTTGCGCTCTTCCCTTCCTGTTGGAATTATAATGTTCCGATGTGAAGTAATATCTCCCTTTTCATTGGTAAGGATTACAGGAACTGTTGTATTGTCATTAAGCACATTCAACGCGAAGCTTACATCAGTAATATCAGGTCTTGCGAGATACTTTGTCGCTTCCAAATACAATTCTACTTTTCTTCGTTCGCCTGATTGCAGCTTTTCAAATAATTGACTTGTATACTGCACAAGTGTTGACCTCTTCTTTACCGCCTCAGCCCATATCTCCACTTTTGAGCGTTCTTCTTCAGCAATTTTATCTACCAAGGATTTTGTATACCAAAGTGACAAAGCCACGAATGACAATGCTGCACCAAACAAAAGAAGTTTCCAGCGCTGTTTATTGGAGTATATGTTGTAGGACCTAAACATTCAACTTTACGAATAAAAGACTATTTCAAACACGAATAGAAATTGAGAAGATCTAGAAGTCATCATCTTCGAATTCACCATCCTTCAATTTCTTTTTATCAGATTCGGTTTTCTTCATTAATTTATTGAGGAGGTTGGTTTCTTCTGGTTTCTTTTTATCGGGATCCTTGACTTCCTTCTTTTCTGTTGACTTCTCTTTTACGCCTTCAGGATCAAACTCTATTTGAAGTTCAGGCTTGTGTTCTTTGGTCGACTTTAAAGTTGTGTCGTTCTTGAAAACTCCGAACTCTTCTTTGAGCAAGCTTCTAACGGTTCTACCTTCCTCCTGAACCTCAGTTTTCACACTCTTGGAAATGTCAGTTCTTTTCACCTCCACTTCAAAGTCTTGTGCAGTGCCAATCATGGATAGATAAATTCGAGTTTTACCTTCATCGTCTCTTTGCACAAATTCATTGTAAGGCTCTTTGCGATCTTTCAATTCAAGCAATTCACTGAAGGCGAAATCAAGCTGATAGTCTATTTTATTATCAAAACCGTGTGTTCCGCTCACATTTATATTCAGAGCAGAAGACTTTATTTCCATTCTAGGAATACTTACTACCCCGTTTAGAATCGTGATTTCATTCTCAAGTGTTGCAAAACGAACTATTTCAAGACGTTTACGCAGTTCATCGGTTGAAATGAACAACCTAAGCATAGGCTTCTTCTTGATTTCATCAGCAACACTTATCAATGGCTTAAATCCGACCAAAGCTCCTTCGCTGATTTTAAGATCAATGGAAGAAGTGATACTTGGTGTTTGAATATTAAGCATAGAATCACATAAAGCCTGAAAGCTAATGTCTGCATTTAACCGACCTTCCAATACATCAGAAGTGATAAAGCTCTGTTCGAAATTATTAAAGGTTTCAAACAGTTGCTTCACATCAACATCAAAGGTTCTAAAATTCGTTTGAATCCCAAATTGATTTTCGCTAAAACGATATACGCCAATATCACCTTGCATGGTTCCACTTTGACTCATGAATTGTAACGCAGACGCTTCCACCTTAAATGAATTCATGAGCAGCCTACCACTGATTTCTTTAGCTTCGAATTTACCTTGTCGAAATGCTTTGGAAATAATCGTTAAATCCCAATTTGCGCGTGATGGAAAAGCCACCACTACGCCACTTTGACTGGAAGAAGTAGTAGGGAAAAGATCGTCCAAGTTTATTTCACCCGTTTTCACGACTCCTTTAACATCCAGATCTCCCGTCTCACTGAAAAAGTAGTTTAAAAAGCCATCTGCTTTTCCTTCAAGGTCTATCTCACAGGTATTGATTTTACCTCGATATTTTATAATTTCTAGAGAATTGTTCAGGATAGAAAAAGAAGCCGTATCAATTCTATATGAGCGCTCATCTTGTGGTAATTTAATGTCGGCATTATAAAGTTGAATGCTTCCGCTCGCTCTCGAATTAAGGAAATCTCTTGCTTCTGGATTTGACGGATTCGCAAGTGTCGTTGAAATACTGGCATCAAGAACAAACTTTCCCGTTGAATTAGCCATCCATTCAACATTGAAGAAACCACTTAAGGCTTCAAGGTTTGATTCAAATCTTACAGAGCCATCAATGTTAGGTTGATTGAAATTTGACACACTAAATTTCGAAGAGAATGGATCACCATTCAATTCTCCTTTTAGATCATTAAGTATTATCTCGGCCGAAGAAAAAGCCTTTCTCGCTCCATTAGTTATGGATCCATCCCCCGTCAAATCAGTCAATTTCCAACTACTAGCATTCTTATAAATCGACCCATCCGAAACGGAAAAAGTAGCTTCGAAATTTGGATTATCCGTTTTGCCAAATGCACCTTTCAGCGTGCAATCAAAGCTCAGCTCTCCTGAACTTGTGTAGTCATCAAATGCGGATCGCGTTTCGATTGGAATAAGAGAAAGGGTCTTAATGATATCAAGTTCAGAGCCCAATATTCTCAGGTCAATCCCATCTCCCTCAAAAGCACCTGAAACTTTAAAATCGAGTGTTTTGTCAATTATTAAGTTGCCTTTGCGGAAGGCATATCGTTCAGAAGAGGCGGTAATATCAAGATCTGTATCTACATCCACGTGTCGGTTTTCGAGATAGGTAGTTCCTCTAATACTGATATCATGGACTTCGCCTTGACCATAAACAGCCATGGTATAGCTTTCATCTGAGAATCTGCCATTGAAATAGAGCTCATCCGCTAAAATATCATAGCGTTGATCACGTAATAAATTGTGATAGCTAAACTCTGTATTCTGAATATGCACGCGATCTAGCTCCAAAAGAAATCCGGTTGTATCCTTGTTTTCTACCCAGATGTGAAAATTATCATATCCTTCTTGATCAATCTTGAGGCGCATGAAGCCATCACGCGTTTCAATTTCATTGATTTTGTATTGCCCATCTAGGATGTCAAATAAGTTCAGATTGAGGTAGACCTTACGAAAGAAAAATAAAGTGTCTGCTTTACCAATTTTAACCAAGTTCTCTTCGGCCCAAACGCTATCCATCACAAGAGAAGCAGAAGGAAATCGCTCTAAAAGAGAAAAATTAATATCCGAAACGTGAACTGGAGATTGAAGGCGCTTATTAACTTCTTTGAGAATATAATTACGCACTGGCTCTTCGTACTTTTTAGCAAGGTAGTATGCTCCAATCGCAAAAACGACTATGGAAATACAGATCCCGAAAAACCAAGCTAAAAATTTACGCATAGTGAATAAACGACTCAATGAACCGAATATTCGAAACTACAGGCTAAACTCCTGATAAAAATTACGTTTAAGAAGATTTATGAACGCGAAGACTTTAGTTACTGATGAGTTAAAGCATTCTTAGGTAGCTCACTTCTTTGTCAGTCAAGAACCTCCATCTGCCTCTGGGAAGACCTTTCTTACTCAATCCTGCAAAAGCAGCACGATCAAGGCGAGTAACTTCATATCCCATTGCTTCAAACATTCTACGTACAACACGATTTCTGCCCGAATGGATTTCTAATCCGATTTCGTTGCGCACAGAACCGTCACCGGCAAACAATGCTGCATCAGCCTTCGCAATTCCATCATCCAACTGCACTCCAGTCTCTAATTTCTTTAAATCAGCAATACTCACATTCTTGTTAGTAATAACGTGATATACTTTTCTGATTTCGTTGCTAGGATGGGCCAACTTATCTGCTAATGCACCGTCATTTGTAAGAAGGATAAGTCCTGTTGTATTTCTATCCAATCTTCCCACTGGAAAAACACGCTCGCTACAAGCATTTTTGACCAATCCAATCACAGTGCTTCTTCCTTTCTCATCACTCACAGTGGTGATGCAATCTTTTGGCTTATTCAGTAGCAAGTATCGTTGAGTTTCAGTCTTGATTTTCTCACCAGCATACTCTACAACATCGCCTTGCTTCACTTTTGTTCCAAGCTCTGTAACGACCTTACCGTTTATTGAAACCAAACCATTTTCAATAAATGTATCTGCTTCTCGTCTGGAACAAATTCCAGCCATGGCGATGTATTTATTCAATCGGGTTAGTCCTTCATCTTGAGCCGTTGGCTTCTTTTTTTCGAAGCCAGAAAAAGGCTTGTCTTTGGTAAACTTACCGTACGAACTTTTTCTATCGTTTTGACGAAATTGCTTATCAGCATTTCCTCTGTTTTTGAATCTATCATTTTCTCCTTCATCACCATCTCTCGTAATGAATTGTGTAGGATCAAATTTTGGCTTCGAATCGGATGTTTTTCTGAATTTATCTTCTCCTATTTTACCACCTCTTGTTCTTGGCTTAGGACCATCATGAGATCTGCTTCTATCACTTCTATCAGACGAAAAAGACTTGGCACCGCCTCTTGTTCCTCTTGAATCACCTTCTTTACGATCACCTGTAGCTCTCGTGCGAGGGCCTCGATCAGATTTCTCTGAATTATCAGTATTCTTATCGGTAGGAGGCTTTGTGCTTCGCTTCACCCCTTCTTTCTTCTTTGAAGTGGTTCCACCGAGCACAATAAATTCTTCTTTCTGCACTTTTTTAGCACGCTTCTCCCAAGTAGTTTTCTTAGCCATAACAACAATTTGAAGGCACAAATGTACGCTAATAAATGCGCATCATAGGACAACGTACATTTGGCAAATGCGATGGAAAATTGCTCAGTGGTTTGAACAACGATGGTGGAAAAGCTACCTAGCGGATAAAAATCCACAGGATTATTTAGACTGGAAGAGGAGCTATTGGAAGGGTTTTATTGCAGAACTCCAGCTTGAGCCTCCAAAAGCAAAGGCAATTTTAGATGCCGGTTGCGGACCAGCTGGAATATTTATCCATCTGGAAGGAAATCAGGTTACGGCTACCGACCCTCTCATAGACGGTTACGAAAAACATTTAGATCACTTCAATAAATCGAATTACCCTTGGGCAGACTTTCATCAACAAACTTTGGAAGAAATCAATTTCAATGAAACGTTTGATCTGGTTTACTGCCTCAATGTGATCAATCATGTAAAGGATATAGATCGATCTTATGACAACTTGATTTCAGCCATAAAACCAGGAGGAACATTGATATTGAGCATCGACAGCCACAACTATATGCTACCTAAGCTACTCTTCAGATTTTTACCTCTAGACATTCTTTATCCACATCAATTCACATTGAAGGAATATGAACGTCATTTGACAGAAAGAGGCCTAAAAATTCTACGTTCGGTAAAAATAAAATCAGGTTTTTTGTTTGACTATTATGCCATTGTAAGTGAAAAGCTTTAGCCTAATCATATTATTCTCGTTCACCGTTCTGTTTATTAATGCACAGAAGTGGTATCAAAATGCAGACAGCCTTAATGTTAAAAGAGCATCCTTGGCTCTTGGCACGGAAGGAACTGCATTTATAGGTACGTTGTCAGCGCTTCAATTTGCATGGTATACCGATTATCAATCTACTCAATTTCACTTTTTCAACGATTGGGAGGGTTGGATGCAAATGGATAAATTAGGTCATGCCACAACTGCTTATCAAGCAGGTAATAATCTTTACAAGATAAATCGCTGGGCAGGAATCAAAGAAAAGAATTCAATCTGGCTCGCAGGTGGATTGAGTTACAGCTTTCAACTTGCTGTTGAATTGATGGACGGATTTTCTTCAGGATGGGGTTTTAGCAATTACGACCTTCTGTTCAACACCATCGGGTCTGGTCTATTTATTTCTCAGCAGCTCGGCTGGCACGAACAACGCATCAAATTAAAATTCACCTTTTGGCCGAGCGGGTTAACCAATTTGCCTGACCCAGAAGGCAGGAGGGCTCAAAATCTATTCGGAACCGGGTTGCATGAGCAATGGCTGAAAGACTATAATGGAGAAACCTTTTGGCTGAGTGCCAACATTTGGTCGTTGGTTGGAAAGCCCAACAACTTTCCGAAATGGATCAACGTGGCATTGGGTTATAGCGTCAACGGCTTGTTGGGAGCTGAAAGCAACACATGGCAGTTTAGCGATTCCCCAAACATTATAAGCTCTTCAAGACCGCGAGAAAGACAGTTCTTATTATCGCTGGATATTGAGACCGAAAACATGAGGCTACCAAAAGCGCTCCTTTGGATCAAGCCCATATTTGGAGTTGTGAAAATTCCATTTCCCGCATTGGAATGGAACTTAAATAAAGGGATGGTCTTTAACCCACTATACTTTTAATACACTACCATTTGGGCTGAAAAGCATCTACCAAATGCAGCAATCGCTCTTCATATTTATTTGCAATTATTCCAATAACATCGAACCGAACTTCCAGATCTAAATCCTTTTTCTCCACATAAGCATGAGCTGCTCGAATTAAGTGTGCCTGCTTTGATTTACTGACAAACTCATGGGGTTCGCCAAAAAAATCAGAATTGCGTGTTTTGACTTCAATAATAACAAGCTCATCATCTAATCGTGCGATGATGTCTATTTCTTCTTTACCGAAGCGCCAATTGCGCTCAAGAATCAGATAGCCATTCTTGATGAGGTGAGCTTCAGCAATTTCTTCTCCTCTATTTCCAAGATCATTGTGGGTAGCCATTTCCTACATTTCTTTTCTTAAATCACAAAACACGTAATCTTCATTTTCAAACAATACAGGCAGTTGAATATGAAATTGACTTGATAAATGTTTGTCCCAAATCAAATATGAAGCTCCTTCGTCCCTTAGGGTTTGAATCTTCCTCTTTTTGCCGAGCGTTATTGCATCAATTGACCATCCTCTTCGATGGGCGAAATACATCATTTGTGGATTCTCTCCACCATTGACAACCACTAGTTCATCTTTTTCCACAATCTCTGAAACAAGTGATTCAAGATCAAGCTTATACCGATGATTCTCCTTAATGAAAAAATCATGTTGTTGGTTCAATATTCCTTCAAGAACAATTACTGAAAGCAGTAAATAACCCCAAAATGGCTTTCTAATTTTGGACAGACCATAACCAGCAATTAAAGCCATCAACGGAATGTAGGGCAATGTGTAATATTCATGAATTCTAAAACCATAACCTGCCTGCATCATGAATATGAAAAACGCCAAAGAATAGAGTCCAACGATCGCAATCAAACTGAATATCCTCTCCTTGATGATTATAAATATTCCAAATAAAAACAGAGCAAAGCCAGAAAATTTTAATGCGTCAAAATAAAAATTATTGAGCGTCTGATTTGGTGTTTGAATGAGCTGTATAAATCCTTTTGAAATACCTGGTCCCATTCTGTATAAAATGTAATCAGAAGTTATATGATCAAACCAATAGAAGTACCACCAGGCAGAAAATGACAGAGGAATAATCGAAAATACAACAAGCGAATATTTTCGACTAGCGGAATAACTACTTGACAATATCGCACAAACCAAAGGAGTTAAAACGACAATGGAAGGTATCTTAGATAGAATTCCCATTGAAGCAAAAAGACAATACAACAAAAGCATTCTAGAACGACCATTTTTTAAAAAGTTCAATGCCATTAATAGAGCAATAAGGCAAAGTGAAATGCTAAATGTATCTGGCATTATTTTCCTAGAAAAAGCGAACCAGAGGGATGAAAGAAAAACGATAGTCCCAAAGAATGCAGCGTTTTTATTGAAATGCTTTTTAACCAGCAAGTAAAAAGCCCAAGCGCCAAAAGATGAAACGATCAGATTAATTAACCGGCCATACCAATGAGAATAACCAAATATTAAATTCGAGAGATAGATCAAATAGTTAAAGAGCGGGAATTCTGTGCCCGAAATACCAGATGTATTTCCACCAGTATCAAATCGGGGATAAAAGATGTTATTGTCTACTTCCTGAAAGTTTCGAGCAACCGTGTTAACGGCAGTTTGCCTCCAATTGTGCGCAACCTCGAGAGGTGGGTTTGTAATTCCAAACAGGCGAATAAGAAAGAAAATTGAGATCCAAAAACGGATATCGCCCAAGACTCTCTCCAGCTTTTCCATTAAAAAGAAATTATTGACTGGGCAGAGTTTAAGGAAAATCTGACTTCCCTCCCACTGAATACCGCTTCATTATGATCGACATGGCCGATCGGGGCATTGAAGGCAACCGGGTATTCAAAGTCGCTTACTGCATCCAAAATAATCTCCCCTACTGACTTTCCAAAAGGAATAGCATTATCCTCCATTTCAGTGAATTGACCAACTACTAAGCCTTTCAATTTTGAAAGATGACCGGCTCGTTTGAATTGCATCATCATGCGATCGAGATGATAAAGGTTCTCAGTTAAGTCTTCTAAAAAGAGAATTTTACCATCATAAATCGGTTGACTCGGTGTTCCTGAAATGGAATAAAGAACACTCAAGTTTCCACCAATGATTTGACCTTCTGCCTGACCTTCTCTATTCAGCGAGTTGACTTTCCATTCAATGCTTTTATGCTCACCAAAAAGCGCGTTTCTCAACGACTCACTTCCTTCATTTTGGATACCATCCTTAAAGAAAATGGGCATTGTTGAATGCAGCGTTTCTATTTTTAAATGACGGCTAACATGACTGTGCAACACAGTCAAATCGCTAAATCCGCATAACCATTTTGGATTCTTTGAAAAGTGAGACCACTCTATGATGTCAATAATACGTGCTGTACCATAACCACCTCGAGCAAACAAAACGGCTTTTATTTCATCATTATCAATTGCCCATTGCAAATCGGATGCTCTTTGTTGATCGGCTCCAGCAAACTGCCGATCAATAGCATAAAGATGAGATCCTGAAACCACCTGTAAGCCCCATGATTCGATTTCATCAATCGCTCCATTAAGCCGACCTTGATCGATTTTTTTTGCCGTTGCTATCAGTGCAACTTTGTCTCCTTTTTTCAGATAATTCGGTCTCATTCTGCGACTAAGATAATTCTACTTTTGAAGCTATGAATTTGGATGTGATTCAATCATGAACTTCCTATTCTGAATAATATATTTCAATCATGCCGAAACGACATTTAGTTACATCAGCTCTTCCCTATGCTAACGGACCTTTACACATAGGTCATATTGCTGGCGCCTATCTTCCAGCGGATATTTACGTGCGCTATTTGAGAAGGAAATACGGACACGAAAACGTATTGCACGTTTGCGGGTCAGACGAGCATGGTGCAGCTATCAGCATGAAAGCCATCAAAGAAGGAACGACCCCAAAGGCTATTGTCGATCAATTTCACGCTATCAATAAATCTGCTTTTGAAGATTTTGGGATTGATTTTGATATTTACCACAGAACTTCATCTGACCTGCATAAAGAAACATCACAAGCATTTTTCTTAGAGCTTTATGAAAAAGGTATTTTCAAAAAAGTGCACAGCGAACAAATGTTTGACCCAGAAGCACAGCAATTTTTAGCCGATCGTTTTATCATAGGCACATGCCCAAATTGCAGTAGCGATAGAGCTTATGGAGATCAATGCGAAAATTGTGGTAAAGCTCTAAGTCCAACAGAATTGATCGATCCAAAATCTACATTGAGTGGATCGGAGCCTGAACTCAGAAGCACTTGGCATTTTTATCTGCCGATGGGTGATCATGGTGAGTGGATTGAAAAATTCATC
>Ga0115569_10004358_pt1 | contig 10226 bp, 9 predicted proteins | sample COGITO_mtgs_1205_2_FD_87295 | JGI IMG/M metagenome (GOLD analysis project Ga0115569, IMG submission 87295) | Pelagic marine microbial communities from North Sea - COGITO_mtgs_120503 | ecosystem: Environmental > Aquatic > Marine > Epipelagic | place: Germany:Helgoland, sampling site Kabeltonne...
TCAAATGAACAATTAGATTTATTCAAGAAAAAATATAAAAAAAGGATATATCATTCTAATGAATATGATTATATGGATATAAATGATGTAAATGAAAGAATAAAAAAAGTAAATGAAGAAATAAAGAGTGGAAAAATTGTTAAAGAGGGTGTAAATTTTCCAGGCTTTATAAGTAAAAGTCGCGGGGAAGTGATTAATAATACAGTTGATGAGGATGATAAAGGAATATTTATAAAGGATATGAAATTTTGTTGTGATTATAGCACGTTAAATTTACAGAATGTCCCGATATTAAGTGAATCAGAATCTGCAAAAGTTAATAAAAGAATGAGGCATACAGAATTTGATGGTGATGAAGAACCAGTTGAAATGCATTTTGAATATAATTATCCATATTATAAATACATGGGTGAAGGTGATAGAATATATGACAGTTTATATTTAAATTATAATAAAACTAGAAATATTGGTGATTTGAATTTATAGAAAAAAAATTTAATTGTTTTTTTTTTGTTTATTTATTTTAAATTGTTTTTTGTTTATTTATTTTAAATTGTTTTTTTGTTTATTTATTTTAAATTGTTTTTTTGTTTATTTATTTTGGTGAGATTAGTAAAGTTGGTCCAGTCGATCGTCATCTAGTGACTAGGTGGATTTTGTAGTTGTGGGAGATGAGGGAGAGTATCTGGGAGATGAATGAGTGCTTGATGGTGTAGGAGATTCGGGCATATAGCAACCCGAATCATCTACTGGCATTTCAAGTTCTTGCTTGGAAGATGTCGGATATTCTGTTTCATGAATGAACAAATCATGACTGTTATCATGAGAAAAGTCATTGAGAGAAACAACACTTTCTATCATACGTTTCTTGATAGCAAGGAATAGATCGCGCGGATTGCCACTGAATTTAGCGGAGACATGTATGAATACTTCGTCACTTCCTTCGTTCTTGATAAGAAAGAACTTTTGAGGGGTGCGTTTCTCTTCCTCGTAGATATCCTGCTGGACAATGCGAACGCGGAATGAAGAAGCACCCATATCCTTGGTAATTCCCTCGAGCTCTCCTGAAAGAAGCTTACAGTTCTTGCCACCCGAACCAATGTACTTGCCAACAAGGTGGTCATCCATTTGAGTCTTAAAATTCAGGTGACAGATACGCGGAGCACCTGAATTTGTAGGTTTTTTTGTATTGGCAGAGACTTTTTGGGGTTTCTTTTTTGAGTTTTTGTGTGGTTTGGGACGGTCAACAGCATTAATATGCTCGATATGAGTGGTAATACAATTTGAAATTTCGGCGAGAAGTTCAGAAGTTGTGGCAGAGTATTCAGCGACGACATGTTCAGGTAGTTCTTTAGGTCCTCGTTCAGGGTCATATTCATAGGTACCAGCAGGCATCACCTTGACCGTGATGTGAGGCGAAGGAACTTCTGAAAAGTCTACGCCCAGAGACTCGGCGATGTTTGCCCTGGAACGATTGATTACGTGCTTGCGGACGAGAATACCCTTTGCTCCAATAAACTTACCAATATCTCCCTTTGAAATTGGGAGAGTGGTAGTAGCAGTCAGCGGAGTTGCGTGTTGCCAAACAGGGGGTTCCTCTGAAGGGTCCATAATCGAGTAGATTATTATTGTTTGAGGATGTTTTGTTCTTTTCGTTTGTTCTTTTCGTTTGATAAGTTGAACAATTTTGATTAAGTGAATATTTATAAATCAAATTTCAAATTTATTTTGTGAATAATAAGAATATTATAAACTTATTTAAAAAGAAGACAATATATATAAATGTGAATAGTAATTAATATGGAATAATATGGAATAATATGGATAATTAATATATTATATATATATATAATAACTACTTAAAAAGGAGACTATATATATAAATGTGAATAGTAATTAATATGGAATAATTAATATATTATATATAAGTAGTGATAGTAATAACTACTTAAAAAGGAGACTATATATATAAATGTGAATAGTAATTAATATAATGATGTATGCTCCTTTAGCTCAGTTGGTTAGAGCGCGGGTCTTATGAGCCCGAGGTCGTGGGTTCGAGTCCCCCAAGGAGCACTACCAGGTTGTCCGAGTGGTTAAGGAGACCGACTTAAGATCGGTTGGACATAGTCCGCGTGGGTTCGAACCCCACACCTGGTATTAAGACCTTCAATAGTATTGAAGGCATCCGTTGAATTAGCTCAGTTGGTAGAGCGCTGGACTTTTAATCCAGTGGCCCAGGGTTCAAGTCCCTGATTCAGCATTTCCTCTTTAGCTCAGTTGGTAGAGCGCTCGGCTGTTAACCGATAGGTCGCTGGTTCGAACCCAGCAAGGGGAGTTAAGTCCTAGAATATTCTAGGCAATTTGGTTTCGTGGTGTAATTGGTTAGCACTTTGGACTTTGAATCCAACGACCCGGGTTCAAGTCCCGGCGAAACCTTAAATCTCACTATAGCTCAGTCCGGCAGAGCAGTGGACTGTAAATCCATTTGTCGGGTGTTCGAATCACCCTAGTGAGACTTTATTATCTCTGTGTAGAGTACTCGAGACACTGATGGAGATATATATCCGTGTGGCGCAATGGATAGCGCACCAGACTTCTAATCTGGGGGTTGCGGGTTCGAGTCCCGTCATGGATACTTTAGCACAGATACCCAAGTTGGTCAAAGGGGATAGATTCAAGTTCTATTGCAATCATGCTTCGTGGGTTCAAATCCCACTCTGTGCAATGTCTATATAGCTCAGTTGGTTAGAGCGTATGTTTTGTAAGCATAAGGTCATGAGTTCGAATCTCATTGTAGGCTTATTAACTAATATTTCCTTTTCGAATTTTATTTCAATAATGATTATATTTAAAGATTATAATCCATATTTATTTAATTATGTATAATTTTATAAGACGGTGGTTCTGTTATGGAACAAGAGATAAAGTAAATGGTGTATACACATTAAAGTTACAAGATAATAAATATTATGTTGGAAAATCAGATGATATTGATAGGAGAATATGGGTTCATTCTAATGATTGTGGTTCATCATGGACTAAAAAACATAAAGTAATTAAAAGAATTCCAAATATTACTGGCGAAGATGGAAAATTAGGGGAATTAGTAGAAACAATAGAAAGTATGAATTTATATGGGATAGACAATGTAAGAGGATCAATGTTTACTAAAATATATTTAACTGAATCTGATAAAATTAAAGCTGCAGAATTATATTGCGAAATGTACGATTTATGCAGAAAATGTGGTTCGGCAAATCATTTTATAACTCGATGTAATAATGATGATGTTGAAAATTGGGTTAATAAATTTGGGGGAAAACTATTAGAATATAATAGAAAATGTCAACAATGTTCTCGGGATATTAATAGTCTCCCTTCATTTTATAAATATTGTAAGAATTGTTATAAATTAAATATTAAATTTAAATAAATATTATTTATATGTTACAATTAATTCCTATCACATCTTCTGAAGAAGAAGAAGAAGTATCAGCATGTGATTATTTGAAAAAAGAAGGTTTTGATGTAGAAGATATTAAAATTATTAAAGAACATTTTGATAAAGAAGGTATAAGGTATTGTATCAAAACATTCAAAGGAATATCACTACAAGAAATGAAAGAAGATTTAAAAATATATAGGGGTAAATCCGGACAGTGCAAAGGATTATTTGTCAAAATTAAAAATTCAATATCTAAAATATGTAGATAATATTACCTATAAGGGAATGTATTATAATTAAAATCTGAAAATATTTCCTTATATTTGAAAGTTCAATTTATATCTTCATTTATTATATTTTTTAATTCTTCATTTTCTTTTTTTTCTTTATTGTATTTTATGTATAATTCATCATACTCTTGATTGAGATTATTTATTATCCAGACACATTCATGACAATATTCACTCATTATATATATAATACTATTTTATTTTTTTAAATACAATTATAGAATACTAAATGAATTTATTTGAAAATAAAATAAAATAAATTATATATATAATGCTTTCTATATTAAAATTTGGGTTATACGCTATTGGTTTAGTATATAATAGTACCAATGATGTTATTAATGATACAGTTTTCCCTAATCATACAGATTATGTAACATTTGCCGAAAAATATAATAAGACTTATGACTTCAATAATTATTTAATTTATAAGGATAATTTAAATTATATTAATGATATGAATTCAAAGAATTTAACATACAATTTAGAAGTTAATTTTTTTGTTGATATAAAATTTAATATGGTGAAATTTAATAAAAAAAATGTATGTCATAATTGTTTTACAGAATCAACTGATATTATACCCAAATCAATCGATTGGAGGTCCCAAAATGCTGTAACTCATGTTAAAAATCAAGGTCAGTGTGGAAATTGTTGGGCTTTCTCAAGCACAGGATCCATCGAAGGGGCATGGGCCATCAAGAACCATAAATTATATAATCTATCTGAACAAATGTTGACAGATTGTAGTAGAAATTATGGTAATAATGGTTGCGAGGGAGGACTTATGGATAATGCATTTAAATATATAATAGATAATGGTGGTTTATGTACTGAAAAAGAATATCCTTATATTGGTAATGATAGTATTTGTCTAAAAAATCAATGTAATAATGTTGTAAAAATTAAGAGTTATACAGATGTAAAACCAAATGATGAAACTATTCTAAAAAGAGCAGTTGCTATTGGACCGGTATCTGTAGCCATACAAGCAAATGTATCATCCTTTAGATTTTATAAATCTGGTGTATACCAAGACCCAGAGTGTGGTGATCAATTAGATCACGGTGTTTTAGTAGTCGGATACGGTACTGATCAAGATTTAGATTATTGGATTGTTAAAAATAGTTGGAGTCCTGAATGGGGTGATAATGGTTATATTAAAATTCTTAGGAATGATGCGAATAGTGATTCAGGTATGTGTGGGATTGCTTCTCAACCTAGTTTCCCCATAGTTTAATTATTTTTTCTAAATTTATATTATTATCATATTTATATGATTTAATAAAAGTATTTAATAAAGTATTATTTAATTGTTCATATTTATCTTTGAAATTATATAATATTTGGTCAAAACAAAACTTACAATCTGACTCATAATAATAAATTAAATTATCTAAATCATATTTAAAATTTATATAATTCATATATCTACATATATTTTATAATAAATATTTAAATTGACAGTTCACAGAATAAATTTGAAATTTACATTTTCTATAATGTATATTTAAATTTACATCGAGTTCTATTAACAAAGAACACAAATAATTTACAAAAACAATAACAGTCGAACAAACCTATCAAACAACCAATACTCCCTCTCAAATACAGAATGGCTTCTGGAATTAAGAGTGTTGCTGCGAAGACTGGATGGTTGGACGAGAAGTTCTTGAAGCACATTGTTAAGAACTACTCTGGCAAAGATTTCACTCTGTCAGACCTCAATGAAGACGCCGTGATTTCTAAGTTCATGTCTCCTTCTAAGAAGGTCTCCAAGAATGACTCCAAACCTCGTCCGCTCAAGGCGAGTCCAATGAAGTTCTTGAGAGAAAATCCGGACACCGTGATAAAGTTTAACCAGGAAAACCCTAAGAGGTCTAACACAAAGGTCTATGAATTGTACGAAAATTACAAGAAAGCAACCACTTATGCTGAGTTTTCTGAGTTGGGTTTCAGTGATGATAAACTTACCTATGATTACAAGCACGGTTTCGTTCAGATCGAGGATTATGAAGCACCTGTTGTAATTTCTCCAGAAAAGAAGGTCGTGGAAACCTCCAAATCTGAAGAGGTAGAGAAGGTGGAAGAGGTAGTGAAGGTGGAGGAGGAAGGGCAGGTGGACGAGCCAGAGAAGGTGGTAGAGGTGCCCAAGGCTAAAAAGAAGGTGAAGAAGGTGAAGAAGGTAAAGAAGACCACTAAAGATATGTCTGATACAGTAGTCGAACCAGAACTGGAAGAAGACACTTCAGAAAATTCTGAACCTACTCCAGAGCCCGAACCTGCTCCTGTGGAAGAACCTACTCCTGTGGAAGAACCTACTCCTGTGGAAGAACCTACTCCTGTGGAAGAACCTACTCCTGTGGAAGAACCTACTCCTGTGGAAGAACCTGCTTCAGATGATTCTGATGAAGAAGAAGAAAAATCAGATTACAATCCATTTAATTTAAAATCAGATTCTGATTCAGATTCGGAATCTGATGATGACAACTAGATTCATAAATAAAACAAAAACAAAACAAAAAACAAAAACAAAAACAAAAACAAAACAAAACATAAAAACACAAAAAAAGTACAAAACTATAAAGACAAAAAACACAATCTTTTTTTTATAAATTTGAAATTTGATTTTAAAATAATCATAACAAAAATAATTGTTGATTTAATATATCATCAACAAAAATATGAACACAACACCCAAATACAATACTGATGACGAGGTCTTCCCGCGTGTGGTTCAGTGCGTTTTAGAACCCAAACCTTTTGAATTCGCACAATTATATGAAGGACCACCTACTGATATGTGCGAGTGCACCCTTTTACATCCGCCTGTACAGGTTGGTATTGTTAAAAAGGTGAGGTTCGGTGAAGATAATGTAAAAACATTTGCCGCGGATCGATTTGATAATATATGTGAGGAGTCACCTGAACCATTTGATCCAACTATACATATTTCTGCTATAGATAATCAACGTGAACTATATGATTATGAAATGCTCCGAACAATTTTGGAGAATAATCTCTATAATAACTTTTCTGATAGAGAAGCCCACAAATTATTTAGAAATACCAAAATTCTCTCAAAGAGTGAAGTCAATAATCTCCGGCAGGAAAATTATAGCGAATTAGACGATCCTATAGGTTTTATATCTTCAGAACTATTATTGGGTGCGGGCGACGTTGTTAAAAAATATCCAGTTGATATCGTTATGGATTGTATTCTAAATATTATGGAAATAATATACTCTATCACAGAACTTAATACTTGTAATGTCATATATTATAGAGGAGGACTCTCTGTTTGTAATAGACCAGGCAAAAATCAAAAACCTGTATTGGAAAGGAAACTAGAACAAATTATGATTTGTGTATAAATAATAAAATAGATTAAAAATAAAACAAAAAAAATAATAATTAATATAATAAAAAAAAAACTAAAAATAAAATATCCAATTAACATTTTTTTTTTTTCTAATATAATATATAAATGTCACGTTCAAACTCAGATGAAGAATTCGAAGCACTTCAACGAATTGAGAGAATTGCTAAAAAACACTTCGAAGCAGACACATGGGTATTAGATGGAAATTCAACTTCTGACGAGGAATGGGTACAATCAGCACCAGCAAGTCATATAAGTGCTTTAAAGCGTGAATATAATAGTTTGAAGAGAGATTGGAAGAGTAAACAACCACCTGAGTGGCATATAGTAAAATTAGTAAATAAAGATGGTCCCGCCGCCAGAAAAGAAATAGAAAGATTAATAACTGAATTCGGGGTGGATTTAAATACAGTTTATGAATATTATGAATGGGGTGAATCCAAGGGTAAACCTTACCAACCTCTTCTTTTTTGTGCGAATAGTATACCCATGCTAAAATTATTAGTTAAACATGGTATAGATATAAATAAGAGAGGCCGACCGAGTGCAGCACACTTCTTACACACCACAAGAAGTTCAGTAATTACTAAATATTTATTAAGCAATGGTGTGGATCCAAATATACGGGACGATCTGGGTCGGACTCCTCTGCAACTAACTTTTGGAGATTTTGGACAATACGAAAAAGGTAATAGCAGCAGAGTAGACTTATTACTCCGAGCAGGAGGTGACATAAATGCCCAGGATAAGAAAGGTATAGGTATGATTCATGAAATATACAGGATGTTTTGGACATCAGGCATGGGTCCCAGAATAATCGAGGCGGGTGCTCAAGTAAATTTACAAACTGAGGATGGGAATACGAGTTTACACCTATTTGAACGAGTATTAGAAAATGACATAAAGACTTACCATGCTCCTAGATACCGCCCCAAGGGATTGGAAGCAGTAAGGCGTGATCAATATAAAATTTACGAAAAAGTATTTTATAATCTATTTAAATATGGGGCAAACCCTTCTATTAAAAATAAAAACGGTCATGCCTGCATTGATAATGATTTGATATCGGAGATGTACTCGAAATATATAGCCAATCTACTAAAAGCCGAGCAAAAATTAGCATTGGCTACTATGCTTATAGATAGTAAAGAGGATGAACTGCCGATGGAGGTAATACAAATAATAGGGGAACAACTCCCGTTTGTCCACGACATCTTTGCACAGGATACTCGCGAATCAGGAAAAATATTCCAGAGAATGTTAAAAGAGGTCCTTGTCAAGGGGATAAGAGAATCTTACCCAGCATTTGATACTGATGATATGGTGGCAAGATATAAAGAACTAATAGATAATCCGTCTACTACTCCGCAACAGAGAAAAACGTATGAAAACCAATTAGAAAAACGCCTGAAAAGATTAAAAATAATGAATTCTTCTAAAAGTTTAAAATCACAGGATAGTCGCAAATCGAGATCAGTGAGAAGCGGATCAGTACCTAATAAATCACAAAGAAAATCTCGTTCATTAAATAGTAATGAAGAATTACAAGAAGCACTTAGAATGTCTGTAGCAGAAGCCGGTCAAAAGAAAAAAAAGAAAACCCAAAAGAAGAAAAAATCCCAGAAAAGGAAAAAAGTAAAAACTAAAAGAAGTCATTAGATTTTTTTTTTTTTCTAATATAATATATAAATGTCACGTTCAAACTCAGATGAAGAATTCGAAGCACTTCAACGGATTGAGAGAATTGCTAAAAAACACTTCGAAGCAGACACATGGGTATTAGATGGTAATTCAACTTCAGACGAGGAATGGATACAATCAGCACCTCGTAGTCATATAAGTGCTTTGAAGAGTGAATTTAATAATTTGAAGAGGGAATGGAAACGCAACCAACCACCTGAGTGGCATATATTGAAATTAGTAAATAGAGACGGTGTGCCCGCTCGTAAAGAAATAGAACGATTAATAACTGAATTCAATGTAGATCTAAATACAATTTATGAATTATATGATTGGGGTAAATTCAAGGGTAAACCTTATCGTCCACTTCTTTTCTGTGTGAATAGCTTCGAAATGCTAACCTTATTAGTTAAACACGGTATAGATATAAATAAGAGAGGGTTGGACGGTGGAGCCCACTTCTTACATGACACAAAATGTCCGCTAATTACAAAACACTTATTAAGCAATGGTGTAGATCCGAATATACGAGACGATGAGGGAAGGACGCCTCTGCAACTATCTTTTGGCGAGTTTGGTCAATACGAAAAAGGTAATAACAGCAGAGTAGGACAATTAATTAGAGCAGGTGCCGACATAAATGCCCAGGATAAGAAGGGGCGAGCAGTTATTCATGAAATATATCAGACGCATTGGACATCTGTTAATGGTCCCAAAGCAATAGAGGCTGGTGCTCAAGTAAATTTACAAGACGGAGAAGGTTGTACATGTTTGCACCATTACGAAGCCCAATTAGAGAGCGACCTCGATCGAAGCTACTATAGTAACGAATGGAGTGGACAATATAGAGTCAGGGAACCAGTATTTAATAACCTATTCAAATATGGTGCTAATCCTTTTATAAAAAATAAAAAGGGTTATGCCGTCATAGATAATGTGTTCGTATCTCAAATGTACCCGAAATATATATCTAACCTACTAAATGCCAAACAAAAACTAGCATTAGCTACTATGCTTATAGATAGTAAAGAGGATGAACTACCATTGGACGTAATCGTACTAATAGGTAATTTGAACCCAGCAGGGCGTTATTGCGACGACAAGTGTAAGGATGTGGATCAGCAAGGTATTTCACCAGAATTCTTAAAAAAATCAGGAAAAATATTCCAGAGAATGTTAAGACAAGTCCTTGTCCCTATGATAAGAGAATCTTACCCAGCATTTGACACTGATGATATGGTGGCAAGATATAAAGAACTAATAGATAATCCTTCTACTACTCCGCAACAGAGAAAAACGTATGAAAATCAATTGGCAAAACGCCTGAAAAGATTAAAAGTAATGAATTCTTCTAAAAGTTTAAAATCACAGGATAGTCGTAAATCTAGATCAGTGAGAAGTGAATCCGTCCCTAATAAATCGCAAA
>Ga0115569_10004365_pt1 | contig 10221 bp, 7 predicted proteins | sample COGITO_mtgs_1205_2_FD_87295 | JGI IMG/M metagenome (GOLD analysis project Ga0115569, IMG submission 87295) | Pelagic marine microbial communities from North Sea - COGITO_mtgs_120503 | ecosystem: Environmental > Aquatic > Marine > Epipelagic | place: Germany:Helgoland, sampling site Kabeltonne...
CACTGTGACATGGTCATCCAACTGGAACGGCGGCGTTACCGCAGTATTGAGCAGCTCAAGAGCTGTGCCGTAAACCTCGATCTCGCCAGTCGCCATGTTGGGGTTGACGGTGGCATCACTGCGCGCGCGCACCACTCCGGTCACCTTGAGAACATATTCCGAGCGAACCTTGTCCGCCTGCGCAAAGAACTCACCGGCATCAGGATCAAACACAACCTGCACAATGCCTTCGCGATCGCGTAGATCGACAAAGATAACTCCACCGTGGTCGCGGCGACGATCTACCCAGCCACAAAGCGTAACCTCTTGATCAATATGTTGACTTGTGACTAATCCACAATAGTTAGATCGATACATCTGGTGTCTATCCCTACTTTAATTGAATTACGTTGATATTTAAGCCTTGCCAACGTCGGAGGTCGTTGCCGACTTCGCACCAGCACCTCCGCTGTCGCTAAGATTTTTCTTGCTGCCGGTTTTGAAATCGGTCTCATACCAGCCACCGCCGCTCAAGCGAAACCCGCCGGCAGAAAGTTGTTTCTGAAGTTCTGGTTTTTTACAGGCTGGGCAGTCTACCAGCCGTTCGTCACTAATTTTTTGCATCGCCTCTAGGTCATGACCACAGGCCTGGCAGCGGTACTCATAAATGGGCATAAATTAACATCCTAAAAACTACCTTTATTAAACACTTACCGTGTAAACCTAAACGTTAACTCTGGCGGCGCCGCCAGAGATTGTTAACGCCACGCTATTCTGACGCTGACAAAAAAGCGCCGCATTATACCCCAGCAGTAGCGCTTGTAGAATGCCCGCGCATAAGCAGGTCACGTTGAAGATTAAAAAAACCCAAAAAACCCGGCTATTCTTGGCACAACAGGAAAACAGCGGCTATAAATAACTGCGAGGCCCTGTTGACAGCTCCTCAATACGCAACAGGGATGGTGTAACGATACTCTTCATAAAGGAAACTATGATGGCTGTTAAAAAAGGATCTGCGAAAGCAATCTCAAACCCGAAAAAGACAAAACCCAAAGCGAAACCTAAGACAACGCAACAAACACTCTCTGCGGCTAAAAAGACTCATACGGCAAAGCATGCGACGATAAAAAAAGCGCGACCGGGCGACAGCCCAAAGAAAAAAGCGCCAGCCAGAAAAGCCCCTATTACGAAGCGTAAATCGCCCGCCCGCAAGATCACTGCTGTTAGATCACGTTTTAGTAAAGCCGAAATCATCAGTGAACTGGCCGCCAACTCAGATCTAACCCGCAAGCAAATCAATACTGTCCTTGATGAGTTGGCGATATTGGTCGAACGCCATGTAAAGAAACGTTCAGTCGGTGAGTTCGTGCTAGCGGGCCTGATTAAAATTCACACCGTTAAGCGGCCAGCGCGAAAAGCTTACACAGGCATCAACCCGTTCACCGGAGAAGAGACAACCTTTAAAGCGCGACCAGCATCTGTTGCTGTCAAAGTCCATGCGCTGAAAGGCCTAAAAGATATGGCGCAATAGTTGCGCCATATCAAACCGGTTTCAAACCGAACCCCAACAGCGCATCGGCAATGCGCTCCGCGGTCTCTGCAAGAATCTCCGCAGGATAGGTCGCCGCAGACACTGCGCCCCAGACGGGGCCTGGCCAAGCGGCATCTGTTTTAAATCTTGCAATATGGTGCATATGCAGCTGCGGCACCATATTGCCGATGGTCGCAACATTTATTTTGTCGGCCCGAAAAAGAGTGGCCAAGGTCTCCGCCACCAGACAGGATTCATTTAACAACTGCTGCCGATCTAATTGATTGAGCTGATAAATCTCTCGCAGCCCTTCACGCCGCGGCACTAAAATACACCAGGGATAGTTAGCGTCTTTACTCAGCAATAATAGACTGAGTGGAAAGGCTCCAAGCAACTGCGTATCGGCTTCCAACTGAGCATGTAACTGAAACATTTTTTCCTCATCTCTGCTTATGGCTGTACCGCGACCGCTGCGCGCCGTAAAATAGCTATCTAATTAATCGACCAGCAGTGTAAGAGAAACCATGCGCGCCAGCCAATACTTGATTTCAACAAAAAAAGAATCCCCCGCCGATGCTGAGGTGATCAGCCACAAGCTGATGCTGCGCGCCGGAATGATCCGCAAAGTCGCATCTGGCCTCTACTCCTGGCTACCCATCGGCCTGCGTGTGTTTCGCAAAGTCGAAGCCATTGTTCGCCAAGAGATGGATCGCTCCGGGGCTCTGGAGATTATGATGCCAGTGGTACAACCGGCAGATCTCTGGGAAGAATCGGGACGCTGGGGTCAGTTTGGGCCTGAGCTGTTGCGCATCAAAGATCGTCACGATCGTGAGTTCTGTCTTGGCCCCACCCATGAAGAGGTCGTCACCGACATTGTTCGCAATGAAATCCGCAGTTATAAGCAGCTACCCGCTAACTTCTATCAGATTCAAACCAAGTTTCGCGATGAGCGCCGCCCGCGTTTTGGCGTTATGCGCACCAGAGAGTTTTGCATGAAGGACGCCTATTCGTTTCATGTCGATGGCGCATCGTTGCAAGAGACCTATGATCTGATGTACCAAACATATTCAACCATTTTTGACCGCACCGGCCTGATTTATCGCGCCGTGCTTGCAGACACTGGGAGTATTGGTGGCAGTCACTCCCACGAATTCCATGTCTTGGCAGACTCTGGAGAAGATGCGATCGTCTTTTCCACAGAGAGCGACTATGCCGCCAATATCGAGAAGGCCGCAGCGCTGGCTCCTAACGAAGCCGCACTGCCCGCTACATTGGCAATGACCGAACTAGCCACCCCCGGCGTTCACACCATCAATGATCTCTGTGAGTTTATCGACACCAGCGCCGATAAAACCCTCAAAGCACTGATTGTTAGTGGCGAGAATGACGAAGGCAAAACTCAGCTCTACGGCCTGATGGTTCGCGGCGATCATGAACTCAATGAAGTTAAAGCACAGCGCGCGCTGGGTCTGACAAGCGAGATCAGCTTTGCCTCCGAAGAACAGATTAAAAGTGCCCTTAACTGTTCTCCTGGCTCCATCGGTCCAGTCAATCTCGACCTGCCGATTGTTGTCGATCATAGCGCGGCTCAGCTAAGTGACTTTGCCTGCGGCGCTAACCGTGATGGTTATCACCTGACCGGCGTTAACTGGCAGCGCGACTGCGGCGACTTTAAGGTTGCCGACATTCGCAACGTATTGGCCGGCGATCCCAGCCCGGATGGCAAAGGTGTGCTCGAAATCAAGCGCGGTATTGAGGTCGGGCATATCTTCCAGCTCGGCACCAAATACAGCGAAGCCATGAAGGCCACTGTACTCAATGAAAACGGCAAAGAACAAGTTATGTCCATGGGCTGTTATGGAATCGGCGTCAGTCGTATTGTTGCCGCGGCCATCGAACAGAACCACGACGACAACGGCATTATCTGGCCAGAGGCCATTGCGCCATTCCAGATTGCCATTGTGCCAATCAATATGCACAAATCAGAGCTGGTCGCGAAAACCTGCGAGCAACTTTACACAAAACTCAGTGATGCGGGTTATGAAGTATTATTTATGGACGAGGCCAAGGCACGTCTGGGTGGCATGTTGGCCGATATTGAACTGATCGGCATTCCCCATCGCATTGTCATTGGCGATCGCGGTCTGGCGGAGGGCAATGTTGAATACCGCAACCGCCGCGAGCCAGACAATCAAACTATAACGCTAGATGCACTGGACGATTTTATTGCGAAAAACGTTTACAAGTAACAATGGGTTCTGGCCCCAGCACTTAGCTGTGGCCGTGCTGCTCTTTACTGTTGCCACTGCCGCAGTGGCAGTCGATAGCCCGAAGACAGACAGCCCGGAGAAAAATAGCTCGGAGAAAAATAGCCCGGAGATAAATAGCGCAGGAAAAACCAGCGCGGAGACAGATCCCGCACTGTTATCAGTGCTTAAACAGGCAGCCGCGCAAGCGGATAGCTTTGCCGACCACTATGACGCAGAGGTCTGGCTAGTCCACAAACAGGCATCTATGGCACCGCTGGTCAAAGACCCCCAGCAGCGTATGGCACTGCTCAAGATGATACACAGTGAAGCGTCCCGCGCGGGACTCTCTCCCGAAATAGTTCTCGCGTTAATCGAAGTCGAGAGCGGCTTTGACTCCTATGCAGTCTCCTCCGCCGGCGCCCAGGGCATCATGCAAGTTATGCCCTTCTGGAAGCATGAGATCGGCCGGCCAGAGGATAATTTGATCCACACGCAAACCAATTTGCGCTATGGCTGCACGATTCTCAAATACTATTTGGACAAAGAAAAGGGACGCCTTGCTGATGCCCTGGCCCGCTACAACGGAAGCTATGGTCAATACTGGTATGCCGAGCGCGTCTTGGATGCCTGGATCAAGCGCTGGCGTTAGGCCTGTTCATTGATCGCAGCTTCAGGGCGACAATAAAACGACGCAAAAAAAAGCGAACCCCATAAGAGGTTCGCTTTGAGATCTTCAGCTTCAGAGGACCGCTAACCATCAGCGACTACCAATTCAGCCAGAGCAGGTTTTAACCTTTTGTTTTAAGCACCCATTCATCGACCAGATTTTCGAGAACGTTTAACGGCACCGCGCCATTAGCCAAAACCACGTCGTGATAGCCGCGAATATCAAATTTGTCACCCAACTCAGCCCGCGCCTTTTCACGCAGCGCCAATATCTTCAGCATGCCCACCTTGTAGGCGGTCGCCTGACCTGGCATCACCATATAGCGTTCAATGGCCTTGATATTGGCCTCTTCCGAGCTAGAGGTATTGTCATTTAAATAGGCGATCGCCTGTTCGCGACTCCAGCGCTTATGGTGCACTCCGGTGTCCACCACCAGCCGGCAGGCACGCCACAACTCCATGCTCAGACGACCGAAATCAGAATAGGGGTCGGCATAGAGGCCCATTTCCTTGGGAATAAATTCCGAGTAGAGGCCCCAGCCTTCTGAATAGGCCGTGTAACCGCCATAGCGGCGAAACTTCGGCAGAGTTTCTTGCTCTTGAGAGATCGACCCCTGCATATGATGCCCGGGAATCCCCTCGTGGTAGGCCAGTGCCTCGAGATCATAGGTTGGCATATCTTCCATGCGATAGAGGTTGGCATAATAGGTGCCAGGACGTGAACCATCTGGTGCCGCTCGCTGATAGAAGGCGCGGCCGGCAGATTTTTCACGGAATGGCTCGACCGCTTTAACAATCAAATCGGCTTTAGGTTTGGTGTAAAACAGCTCATCTAAGCGCGTCTTCATATTGGCAATCAGTCGATCTGCCTCGGCCATATAAGCCGCTCGTCCCTCGTCACTGTTAGGCAAATAAAACTGCGGGTCGGTACGCATAAAATCAAAGAAATCCTGCAGTTCACCCTCAAACTCCACCTGCTGCATAATCGCACGCATTTCATTGTGAATTCGCTCAACCTCGCTGAGACCAAGTTCGTGAATCTCATCGGCACTCAGATCAGTGGTAGTAATACGCTTTAACGCATTGCTGTAATAAGCTGCACCATCAGGCAACTTCCAGGCACCAAAGTTACCTTCAGCGCGCTTATCGAGTTGCTCTAGCGCAGCAATTAAATTGCTGTAGGCCGGGGCAAACTGCATAAGCAATGCACTATTGAGCTCAGTCACCAGAGCCTGCTCGACTGACTCATCTAGCTGCAGCTTATCGAGTTTGGCTTTAAAGTCGGCTACCAGTGGGTTTTCTTCATCGGACTCGGCGCCAATGCCGACAATAATATTCTGGCTGTCGCGAATACTGTGGGCAAAGACAAACTTCGGCGCAATGATGCCCATATCGGCTCGCAGGTTGAGATCCGCAATCAAGTCATCAATTACCTCAGGCACGGCTTTTACTCGAGCAATATAGGCTTTGGCTTCCTCTGCGTCGGCGATTAGGTGCTGATTAATTAAAAAACTCGGAATGCTCGAGTGAGTACCAAACATCTGGTTGACCGGGTAACCGTGATAGCGCCATTTAATGTCGCTGAGACCATTTTCCAGACGCTGCTTGTAAAGCGTTAAACTGAGCGCGGTCTGCTTGTCTAAATCCTCGGCATCGATCTCGTTCAGCAGCTCGAGATGTTTTTTACTCAAGGCAACAGAGTCCTCAAACGCTTGCTCGGAGGAGTCATCCCACTCGTCGTAGCGCTCGCGCATACCCAAATAAGTCATATATTCAGGACTGGTTTTGAGGCTCTCCATAAACAGCGCTTCATACGTCTCATTGGCCAGCTCTGTCGCAGACTGTTTTGGCGCGCAGGCGGAAAGCGCAACAGTCGCCAGTAAAACGCCAGTTGCCAACCATGTACTAGTTTTAATCTTCATCAATTTGTTCCTTATTGCTCTTTTATTAAATTTTTAATGTGCCCAATGGTGCCGCTTGGACTTCTCGGCAATGGCTTTCGCCGTTGCCGCCGGCATGGCATTGATGTCTAAGCGTTCAAAAAACAGCGGCTCCAGTTTTGACTCACCGCTAGCGAGCTCAGACAGGTTCGCGACATCATACAGACGACCATTAATCATCGTGTGTGAAATCATTTCACTGAGACGAATATCATCTAACACGCGACCATCCATAATCACCATATCAGCCAATTTCCCGACTTCAATTGAACCAATATCGCTATTCATGCCCAGTGCGATCGCAGCGTCCGACGTCGCGGCTCGCAGCGCCTCCCACGGCGTAAAACCGCCCTGGTTGAGCATCCACATCTCCCAGTGCGCGGCAAGCCCTTCGCGCTGACCATGGGCACCAATCAACACACGCACGCCGGCGTCTCGCAAGGTTTTGGCGTAACTCGCCACCTTGATATGGTTGTAGTGATCATCGGGGGCGGTAAAGCGTCGAATTGATAACGGCTCGATAATGTAACGTGGCACATAGCGCATCAGTCGGGAGTTCTCCCATACGTTGGTACGATCATACCAGTACTTCTCACCTTCTAAGCCACCATAGGCAACCACCAGAGTGGGGTTGTAGGCCATCTCCGTCTGGCTCCAAAACTGCGTTAGGTCGCTGTAACCGGTCGCGATATTCAGCGCATGCTCCAGAGTTGTGTGGCCATCGGCCATCATGCTCATATTTTGATATAACTTGCCGCCGCCTTCAGGCACCACCATTAAGCCCAGATCACGAGCCGCTTTAAGCACTTGCTGGCGCTGCTCTCGACGTGGCTGGTTGTAGCTCTTGACCGACACCGCACCCATCTCTTTAAGTCGCTGCAAATGAAAATAGGCATCGTGGTAGCTGTCAATTTTGGCATGCACAGTGGGTGAGTTAGCGCCGTACACGATCGTCCCGGTCGAGAATATCCGCGGCGCCAAGATCTGCCCGCTGCGCTGCATCTCAGCGGCGGCAAATATTTCTGAACTGTCATTAGATGGATCGTGAATCGTGGTCACACCAAATGCCAGACTCGAGAGATTTTTCCAGTTTTGTTGTGGAATAATCTCTTCATTGGCCTGTGGCCCATGAGCATGGCCATCAATGAGTCCAGGCACCAGCGTTTTGCCGCTGACATCAATACGCTGCGCACCGGCGGGAATATCGACGTCTCCGGCTTTGCCCACTGCGATGATGCGATTGCCTTTCACCACAACCACACCGTTATCAAGCACTTCCTGACGGTTATCTGCATCGCGCATAGTGACCACTTGGCCGCCGATCAGAGCAATTGTTGAGCTGGGTTTGTCCGCCTTCTGAACAAAACTTAAATTGAGCCCTTCAGATGCGGGCTCAGGTAACGCCTCAGGTGCGCCATCAAGGAAGTTAAAGGCCTGATTGAGTTCTCGGCTGTAAACCGTCGCCGCATGCGACCAATTGAGCGTGCGGCTGTCAGCGGACCAGTGCAGATATTCCCCCGCGCGTTTGGAGACCTGCGCCACCGGCAAGCCACCACTCTCAGTGCCGACGGTCTGTTGGCGACCGGTGCTTAACAGGGGTGCAACAAAGGCATTGTTTTGATGGGTATAGGCCAGCCATTTTGCATCGGGGCTCAGCCGATATTCGGTCACCTTGTCCCCTCTGATCAACTTGCGTTCGTCCTTGCCCTGGAGATTGACACTGACCAGCTCAAGTTCAGTACCCTTGCTGTCGGGAACATAGCTTGTGTAATAGAGGCGCTTATCATCGGCGCCAAAGTGGGCATTAAAACCGCGCTCCATCACCTTGCGCATGGTTTTAGCCTTGCGTTCGGCAATATAAATGCCTGGCTCCATCGACCACTCGGATGACAGCAAATAACCCCCAGTCAAACGGCGGAAGACAACTTTATCAGCGTCAGGCGAAAACGTTGGCTCAACATAGATACCGGGCTCGGTGCTGATGCTGATACCTTTGCCGCCGGAGGCCTTGACCACTTTTACTGCGCCAAGATCATTGTCATCCCAGGTGGTATAAACAATCGACTTGCCATCTCGGGAAAAGCTCGGGTAAAACTCATCCTCGTCAGCCTGCTGAGTCAGACGTTTTACACGGCCACTTTTAACATCCCGGATATACAGCTTACCCAAGGCCTGATAGACGACCTTATCACCCTTGGGCGACATGCTCGCCCAGCGAATCATCTTCACGTCAAAGCTATCGGGTGCCACATCGACGGCGAAACGCGGCGACTGCTGAACCTGTTTTTCGACTTTGATATGCATCGGAATAATAGCCACATCAAGTGACGCGACATTTAGCTTGTGAAACTTGCCGGCGGTCCAAAATACCAAATGCTCGCCGTCTGGTGTCCAGTCAAAGTAAGCAAAATTGCCCTCTGAGCCAAAGGTCTCCTGATGGTCGCGCTCCATCTCCGTGGTCAGTCTGCGATCAATGCCCGACTTAAGATCTTTGAGGTACAGTACGGTTTTGGTATCTTCACGCTTGAGGTACGCCAGGTGTTGTCCATCTGGCGAAGGCGTGGCCACGATGGCACCTCCTGCGCCGCCGATGTAGCTGATAATGTCTCCCGAAGCCAGCTCATAGCGCATGATATTGAACAGCTCAGTCGTGGAGTTTTTACCGTACAACCAAGTTTGTCCATCGGTCACATCATCAGTGTAATAAAGGTATTTTCCATCTGGCGAAAATGCCGGATCGGTCATATTTTTTTGCGTGTGCTGACCATAGGCGCGCTCTGTCACCATCACGCCATCACCACCGGAACGATGATAGATCCATATCTCTCCTGCGGGGATCGAACGAGAGGACATAAAGCCCTTGGTCACGGCAATATAATCACCATCTGGGCTCCAGGTTGGGGTATGCACCAGCGCGGTTTTTTCTGTGGTTATCTGACGTGGGTTTTCACCATTGGCATCCATCACCCATAAATTGGTCGCTCCATCGCGATCGCTGACAAAAGCAATACTTTTACCATCGGGGCTATAAGACGGCTGCATAGTCCAATCGAAACCCTGCACCAGAGGCTGCGCCTCACCGCCCGTAATCGGCATGGTGTAAATATCACCGAGCATATCGAAAGCTATCGTCGTGCCATCGGCACTGATGGTCAGATTCGACCAAGTCGTCTCAGTGGTATCGATGGTGATGCTCCTCATCTCTCCCTGAGGCTGCGTCACATCCCAGAGGTCCACTTGGCTGTCGACGTTTTTTTCTGCAATCAAAACCTCCGCCAAGAGTGGCGCGTTATAGGCAACCAGCGACAGACAGATAGCGACAGCAAAAAGCTGCCGTGAAAGATTGATCATCATGTTGTTACTCCGGGGAAGTAGTCAGCTACTTTTTATTTTAGGAAGACCGCGATATTAACCTAAAGCACACCAAGACTAAAACTATCTGTGCGCTCACAGCAGTCTAAATCGCTCACAGATACGTCGGCTTACGCCAGTCAGGTTTGCTACGTTAACTCTGACTAATCGGTTCCATTATCCCGAGCGCAATTTTATTGTCACAGGCAAAGCCAGGGCATCTGCAGCGCTCCGCTCTATGGTACGATTCGCAATTCAATCAATAACAGAACATCATCAGATGAGCCCACTCGAAGCAATACAGGCCTTTCTCCCGTGCCGTACACCAGACCGCTGGATTGAAAATGCCCTAGAAAACCCAACGCTAATGCTTATCGATCATGCAAACTGTGAAAAAAAGGCAGCCAACACCGCGCTCAGCTTAATTAATCGCTATACCGATAATTTTGAATTACTCAATAAAATGTCGCGCTTAGCGCGCGAAGAGATGCGTCACTTTGAACAG
>Ga0115569_10004367_pt1 | contig 10219 bp, 4 predicted proteins | sample COGITO_mtgs_1205_2_FD_87295 | JGI IMG/M metagenome (GOLD analysis project Ga0115569, IMG submission 87295) | Pelagic marine microbial communities from North Sea - COGITO_mtgs_120503 | ecosystem: Environmental > Aquatic > Marine > Epipelagic | place: Germany:Helgoland, sampling site Kabeltonne...
CAGGGCAGACCAATCTCGGCGATCGCTTCGTTGAACGCCTCTTCGGTCGCGGCAAATTTGTAAGGAGAGGTCGTGAGCCCGAGCTCCTCCGAGGCGAGGCGGCGAATGCCTTCCCGGTTCATTGTGAGTTGCGTAGCACGCGCGGTCGGGATGATCGTCGCCACGCCCTCGCTCTCGAGCTCGGCCAGTGTGTCGGTCGCAATCGCTTCGACCTCAGGCACCACAAAGTCGGGCTTCTCTTCCTCGATCAACTTGCGCAGCGCAGCGCCATCGAGCATCGAAAGCACGTGCGCACGATCCGCAACTTGCATAGCAGGCGCGTCGGCATAGGCATCCGCCGCGATGACCTCGACGCCATAGCGCTGAAGTTCGAGAACGACTTCCTTACCCAACTCACCCGAACCACAGAGCAGTACTTTGACTGCAGAAGATTTAAATGGAGTCCCAATCGTTACAGACATAAAAACTCTCCCCGCCGTGATTTCATCTATCCGTTAATTCAAGATCGCAGCCGCCATCCTTGGGTCTTCACCCAGCGCCGCGGCCTGGAGAATAGGAAAAACAAGCTGCGCTTTCTGCTGCCATGATACTAGGACGTTCTGACCAAGAGGCCCGGAATGAGGCGGCGACCCTGAGGTTGTAATCGCATTAGGATCTTCGACTTCATTTCGCGCCTCACCGCTCACGGCCGCCGGACTCACGCCTGATCACGCGATTCGTCGATTGTTGCGTTGCCGAAGCTCGTACCTGGCTCGACCGTGGTCGTGACCTGCGTCGGCGGAATCGGGCACCTGGCGGTGCAGATTTTCGCGGCGATGACAGCGGCTAAGATCTTCCGCCCCGCTTCCGAATGGCCGAATCCTTGTCACCGAAATCGAATGCTGGATTCAGGGCTGCTAGGTTCGCCGTTACCGAGCCTTCGCTCGTCTATCAACGCCACTTCACTTCGAAAAATATCGAAAGGCTCGGGCACAAACCGCAATGACTCTTCCTCCCCCTCACCCCGCCTTTCCTGGTGGAGCGTGGCCGGCTGTACCCCAACAGGCCGCCGCCGCGCTGCTCGCGGTTCTCGGCCAGTTGGAACAGACGCAGTCGATGTCGCCGACAGCACTCGCGAAGGCCCGCCAGCCTCAGCTCGAGTTGCTGATCGACCACGCCTTCGAGCATGTTGTCTTCTGGCGAGAGCGCCTAGAGCACGCTGGCTTATCCCCAGCCCGACGGCCTAAGACGGGGCTGGACCCCGCTGAATGGGACCGCCGCTGGGCCAACCTGCCGATCCTTACACGACAAGAGGTGCAGGAGCATGAGGTCTCGCTCAGAAGTGCCCGCCTGCCGCCAGGACACGGAGACTTCGTAGATAGCATGAGTTCGGGATCGTCTGGCCGGCCCGTCCGAATTACCCGGAGTACTCTCGACTACCTTTACTGGCAGGCGTTCCAGCTCCGCGAGCATGTCTGGCGCGAGCGGGACCTCGCGGGCAAGTTCCTGTCGATCTTCCGAAACGAGCAGAGGACGGACAACCTGGGAAACCGTATCGTCATGATGAACAAGGGTCGAGTGCTTCATGATATCTCAGGCAGCGCCAGGGAGAACATTACCGCGGAGGACCTACTGGGGCGTTTTGAGGATTTGCGGCGACGCGAGCAGCTCGGCGATTCGATAGGAGGCCTGCTGCTCGGCGCGAAGGGAGTCACGGAACTCATGGCTATCTTCGAGGCGATCGCCGGCGTGGATCAGAATCTCGATGCCCGAGAGATCGCGCTGATCGCAGAGTTCTCGCAACGCTGGCAAATTATTCCGCCCGATCTAACCGAGGGGCCGGTCCAAGCGCCGGGAGATATTCTCGCCCTTCGCGAGTGCGTCACGAATTACCTCAGGATATCTCCACCGGCGGAGCAGGCGACAGAACTCCTGGACGTCCTCCATCATTTCGTCAATGCTGACGATATGGTATCGACGGAAGAAGCGATCGTGATGGACGAGATTAGCGCCATGATCATGGCGTACGTGACACATTCTGGTGTGCTCGGCAAACACGAGGTGGTGATCGTGCCCCAGACCAGCGAGCAGTCGATTGCCATCGCATCCCTTCTTCCCGGTATTGATGCCACCAGTATGCGGGGGGGCACTGTCTATTCAGTGGGTCGATTTTTTTCTGCCAAGTATGCTGAAGTAGTATGTGAAAAATACGTCGCCCTCGGTCTATTCACGACGCGCATCGAGGTGTGAAATTGAAGTCGAGCTTAACGTGTCCCATATGTGTCAGTGGACAGACGGCATCATCATTATCGAGTTTGATTGGATTAAACGCTTCAAAGGCTCAGGACTCGAATGATCGATCTTGGCCGAGCAGGACCGCGGCCAACCTATTCCCTACCACACGGACCGATGCGCTTCGCCCTGACAACCCAGACCCTATCATCACACAGGAACTCTCCAATTGACGGAAGACGATCAGCGCCAAAACACCGCGAACGATGAAGACGAGACCCGGATTGCCGGCGACAACGCTGCGACCGACTCACAATCATCGGTGTCAGCGGAGAGCGCCGACCCATCCGACGCAAAGATCTCGAATCTGCCGCCGGGCGCGGGAGTGTCTTCATCGCATCACGAGGCCACAGCGGACGAGCGGACGACACCCTCACCGCCCGCCACTGATCCAGAAGACGCCGAGACCATCCTCGCGGAAACACCCATTGAGGAGGTCCCTACCCAGCTCGCCGAGTCGAAAGCGGATGCGACGGTCATCGCCGCATCAGAGTCGCCCCCTTCTTCTATCATTCCATCTACGCCTTCCTCGACACCTCGTCCGACTACGCGTGAAAACCCATCGCCGTCGGGCCCAAAGGCTACCCGGCGTGTCGACGAGACACCGCCATCAACGCCATCAACGCCCGGTGCAAGCCAAGAAACAGGAACAGTCTCGCTGCCCGGCGACGCGCTCACGGGCACGAAATTATTGAATCGATTCCTCGTTGGACGCAAGATCGGGGCGGGCGGATTCGGCGCCGTATATGAAGCGGTCGACGAGTTGAAAGCATCCAGTGACGAAGCTGCGCGAATCGCCATCAAAGTACTCGAGAAGAAGCGGATCGGCGATCGACTTGACGTGCTCATCCAGGAAGTGAGTCGTAGCCATCATGTGTCTCACCCTAACATCCTTCGTGTGTTCGAGCTCAATCTCGATGGCGGGTTCGCGTTCATCACGATGGAACTATTGAGTGGCGAGACTCTGCAACAACGCCTCGCCACCGCACACCTCAGTTTTCGTGCAGGCCACCCGTTGCTATCGATCGAAGAAGTCGACCACATCACGGAGCAACTCTGTAACGCCCTCGCCTATTGCCACGAGCAAGATCTTGTCCATTCGGACATCAAGCCCGAAAACATCTACCTATGCGACGACGGCACAGTGAAGGTGCTGGACCTCGGCATCTCTCAACTCGTAGGATCGGCCACAGCCATCCGCGGCTACTCCGCTAGCTACGGCAGTCCCGAACAACGAGTCGGCGCGGAGCCCCATCCCTCCGATGACGTCTTTTCCCTGGGTTGTGTCCTTTACGAGTGTTTCACCGGGGAAAAGGCCCAGGACCGGGATGGCAAACGTGAACGGCTGCCGTCGAGTCTGTCGAGAATTCCGCGTCGTTACCGACAGGTCCTCGAAAGATCGCTTCACCCCGAACGCGAAACGCGCGAGGCGAACGTTTCCAAGATCTGGCGAGGCGTGAGTCCCGCCCTGCGGCGCCGGAAATGGGTCGTTTCGGCATTGGTTCTACTGACATCAGCGGGCGTCGCTGCAGCCGGACTGGTGGGCCTGCAAGAAGGGAAAGATGCCAATCGAGTTAGCGATGCCGATCAACAGGTCGCGATTCAGCTCTTCCTCGAAGCGACCAACATCGAAGACGACGACCCCGGCGCGGCGCGGGGCCTGTTAATCCAGGCGCTCGAGACAGACCCTATGCACGAAGGGGCATCGGAACGCATGGCACGGTTCCTCCGTGAGACATTGCCGTCCGACCCGGTGAACTACAGCCTAGTCTGGGCCGACTTTAAGTCTGCCACAGAGGCGGCCAGCGCGGGCGCTTCCGAGATCCTCGATGTCGAGGCGCAGAGCGCCGCGGATGCCCTGCTCGAAATAGATGCGACGAACCTACCGCGGAGTCAACAACGGAGCCGATTCGGGGCGCCGCTATGTGTTCTTCCGGATCTAGAATATCGGCGAGAAGAGCTGGATCAGCTACGAATCGACCTCGACATCAACTGTTGAGCCCCCGTCCGCCGCTCTGTCCGAGTCCCATTTTTGGTACAGAAGTAATTCAATGATTCCGGAATTCGATAGGGTGGAAGAAAATACATTGGTCGACTGCTAGGCCAACCCACTCGCAAGTTGAAGGCCCGCGGTGGGTCGCGCGAATAGGGCGAGCGGTGCGATACAGAGAACACCTGAGAATCCTTGCGGTATCAGGGCAGACCAGGGCCGGATCCAACTGGGGGGTGCACATTCTTTAGTTCACGACTCAAATGCTCAAATCGATCGCGGATCTTCGGCCATGAATCCCCCCAACAGCAGGTGTGATCCGCCCCAGGCAGGGACAAGATCACGCCGTCCCCGTTCCTCTCCACCAGCTCCGCCGTGAGTTGAGGCGGAACGACCTCATCAGCCTCCCCGACGACATGGAGCACGACCAGGCCCGGCCGCAGCGGGAATTCGAGGGGCGGCGAATATCCGAGGATCTCACGCGTGTAGCCATGTCGATCGAGCCAAGCGGAGAGATCCAAGTTCGCGCCCAACGTGACGAGTCCCGCAACGCGAGGCACGCGCGCCGCAACATGAGCCGCAATCAATCCACCACCGCTTACGCCGACCACGACAAACCGTCGATCGGAAGGAACCTCACGCTCGATCACCGACACAACACTCCGTATCGCGTCCTCTGAATAGCGACGCAGTGTCCAGACCGCTGGCTCACACGCGGGATCTGATGCGGCGAGACCAAACGTGCAGGGCCGGGACACGGCCAAGGCACACGACGGCTCTGCCTCGACAAGTTCGAGCGCGATCGCACGTGTGGGCGATGGGTCTTCGGAGACGCGACCACCACGAATCCACGATCGACCGTCGCCCTCGATAAAGACAAAGGTGGGCTCGGACTCGACGCACAGGGCCTTGGAAAACACGAAGTGACCGAAAGGCGACGATTGTACGAAATGACGTTCCAGCCTTGTCGCACTGCTCACCAGTCCCCTTTCGTCCTTGGTGTGGCTAGAATCTGCGAATCGACAGCCCACCCATGAGAGAGACATCGCCATGAACAGCAGTACGACGAACTTTCCCACTCGATCGATCAATCGCGAAAAAGGCGTGCCTCGCCAAACCGCGGCAGCGGCCTCCGACGATTGCTCTGCGTTTACCGATCGAGCCATTCGTGTCTCCCGCGCGTCTCGTGCGTTATCAATCTTGATCTCAGGGGTCATCAGTCTGGCGTGGATCGGTTGCGGGTCGGTACCCACCGGGGAAGGGGCTCGCGTACTCGACCGCCGTGTCGCTCTCTCGGAGCTCGATATCGTCGATTGTATCGTCGAGGGCGCAGTGCGGCAGATGGGGCGCGGAATGATCTACCAAGAGCAACCGCGAATGACCCGTACGACCGAATTCGAGTGCGCGTCGATGGGCGGCACATTTATCGCTTTTGATCCGACCTCCCCGAATACTGTAATCGAGAAATGGTTGCCCTTCGCCGAGTCCGGCGACAAGGCGGCTCAACATCGCCTGGGCCTACTCTACGAAGGGTTTATGGGGGCCGAACCGAACTACGAGAAAGCGGCGCGCTGGTACCAGGCGGCGGTGGACCAGGGGAGTACCGAGTCCATGTACGCCCTTGCCATCCTCTACGAGAAAGGCCTCGGCGTCGAGCAAGATATGTTGGCTTCGCTCGAATTGTATCGACGCGCATCCGGCGTCGGTGAAGACGCTTTGATGCTGTCCTCGGAATCCTACACGCAAATCGAGGAGCTCAAGGAAAGCCTCTCCGATGAGATGGTCGCGCTAAATATCCAACGCGACGCGCTGCAGAAACAGGTTGATACGCTCCAGGTCAAGATCGCGCAGTCCGGCAGCAGCGGGCACGATCGCATTTCTGCGCTCGAATCGCTGACGACTCAACTCAGCGCGCAGCTCGCCGAACGCGAAGCCCAGCTCGCGAAACTTCCGACCTACCGACTCGTTGATCCAGCCACTGGGCCTCGCCCACTGACATTTGATTTCCCTGATCTCCCGGCGGGCAAGATGCGAAGCAAGTCGATGGGTCGCTATTTCGCCCTCGTAATCGGAAACAACGAATACGAACTGCTTCCCGACCTTGAGACGCCGCATAACGATGCTGAAAGGATCGCCGCGTTGTTAAGCGATCGATTTGGATTTTCCACACAGCTGATCCTCGACGCCGATGAGGAAGCCATTAAGCGAGCGATCTACAACCTTGCAAAGACCGCCCGAGCAGAAGATAACCTCCTAATCTATTTCGCGGGCCACGGAGAGATGCGAACCAAAGTGGACCGCTCGCGGATGCGCGGATTCTGGCTGCCCACGAATGCGGACAAGGATCAGGACGTGAACTGGGTGGACAACTGGTGGGTCACGGACCATCTAGACACGTCGGATGCTCGACGCGCGCTCGTCATTGCGGATTCGTGTTATGGCGGGGTCTTCTCCACCGATCTTCCGATCGGGCCCGTGACCGGGTTGCCTGCTTTGTCGCAAAAAGCATTTGATCGAAAGCTCCAGCGAAAGAGTCGATTCGTACTCGCCTCCGGAGGGAACTCCCCGGTGCTCGATACGACCGGCCCGGATTCGCAACACTCTGTCTTTGCCAGCGCTTTCATCGACATCCTTGAGGGTTCTGAGGGCCCGATGTCCGTGATCGAATTATATGGCCGGATCTTTGACCGCATGTACGCAGGCCTCGCGGCAGTCGGCCTCGAGCAGGAGCCAGAGCTCAGAGTCATTCGGGCTGCCGGACATCAAAGCGACGGCGACTTTTATTTCGTAGCAAGCGATGGGATCTAAACTCAAACCGAGGCGTGGAATAAACCCGGTCAGTGTCGAGGATTCGGGTTGTGGAAGCGAAACGAATCGATCGACCCAGCCTTGACATTCCGTCACTTCGAACGCTCGGCATAGTCATAGACACGGGAGTCTGCTCGGCTAAATAGTTCGTTATTGTCCAGTCGCGATTGCCGCGTTGCATAGAATTTACCGCCTGAACCTTTTGGAACCTGTGGAGTCATCATGCCCCTCGCCTCGGCGTACCGGCCTGCCCTGTTGTTGCCCATGCTTGCCCTCGCGATTTTCGCGACCAGCTGCCTTAGCGATGTGGACAATCAGAGCGATGGAAGCCAGGTCGCCGTAGCCGCTGCGATCGGCTTAGGAGAGCCCGTCGCTGGCGCGTACCAGGCTCGCAGTGGTTCCGACGTAGTCCTATCCGGCAAAGATAGCGATAGCACCGCCGCACCGATCTTCACGTTCGTATGGGAGCAGATCGTGGGTTCGGGCGACCCAGTCGTCGAGCTCTTCGAGCGAGATGTCTCGAGCCGCGTATTCTCGGCACCCTCCGTCGCGACTCGCGAGACCCTTGAGTTTCGACTCACGACGACGGACGTGAACGGGCGGACCGAGACCGACACAGTGATGATCGAAGTCAATCCGATCAGCGATGAAAACGCGTTTCTTCGCGATCCAAGGTCAGCTGAGGCGGAGCACTTCTATCTCTTCGTCGTTCCTGATGCGCCCGGCCCAGTGGCAACGACCACCTCCTATACCCTGACTGTCACCCCTATTGTGACTTGGACGCGGCGCGATGGCGGAACCGATACGCTTTCCCTCGAAGACATTCTATCTGCAAGCGACGAGATCGAGGCGGGGTTCCTTCCGCCCAGCGATCCCGAAGCCCCCGGCCAAGACCGGTTCCGAATCGCCGTTCCCTTGCTCGATTTCGACGAGATCAATAAGTCGTTCCAGGGGGCTGAGCGAGCCGGGCGACTCGAACTCGAAGAGATCGACAACGCGAATGTCGAACTCCAGATCAGCCTAACAGGCGTAACGGGCAGCGCGGGGCTCCAGGTTTTCGTTGGTCGTGCCGGTGGTCGTGAAGAGCCGCCCGTTGCCATCATAGAAGGCGACCGCATCTACCCGGTAAGCCCGCCAACAGGTAGCCTTCCCGAAGACGAGATCCTCAGCTCAGACCGTTCAGTCGTATCGATCGATGTCGAACGCCTGCGGCACGAACTCGGCATCGAATCGAAGGCTTCAGCTCAAAATTACTACGACTGCATCGACCCTTCGAGCCAGGCGGACACCCTCGATGGCTGGCGCATACAGGCAGGCATGACCGACCTGTCCGACCCCAGCATCTTTCACGCCCGTTATGTCAACAACTACGACCTCGGCTTCGGACGCGACATGTACGTGCGAGAGGACGCGGCTGGAAACGTCTACTCCTTCGTCGTCAACCATCCCAGCCTAGAATCCTTGATCAAGGGCTCCGGCGAATTTGCAACGGTTGTGATGGAATACAGCGCGGCGCCGACCGGGGCGTGCGACGCGCCCGGCGCAAGTGCGACCGACAAGATCGTCAAGTTCTACGCCTACTCACCGGACTCTGCGAACGGCGAGATGGTCCGAACACTCAGCCAAAACTTCGATGGACGTGGAGAACGTTTCCTGCCCGGGGTCTGCACGGCTTGCCACGATGGCGACATCAATCTTATTCGGGACTTCGGGCCGATCGATCCCGTAAGTCGGGCAACCCGCGTTCTCGCGGACATCCCGGCCAGCAGCACGGACCTCGACGCCACTTTCATGCCCTGGGATCTCGACTCCCTGCTCTATGCGCAGGCCGAGGACGCCGCGCGAATTGATCCTTCTCTGAACGCGGGCGAGTTTTCGGCGGCGCAACTCGACGCAGCCTCCTTCGAGTCGCAGCAGGATGACCTCCGGAGCATGAATGAGGCTGTGCTCGCGACCTACCTCCCCGCAGAGGGCGCGAGCCCAGGGGAACGAACCGAGACACTTGAGCGCTTCGAAGCGCCGATTCGGCTAATTCATCGCTGGTACGGCACAACGACGATTCCCGAAGCCGAGCCGATCGACGATGCGAGCAATACGCATGCAGTCATTACGGACCTTGGTACCAACGACTTTTCGGAGCCGCCTATGGCTCCGATGGGTTGGGCCGGCGAGGACGATCTCTACGAAAAAGTCTTCGCTCGCAACTGCCGGATGTGCCACACGCAGCAGAACAATCTCAACCTGAACTTCGACACCTACAACGAGTTCATCGGTGTCGGGCCGATGGAAGACGGTGGGGACTACGTCTCCGGCGGTACGCTTGAGCAATACGTCTTCCAACGCGGAATCATGCCCGCTGCGCGGCTCACCTACGACCGATTCTGGATCGACTTCAACGACGACGAATCCGCCGCCGAGAAACTCCGCACGCACATCGGTGGACTCGGCATGTCCCCGATGGCGCCGGCCGGTACCCCTGGCAATCCCGCGGCGGTCGTCAGAGTAACCAACGGAGCAAACACCTTCGATTCCTTAGGCGCCGTCAGCTTGATTTCGGAGATCAACGCCGACGACAATAACGGCTTCCTCATACCGACCGCCGTCACACTCGACGGCAGCGCGAGTTCCTTTGCAGATACCTTCCAATGGACTGTCTCGACGACCGGGAGTGAATGCCCTTCGAGCCTTGCACTCTTCGGATCCCAAAGTGCCCAAGTTTCATTCCTCGTCGACTCGTCGCCCTGCCGCTTCGACGTCAGCCTCGAAATTCAGGCGACCTCTGGCGCCATCGGTACGGATTCGAGCCTCGTCTTTGCTTCGAATCTGCTCCCCGAACCCCGAGACTTCACAGCTTCTAACGCGGCCTACGTCCCTGGTGATTCACGTCTAGATATCAACGTCCTTGACGAAATCATTCCGGGCCGGTCCGCGGTCGGTAACTTCGGCGATCTCCCCCTCACCCTCGCAACGGCCGAGCCTAACGTGGTGCCGATCGCACCCAACCCCGGGACAGGCGAATTCCGAATTTCATTTCCCGCGCTGGCTGGCGTGAGCTCAACCTTCGACTATCAGATCATCGACGCCAACATGGATGCCGGGAACGGCATGATCACAGTCAACATCCCGCCGATCCTCGTCACCCCAATCGTC
>Ga0115569_10004378_pt1 | contig 10203 bp, 7 predicted proteins | sample COGITO_mtgs_1205_2_FD_87295 | JGI IMG/M metagenome (GOLD analysis project Ga0115569, IMG submission 87295) | Pelagic marine microbial communities from North Sea - COGITO_mtgs_120503 | ecosystem: Environmental > Aquatic > Marine > Epipelagic | place: Germany:Helgoland, sampling site Kabeltonne...
AAATTCTCTAGAGAAAAAACTACAAATAAATTACCTATAGCGGGTAGTATTGCAAGATGTATCATTCCAGAAAGCCCCATAAAAAAAAGGTATAAAATACCGGAAGAATAATTAGATTTTTCAAAAAAGATACTTTTATTTATAATTAAATTTATTCTTATTGAGGTAATGAAAATAATACATGAATAAATTAAGTAAAGTGCAATTTTATTAGTTTTAATTAAATTTAATATTGGCCAAATTAATTCACTTTCAGTACTAGAGTAGTAGTGGTTAAAAATAAATAATGGGATTAGAATAACACTTAAAAAAAAGTTATAAAGAGGGCTATTTGATCTAAGAAAATTTAACATTGTTACAAATTAATGATTAAAGGAGTTAAATAATAATTGTCCGAATCAATTATTTTATATTTTTGAATAAAAAAACTATGAACTGGCTTTTACATCCTATAAGAGATTTTTTAATTTGGATGTTTGAAAACACCCTAGAACCATTAGGAAATTCACCTAACATTATATTTTTCTTTATCATATTTGGAGGACTAGTGTATTGGATGTTTGTCCAAAACAAGCTTAACAAAAAAGCAGACCAAGATCCTAACCAAATCAAGTAATTACTTTTTTGTTATTAAATCGTTACCAATATCTTTTCTAAATTGCTTTTTTTCAAATGTTATTTTTTCAACATTTGCATAGCACATCTTTAATGATGTTTCTATATTTTTACCGTATGAAGTCACGGCCATAACCCGACCGCCATTTGAAACTATTTTATTGTTTTTTATTATTGTACCAGCGTGAAAAGCAACTGATTTCTCGTCCAAATCTCCAATGTTTATTTCCTTATATTTTTCGTATTTTTCTGGATAACCTCCAGAAACTAACATTACTGTACTTGCCGTCCTTAAATCAATTTCTACATCTCTTTCGGAAAGAGTATCGGTGGCAATACCATCAAATAGCTCTAATATATCTGACTTTAAACGAGGCATAATCACTTCAGTCTCTGGATCACCTAGCCTACAATTATATTCAATAACATACGGATCTCCTTTCACAGAAATTAATCCAAAAAAGATAAATCCAGAATAATCAATTCCTTCTTTTCTTAATCCTTTAACTGTAGGTATGATTATTTGATTTTCTACTTTATCAATAAACTCTCTATTTGCAAAAGGGACCGGAGAAACCGCTCCCATTCCTCCAGTGTTTAATCCAGTATCCCCTTCTCCAATTCTTTTGTAATCTTTAGCAGTGGGCAAAAGTTTATAATTCATACCATCTGTTATTATAAACATACTTACTTCTACACCCACTAAAAAATCTTCAATAACTACAGTTTCGCTAGACTTTCCAAATTGTCCCTCAAGTAATATTTTTACAGCTTTTTTTGCTTTATTCAAATCAGACTCAATAACCACACCCTTTCCAGCGGCAAGCCCATCTGCTTTCAGAACATAAGGACCTTCTTTTTGTTCTAAATATTCCAACGCTTCTATTACTTGTTGTTTATTAAAAGACTTTGATTTTGCAGTAGGAATTCTATGTTTTTTCATGAATTTTTTTGCAAAATCTTTACTTCCTTCTAATATCGCGCCTTCTTTTTTAGGCCCTATTACTGTTACATTCTTGAGTCTTGGATTGTTTTCAAAATAATCGTGAATTCCATTTACTAGTGGCTGCTCGGGACCAACAACTAAGACATCTATTTTTTTTTGAACACAAAAATTACCTACCGCATCAAAGTCATTAATATCCATTGCGATATTTTCTGCAATTTCTGAAGTTCCAGCATTACCTGGAGAAACATAAAGTTTCTCTAGCTGAGAACTTTTACATATTTTCCAAGCCAAAGCATGTTCTCTTCCGCCAGCACCCAACAGTAATAATTTCATAGAATTGTTTTTAACAAATGAACATAAATTCCAATCATCTTTAAGTTTTTTTTTTTAACAACTACACTTTTGTTTTAAACATACTATATTTGTTCATCATAAACAATTGAAATTAATAATGTTTTTAAAATCAAAATCATGAATAAACAAAAATTATTTTTACTTTTTCTGCTATTTTTTTATGTATTTTCTTTTAATGCACAAACTAAAAAAACTTCATTTTTGGTCAGTGGAAAATGCGGTATGTGTAAAGACAGGATTGAGAACGCACTTGACGTAAAAGGGGTTGTTTTCGCTTCTTGGTCCGAGACAACTCTATTGTGTGATGTCACTTTTAAAACTAACAAAATTTCAGAGAAAGAGATACACGAATTATTAGCTTTTAAAGGGCACGACACTCCATTATGTAGAGCATCTGACGAAGCCTACGATAAACTACATCCATGTTGTCATTACGACAGGAAAGACACTTTAAAATGAAATTAATTTCATTATTAGGCTTATTTTTTTTTGGATTAACTCTTTTTTCCCAACAAGAAAATAAATTAGAAAATATTTCTGGACATGTATTTGAGCTTAACGAAAAAGGCTCTATGGTGCCATTAATTGGTGTAAATATTTATTATTTAGGGCTTAATACTGGTACATCATCTGATGCAAATGGATTTTTTAGTCTTTCAAACAATCCTAAGAAAAAGTATTTAATATTTAGCTATATAGGTTACGATACCGATACTCTTGAAATTCAACCCGATAAAGAAATAAATGTTATAATGAGAGAGGGAAAAATTCTTGAGGATCTAGTTGTTGAATTCAAAAAAGGGAGTTATACTTATTCAAAATTAAACCCCAGAAATGCCCACATTATAGGACAAGATGAATTAAGAAAAGCAGCTTGTTGCAATTTGGCAGAAAGTTTTGAAACCAACCCATCAATTGATGCAACATTTACAGATGCTGTTACGGGAACAAAACAAATTCAAATGATGGGATTATCTGGCAAATATGTTCAAATGCTTTCAGGAAATATCCCTGTTATAAGAGGACTTTCAACATTGTACGGCTTAAAACAAATACCCGGTTCATTTATTCATCAAATTGCTGTCTCCAAAGGTTCTGGGTCAGTGCTTAATGGCTACGAAAGTATGGTTGGCCAAATAAATATGGATTTGAAACAGCCTGAAAATGCAGAAAAACTTCATTTTAACTTTTATTTGAATCAGGCTGGAAGAACTGAGTATAATGCTATTGCCTCCAAAAGTTTTGGCAGGCACTGGTCAACTACTTTTTTAGCTCATTTTGAAGATCAGTCAAGAATTAACGATAGAAATAACGATGGATTTCTGGATAATCCCCTACACAACGACTATATTTTTTATAATCAGTGGAATTACAAATCCAGATTAGTTCATATGGAAATTGGAGGGAATGCTGTTTTTAGCAATATGGAATCTGGGAAAAGAAATGAATGGAATGAAGTTTCAGCAATCGGAATTCCTCAAGCGAATTATGGTGTGGACATAGAAAACGCACAATTTAATGGGTTTGCTAAAATTGGTTACCTTTTTCCAAACGACGATTTTAAAAGTCTAGCGCTACAGATTAGTAGCACTTATAATCGACAAGAAACAAAGATTGGTAAAACTAACTACAATGGTACTCAGTTAAGCGGATACTTAAATTTAATTTACCAACAAGAAACAGGAAATAATAAGGAAGAAAACTCGTTTAAAATTGGCTCAAGTTGCCAGTTGGACAGTGTAAATGAGAAGTTAATTCTTAACTATGAATATGATAGTAGTTTTATAGGGTATAACTTTAAATGGCTTGAAGTCGTTCCTGGTATTTTTGGAGAGTTTAATCACAACAGCGAAAAATTTGGATTAATTATGGGCTTAAGAGGAGATTACACTTCATTTTACAATAAATATTTTATCACTCCTCGGCTTCATTTAAGGGTTTCACCAAATGTTGATTTAGCATTTAAGCTTACGGCAGGCAGTGGAAGAAAAACTCCCTTCATGATTATGGAAAATATTGGATTTATGGCCTCATCTAGAAAATGGAACTTAAATTTTGATGAATTACAAGACTTAGGACAGGAATACTCTTGGAACTTTGGTCTAGCTGTTTTAAAAGAGTTTACATTATTTAGTAGAGACGGAACTTTAACCATTGACGGATACCACACTTTTTTTGAAAATCAATTAGTAGTAGATTTAGATGAGTCTGCAAGACAAGTAGATTTTTATGCCCTTAATGGAAAATCTTATTCAAACTCTTTTCAAACTGAAATTAATTACACCATTAGTAGACGATGGGAAATAAGAGCTGCCTACAGATTTTTAGATGTTAAAAAGAAGTACCAAAGCGGAATAAAAGAAAAACCACTTTTGTCAAAACATAGAGGGTTTCTTAACATTGCTTATTCGTCAAGAAAAACAAAAAATAGACAATGGAAAGCAGATCTTACAACTCAGTGGATTGGAAGCCAAAGAATTCCTTTTACTGGAGATAATGACCAAGAATTTCAATTGACTCAAAGAAGTGAAGATTATTTACTGATTAACGGACAGTTAACAAGAATATTTAGCAATAAAATCGAAGCTTATCTGGGCATAGAAAACGCTTTAAATTACACGCAAAAAAACCCAATACTATCCTCAGAAGACCCCTATAATAAACACTTTGACAGTTCATTAATATGGGCTCCAATTTTTGGTAGGATGATTTATCTTGGCTTTAGATTTACTTTAAAGGATGATAAGGGATAGCTCTAAACGAGAACCCCTTTTCTTTTAGTTCTTTTATAATTGGCAAAAGGGAAGGAAGTGTTAAGAATTTAAAATTCTCATTATCGTGAAGGACAACAATACTCCCATTTCGAGAACTTGCTACTACATTACTAATCACTTCTTTTGAAGATATACCACGGTCAAAATCTCCACTATTAATATCCCACATAATAATATTGAATTTCTTTTTTAATTTAGAAATACTTCGGATATTTATTTTTCCATAAGGTGGCCTAAACAGATTGCTATTAATTAGTTCGGAAGCTTTTTTCACATCAAACAGATATTTTTTTTTGTCAACTTTCCAACCGTTTAAATGAGTCATAGAATGATTTCCAACACTGTGTCCAGCAGAAATAATTTTATCATATAATTTAGGATACCTTTTAACATTATCCCCTGTGCAAAAAAAAGTTACTTTAATATTCTCTTTTTCTAGAACATTTAAAATTTCTAGTGTAATTGAAGATGGTCCATCGTCAAATGTTAGATATATTTCTTTTTTATTAGACTGGAGCCTCCATACAATCTTTGAAAAAACAATTTGGATTAAAAGCGGTGTTTTGATCCAATAGCTCATTATTTATTTCCACCCCAGAGCTGAGTATAGTAAATTGGGAATTTTTGCTGATTTCCAAAAAACGCACTTTTTTCTCTAAAGTTATCGACGAAAATATTTTTAATGTCAGCACAAACTTCATCGTATTTTGTATTCTTAAGGACTCCTTTATTGGCAAACGACACACTTCCATTCATATTTGTTTGGTCTGGCTCGAACATCTTATTTCTGTTCATTCCAGTTAATGATGCTTCCCTAAGCATTTCTACGTTAAACATAGCTTTTCCTAAAGCTGACCAGACAAAATTCAATTGTGTTTTGTCCATAGCAGCAAAATACTTAAGCCTTTGTAGTTGCAATTCTGCTAATTGCTTACCTACAATATTTCCATTTATGGTATCTCCAGCTTCAAAATAATTTGCACATAAATAGTAGCAAATATCATCTGCAGCTACCTGCTCGTTTTCAATAGGCATCTCCTCGAAGCATAAGTTTAAAATATCTATTGCTTCATCATATCTATTTTCAGCAATAAGTTGATCACTTAATTTCATCATTTGCAAACGAATATTTTGAACCATTCTCATGGTGTAATAATCAACTAAGACGCCTTCCGTTTTCATATTTCCCCACAAAAAACTCACGCTATCAACTTCGTTATTTCTTTTGTTGAGAGCATAACTCCCGTTAAATAGCTGAACCATTTTATTGATATTGGTTCCTCCATTACCACCAAACTCTATTGGAGATAATTTATAAGTTAGTCCTTCACAGTACATATGCTTTTGTAAATTTCTATTAGCCTGCATCCCCATAACACTAGCAAAGTAAATAGGTCTTTCCCATTGATAGTTTGCTAAAAGACTTAAAACTGCAATATCTGCTTTGTAAAGCATACTTCCTTTAATCCTCCATTTTATTACAGGTTTATAATTAGACTTTTTTAAGTCCGAACTGTCCATTATTCCATATTTAATGGCATTTTTTTCATTTACCTCTAGATACAAATTACTAAAGTTTAAGTAAGACTCATTATTACACGAAAAATTTTGGAATTTTTTATTTCTATCATCGCTTATAAAGTCTATGGCCTCTTGTGCAGAATACCATCTTTCAGGCCACTTGTTTATAATTTTCTCAGCTTGACTTAGAATTTGATTAATTTGGGTGCTTGCATTATTAATACCTGCTAAGGATAAAAATCCTTTCACTTTACTTGTGTATTTTAAATTTTTGTAGCCGGAATTAATTATACTTAATGTTCTAGCACTTAACACATTACTTTTATAATCTAAATCATCTTTTTTAAGAGAATCTGCAATATCTTTTAGCCAATAAACCTGTTTAAATAGTTCAATTACAGCTTTTTCATTTAGCCCATTTTGAACTAGTGAATTTTTCAAATTGCTAAGTGTCTTTTGAATTTTTAACCTTTTAGAATTCGATTTATATTTTGTGTTATCGTTAGGGCTAATTAAAACATAGTCTCTATTGCCGCTTCTGTAAACAGATTCTCTCATATTTATTGGAAGTGGATCTGAATCATAAGCTCTTTTTTTCATTTGATTAATATGCCAATCAGTGCTTAATAAAGACATGTTTGCAACCCTTACATCTGTTCTTACACCTTCTACTTCTTGAATATACCAAAGAGGGAAAGTATCGTTATCTCCATTCGTAAAAAGAATTGCATTATAGTCACAAGAATTTAAATAATTGGCCGCAAAATCTCTAGCTGTAGACCTGTTTGACCGGTTGTGATCATCCCAATTGTTATACGCCAAAACACTAGGTACAAATAATCCTAATGCAATTGGAATAATAGGAATCATAATGTGAGAAGGATATTTTTTTCCTAAAAAGTACATCAATCCAAAAAGTAATATTGAAACAACACTCATGTAAGCCATACTTAACCCAAAAGTCATTCCATTTCCAGAAACATATTGAGCCAATAAAATAAGGGCACTTCCGCCAAAAGTATACATTGCTAACTTTTTTAAATGATCAAAGCTTGCATTTTTTGCAAAATCGAATAATGACCATATTCCAAGACCTATCCAGACGGCAAAAGCATAGAATGAGGCAGCGTATGCATAATCTCTTTCTCTAGGCTCTCCAGGCTTCTGATTTAGGTAAATAACAATTGCAATTCCGGTAAGCAGGAATAGCAAGAACACTACAAACCAACTCTTAGGATGTTTAAAAAGTTGGTAGAGAAACCCAATTAAACCCAAAATTAAAGGCAACATAAAGTATCTATTATATCCTTTGTTGAGTCTTATATCATCAGATAAACCTTCTTGCGGCCCCAATCTTTGGTCGTCAATAAAGTCTAATCCAGTTAGCCAGTTTCCCTCCAATATTTTTCCACTTCCACCAGTTAAACCATATCCTTGAATATCATTTTGACGACCTGAAAAATTCCACAGAAAATAACGTAAATACATCCAATTGAGCTGGTATTGAAATAAAAATTGTAAGTTTTCTGTAAATGATGGCAAAAACAAACCGTCTTTAGAAAGATCAGTAGCAATATCTCTTAAATACTGCCGGTTATTATCTGGTGCACTAGTATTATTAGCATAAGACATCAAAGCCTTATATTGCTGGTATCTATCAGTATAACTTTGCTGAAGCATTTTATTTATTTGCCCTAAAGCTGGGAGAGGTTTGTTAGTATTTCCTTCATAACCACACCAAACTTTATATTTTGAACCTTCACCTTGTCTATACATTCTAGGAAAAAGCGTTGTATACTCTGGCAAGTATAATTTGTCACCTCTTTTTCCTTTAAGATTATCTATATATCCTTTTGTTATCTCGTCTTCGAAAGAAAGTACTTTAGGAAGATTTTTATTTAACAGTTCTAAATTAATTGTATCACATTGACCTTTAAATTGATATAAAGCCCATTCATTCATAAAGGATAGTTTTTTCTCTACCAATGAATATCTAAACTTATTAGATTCTTTGCCCTTAAAAAACCTAATGTGGAGATTGAGTGGCTTAATTAATCTTTTAATATCGCTAGTATCTTTACTTAGAACTTCTTGAGTATTACTCTTACATGTTAATGAAAAAACTTTCATAAAACTACTTTTGTCAGGCCCTAAATGGTCTTCACCACAGTCTGAATAAGCAGGGGAGTTCCAAAATCTTCCAGAAAGAATAGGCCAAGTTCCATACTGCTCTCTTTTTAAATATGAATGCAGTTGAGATAAAGTTTCTGGGTTGTTTTCATCTAACGGAGGGTTTGCGTTAGATCTTACCAAGATCATTACAAAAGAAGAATAACCCATTAAGACCAAGGCAAGGGATAAAATAGCAGTATTTAGTAAAGCCCTTCCAGTCTTATTAGTCCACCTTAATCCAGCAAAAATTATAAAAATAATTAATCCTAAAAAGAAAAATGCGCCACTATTAAAAGGAAGTCCAAAACTATCGGTGAATAGTCTTTCTACCCAATCGGCAAGTGAAACTGTACTTGGAATAATAATACTTTGTATAGTTCCCAAAACCACTAAAGAAGCCAAGCCAGCTAAGAAAAATGATTTCCAACTAAACTCATACTTTTTAAAGTAAATAACAAAAACAATTGCTGGAATCGCCAATAAGTTAAGGAGGTGAACTCCAATTGAGAGCCCTATCATATAACATATAAATAAAATCCATCTATTTGGGTGAGTAGTATTGGATTTCTCTTTTGATTCGTTATACTGGTCGTCTTCAATATCCCACTTTAAAATTGCCCAAAACACAATCGCTGTAAATAGAGAAGACATAGCATAAACCTCGCCTTCAACAGCCGAAAACCAAAACGAATCCGAAAAAGTATATGCTAAAGCACCAACCAATCCACTACCCATAATCGCCAAAATATTTCCTTGTGTTAATTGCCCACCATTGGATAAAGCCAATCTTCTTCCTAACGCTGTGATAGACCAAAACAAGAACAAAATAGTAAAAGAGCTGCACAGTGCAGACTGAACGTTGACCATCATAGCTGCACTTTCGGCAGGAACAAAGGCAGAAAATAGCCTGGCTATTAACATAAAGAACGGAGCTCCTGGAGGATGACCAACTTCCATTTTATATGCAGTAGCAATAAATTCACCACAATCCCAAAAACTAGCTGTAGGCTCTATTGTACTTACGAAAACCACTGATGCTATGAGCCACGTAAACCAACCGATAATGATGTTTAACTTCTTATATTCCATGCTTATACTTATTTGGTTTGCGAATTTAACTGATTAGAGTTCTAAAAACGAATGGTAGGTTAATTTTTCCTATGTTTTTGTTTTTACGTTTCATCTGAATAATTACTTTTGCAATCGTTTTGGTCTATGGTGTAACTGGCAACACGTCTGTTTTTGGTACAGAAGAGTCTAGGTTCGAGCCCTAGTAGACCAACAAAAGTCTCTCGATTCTCGGGGGGCTTTTGCATTTATAAAAAGATTAGTTTAGAACAGGCTACACTAAATCTGAATTATAAAAAACACCTTGATTTTTTTCTTGCTTCAACGACTGAGTAATAATAAGATGTGAAGCCGTTATCAGGTTTCTTAATTCACACAATTGAACTGAAACCTTAGATTTTTCATACAATTCTTCAACCTCTTGATACAAACCAAAAACCCTCTTGTGAGCTCTTGTTAGGCGGTCATTAGACTTAGCAATTCCAACATAATCACTCATTATTGCTTGAAGTTCTTTTTTGTTGTGCGAAATAATTACCTGCTCTTTTGGAATGATCGTACCTTCTTCGTTCCAGCTAGAAACACTTTCTAGAATTTCAATCGTATGTAACACTTGTTTAGCTGCCAAATAACTTCTGTTTGAATACACTAAAGCTTCAAGCAAAGAATTTGAAGCTAACCTATTTGCTCCATGCAGTCCCGTTCTGGAACATTCTCCACTTGAAAACAAATTGGTAATACTCGTTTGAC
>Ga0115569_10004399_pt1 | contig 10182 bp, 8 predicted proteins | sample COGITO_mtgs_1205_2_FD_87295 | JGI IMG/M metagenome (GOLD analysis project Ga0115569, IMG submission 87295) | Pelagic marine microbial communities from North Sea - COGITO_mtgs_120503 | ecosystem: Environmental > Aquatic > Marine > Epipelagic | place: Germany:Helgoland, sampling site Kabeltonne...
AGGTGATGCGTCGGCGCGGGCTGGCGCTGAATACGGAGCGCAGTTATCTGCGGGTCTATCGAGATTTCGTGCGCCACAGTGGCCTGACGTCTGGCGCTGTGATAGATGCACCGCAGTTGAAGGCGTATTTGGACTATCTGGCGATGGAGCGCGCGGTGTCGTGCAGTACCCAGAAAGGCGCGTTGAATGCATTAGTGTTTGTCGCGCGAGAGGTGTTCGAATTAGAGCTCGGCGACATCGGGGCATATGTGCGTGCAAAAAATCGCAAACGGATCCCGGTGGTGATGAGCAAGGCCGAAACACGCTTGTTGTTTGCTCAATTGACGGGCGAGAAACTTCAGATGGCGCAGTTGCAATATGCAGCGGGCTTGCGCGTCTCGGAGTTGATGCGCTTGCGGATCAAGGATCTGGATTTAGAGCGCTACCAAGTCGTGGTGCGTGGCGGCAAAGGGGACAAGGATCGTGTGGCTCCACTTTCGGAAAAGTTGATTGATGTGCTGCATCAGCATTTGGTGAGCATACGCGAGCTATTCGAGCACGACCTGTCGTCCGCGTTGCCCGGGGTGTCTTTGCCGGAGTCGCTGGCGCGCAAGTATCGGAATGCCGGCAAGGAGTGGCGCTGGCAGTGGCTGTGGCCGAGTCGCGAGGTGTCAACTGACCCGCGCAGTGGCATCCGGCGCCGCCACCATGTGATGCCTCAAGTGTATCAGGCGGCGGTGCGTCAGGCCGGGTTGCGGGCGGCGCTGAACAAGCGTGTCACGACGCACACGTTACGGCACTCGTTTGCCACGCACTTGCTGGAGGATGGGGTCGACATCCGCACGGTGCAGGATTTATTGGGACATGCCTCGGTCGAGACCACGCAGATTTATACGCACGTGATGCAGAAACCAGGGGTGGGGGTGCGCAGTCCGCTGGATTCCTTATGAAGCCATGACCACTTGATCGCCGCGGGTGCGTTGGCAGCCGCGACAACCATCCTGCCCTGCACGTGGGCTGAGTCCTAGCAACAGGGCACCTGTTTTTTTTGGGCTTCAACCAAATTCAGCCTTGAACCACTGGCTCGATTTTTCAGCTTGATTGAGGTGTTGCACGCTAGGGCCGATCCGATCCGTGAGCGACGCACACCTCCGCACGCATTCATGGCACTCCCCTTTTCCAACAATAAAAGCTCTCTCCGTCGTATGAAGGCAGGCCTCAGCCGCCTCGTGCATACGATTGAGACAATGAAGGAAAACCTCAACAGCACGGAAGAGGAGTATGAATACGTCTGGGAATACGAGGACGACGATTCGGAAGCGCTGGAGGACAACGAAGCGGATTTGCCAGATGCAATCGTCGCCGACACACGTCGCGAGGAGGCCAGCATCACCGCGGAACAAGCGCAACTCGCCGAGTGGCGCCGGGAACTCGACACGCTATTGAAGGATCGGGCCGAGCGCGGCCAGTATTTCCAAGGCTATGCCAACGAAAGCCGCCTACGTTATGAGCGCATGCTCCAAAGCGCGCGCGACCAAATGGCAGGCATCGACCCACGCTCACGCGAGCTTGCTGAAATCGCCGAACGTGAGGCCGCCGCCCGCGCCGAACCGGACGTGCCCGAGCCTGTCCCCGAACCGGTGGAGCAACCGGTCGATCTGGCCGACTACCAATACCCGAGCGTCGATCTACTCGACAAAGCCGACACCAACTCGATCACACTCGTCACACCGGAAGCGCTCGAAGAACAGAAAAATGCCCTACAGGACACGTTGGACAGTTTCGCAGTCGATGCCTTCGTCTACGATGCGCTGATCGGGCCTCGTATCACGCAGTTCCGCGTGCAACCGGGCATGGGCGTGCGCGTCGAGGCCATCACCGCGCTGCAAAAGAATATTTCCCTCGGCCTCGCGACCGCGAGCATCCGCATGCAGGCCCCCATCCCGGGCGAGCCCTTTGTCGGCATTGAAGTCGGCAACAGCAACTCGGTGCCGATTTCGTTGCGCTCACTGCTCAGCTCCAAAGCCTGGACGCAGAACGACTACGAGATTCCGCTCATCATGGGGCTCGACATCCAAGGCAAGCCGATCATCACCGATTTGGCAAAGGCCCCGCACCTGTTGATCGCCGGTGCCACCGGCAGTGGTAAGTCCGTCTGCATGAGCACGCTCATCCTCAGCCTGCTGTATCATTTCAAGCCCGATGAGCTGGAGCTGGTTCTGATCGACCCCAAACGCGTCGAATTCGGCCTGTTCCGCAAAGTCCCGCACCTGATTCACTCGGTTGTGGCCGACGCCAAACCTGCGGTGCAGGTCCTCAAATGGGTAGTGAATGAAATGGAACGCCGCTACCAGGTTCTGGCCGACAAGCAGGTACGCAACATAGCCGGCTACAATGCCAAGGCCGAAACGGACGATTTCGATAAGATGCCATTCACCGTCGTGATCATCGACGAGCTCGCCGACCTGATGATGACCTCCAAGGGCGAGGCGGAAGGCGCACTCGCGCGCATTGCACAACTCTCGCGTGCGGTCGGCATCCACACGATTGTCGCGACCCAGCGCCCGAGCGTGAACGTCATTACTGGCATCATTAAGGCCAACTACCCGACCCGCATCGCGTTCCAGGTGTCCTCTAACGTCGACTCCCGCACGATCCTCGATTGCAAGGGCGCCGAGAGCTTACTCGGCAAGGGCGACTTTCTGTTCAACCCGCCGGGCATTGCGCGCCTGATTCGCATTCAAAGCCCAATGGTGCAGGACCACGAAATCATCAGCGTAGTCGAGCACATCTCGGGCCAGCGCCTGCCGGAATTCCGCGTCGACCTCAGCTCGATCCCGGCATCGGGAGAGGATATGTCCGGCAGCCAACTCGGCATTGAGGGCATCGAGGGCGACGACGATGAAGCGCTGCTCAAGAAGGCGATGCTGACCGTGGCCGAATCTCAAAAAGCAAGCACCAGCTTCCTGCAACGGCGCCTGCGCATCGGCTACAACCGCGCCGCTCTGCTGATTGAGGAACTGGAAGACCGCATGCACATCGGCCCGCAAAACGGCTCCACCCCGCGCGAAGTATTCCTAACACCGGAGGAAGTGGAATGGTGCAAATAAACACCAGTGACGACCTCGTCGCGCAAATCGACGCGCTCGGCGTCGCGGACACCGTCAAGGCGCACCGCAAGCCGCCGCTGCCGACTCGTATCCTGCGCGACCTCTACGAGCTCTACCACGATCAAGATACGTATCTCGAGTTTCTAACGAACTACCCGCTGATCCCTTCCGACTTGGCGGATCTGATTGCCTCTGAGCTCGATCCGAGCAAGACCGCGATCGCCACCGGCCTGGCAGGCAATCCACGCTGCCCGCAGCAAGCCCTCAACCGGCTGGTCAATCACCAGGAAGTCACGGTACGCCACGCACTGGCGAACAACCCGAACCTGACCCCCAAAGAATTCCAGATCATGGTGGTGGACGACAATCCATTTGTGCGTGCCGCCATTGCCCAAAACACGTCCCTGCCCGTGCACCTACAATTCCTGCTGGCCGACGACGCCTCGTCCGCCGTCCGGATCGCACTCGCTGGCCGCAAAACCCTCGACCTCGACATTGCAGTCCATCTCGCCCAAAGCGATGACACCGCGGTGCGCGCAGCCGTGATCATACACTGCGGCCTGGATGACGAACTCCTGCAGCTCTGGGCCGACGGCGACAACCTGCGCCAGCAACTATTGCTGCTGCGCCACAAGTCTGCACTTCCGAACAACACCCAAACCGCGCTCCATTTTTCCCCGCACTCCTTCGTGTGCCGCAGCGCGCTCGCCGAGCAAGCGCTCAGCGGCCCGGAAATGCTATTTTTCGCCGAGTCCGACGACACCCGCGACCGCATCTTTCTGGCCGAGCAATCCGACCTGCCTGCCAGCATCCAACGCATCTTGGCGCAAGACGCCTCGCCCAAAGTGAGACGCCGCCTAGCCGCCAACGGCTCGCTACACGAATCCATCGCCCTACACATCGCCGCATCCAGCGATCTGGGATCCTGCCGCGCGCTGGCCAAGAACCCATCGATCAGCGACGAGGTCATCGCCTATCTGTGTGGCCACCCTGAAGATGAAATCGCATTGCTGATCGCTTACCGCGACGACCTCAACGACACGCATCGCGACCTACTCATCAACCAGCGCGACAGTCTTACCGTGGCCGAACATTGTGCGTATTTGGAAGTCGACTACACTGCCATCAGCGAACCAGTCGTCGAACAACTCGCGCAAAGCGACGCACCGACCCTGCGCACCTTTAGTGCCTACTCACCGCACGTGAGCGGCCGCGTGCGCACCCGACTGGTTACAGACCCGAGCGAACAGGTTCGCCTGGCGGTCGCCTCTAACCCCACACTCGACGACACACAACTCAAGCAACTCTGCGCAGACTCCAACCGCGAGGTGGTGTTTGCCGCGGAGGACACTTATACTGCTCGCTTGCGCGAACGCAGCCCCACCAAAGACACGGATACATCTGAATGCGCCACAGAAACAGCGCACAAGGGCAGCAAGCGCAAACCCGCCCTGTTTAACAAAATCGTCAACTTTTTCGGAGAATAAATCTCCCCGTTCATTTCAACTCATCAGCATTCACTATGGCTAAAAAACCACAGAAACTGGAGCCCCTCACCTTGCAGGAAATCATCCTGCGCGGTGACGCGGCCATCATCCGTCAAGCGCTCGACGCACGCATTCAAATCGACACACTGCTCGAAGAACGCGAAGCTGCCTACCGTCGCATCGCCGAACTCGAAACACAGGTAAGCGAAATCGTCGGCGAAGACGGCGTGTTCCCATTCCCGGCGCCACCGCTTGAGGTCGCCAGCTACGTGCAAAAGCTAGCAGCCAAGAAGCACGTCGCCCCAAAGCCTGCCGCGGTTGAAACCCCAGCCGCCACGCCAGAAGCGCCCACCGCACACACTGACGAGGCCACGAAAGAAGAAGCACAGCCGACAGCCGAAACAACGTCGGCAACCGATGCCGATGCGGACGAAAGCGACGAAGACTAAGTGACTGCCGTCGATCGCCGAGCTTGTGCCGCCATGACGCGCGCGCACGATCCCTCAGGCGACAAAGACTGAAAGTCCAAACACATGTCTGCATCCACTGAAGAGCTGATTGCGATCAACAGCCTCCTGATAGAACGGGAAGCTGAATTTGCGCGTGTGCACTCAATGGAAGCGCAGATATCGGCACTGCTCGGCGCAGAATACCCCTTCGCGCCCCCCGAGGTGACTATTCCCTCCACCATCAAAAAGAAGGCCAGCAAAGCGAAGCACGCCCCCAAGAAGGCAGCCATCAAGCTCCGCCGCCTCGCGCTCGGCGAAGTGGCTTACCGCATCACCTGGATCGACAAAGGCCAGACCGTGACAAACGAAGTCACTGACCTCAAGGCCGTCACCCCGCTGATCCACGACGGCCTGCCTGGCATGCAACTTCTAACAGTCGAGACCTTGAACTTCGACTCGACGCCGGTAGAGAGCCTCTACCAAGCGGACTAACACAACAAGCTCGCCTGAGCGAAGGCGCTTGTGACGCATTGTGGGAATCACCACAGCGCCCCGCCCCAGTGACCAGACCAGCAGAGTCGGCCCGCTTGACTACGAAAAATCGAATTTCACTTCGCCGCCGATTACTTTCAGTTTCGCCTCGAAGTCTTTACCGGCTTTGGATTTGAAACCACTCAGCGTTGCCGTTGTGCCGCTGAGCAGCAACTGCTGCGCAGCTTCGAGCGGGATCTCGCGCTGCGCCATGGTTTTCCAGATCACGAACTTGCAACCATTGCGCCAATTCGAGCAGCCGTAGGCTTTATTACCGACAACGATATCGCCGCCGCAGGTCGGGCACGCACCGAGCGCTTCCTGGCCGTCTTCCTTCTTCGCCACATCGGCCTCGGCGTAACCGAGGTGCCCGGCCTTATCGAGATGGAAGGTGGCAAACAATTTCCGGCCTTCAACCTCGATCGGGTGTGGTGTCAGGCTGCGTTTATGCGCAAAGATCTCACGCGCCAATTCCGGCTCGATTGACAAGCCCCACTGCACCACCGGCAACACAAACTTACAGCCCTGCTTCCAGTCGGAGCACCCGTAAGCGGTCTTGCCGCGAATCACCGGCGCATTGCAAACCGGGCACGGCCCGAGGTTGGCAGAATTAATCGTCTTGCTAGAGGTGCACTGCAAAATCTCACGCGTGTAGTCGCCGACTTCCGACATGAATTGCGCGGGATCGTATTCGCCACGCTCTACCTGCTTGAGGCGAAATTCCCAGTCGCCAGTCAATTCGGGCGATTTCAAGCGCTCGTCTTGAATCAGCGAGATCAAGCCTCGCCCCGACTCGGTGCTGATCAAGTTCTTCTTTTTCCGCTCAACATACTTGCGTTGGATCAACACCTCGATGATCGAAGCGCGGGTGGCCGGCGTACCAACGCCCTTGTCCTTGAGCGCCTCCTTGAGCGCTTCATCGTTCACGATCTTACCAGCGGTCTCCATCAGCGACAGCAGCGTCGCTTCATTGAAGCGCTTCGGCGCGGACGTTTTAAACTGCGGCAGCGACGGCTCGTGCGGGTTGCTTTCGCCTTGCTGAAAGTCGGGCAGCTCCTGCACCTCTTCTTTGCCCTTCCCCTTAGCTCCAGCCTTCGCGGAATCGGACGACTCCGACGGCCCCTTGCCATACAGCGCCTGCCAACCAGCATCGACCAGCACCTTGCCGCGTGCGCGAAAGGGCTCCTCCGCGGCGACAGCATCCACCACCGTGACAGCTTTGATGCAGGGTGGAAAGAAGACCGCGATCAACCGCGTCAACACCGCCCCATACAACTTACGCGCATCCCCGCTCAAATGATCACCGAGCACCTCGGTCGGCAAAATCGCATGGTGATCCGAAACCTTTTTGTCATCCACGATACGCTTGGTAAATTTCAACGCGCCCAAGTCCAGCTGCCCAATGGCGTCGGGCTTGAGACGACGCAACGCCTCTAGCAGCGGCGGAATAGTCGGCTGAATATCGCTGCTAATATAGCGGCTGTCGGTTCGCGGGTAAGTGAGGTGCTTACTTTCGTACAGGCCCTGAGCGAGCTTCAGTGTTTGATCCGCAGTAAAGCCGTAGCGCCGATTCATATCCTGCTGCAGCGAGGTGAGATCGTAGAGCTGCGGCGGATTGGCATTCTCGTTCTTCTTGGTGACCGACCGTACCACAAGTTCCTGACCAGTGACTTTATCCAAAATAGCCTGTCCCTCGACCTGATCTTCAAACTTGCCGCCAGTATGCTTAAACACCGCCTCCCGGCAGGTGGTGTGCAGCTCCCAAAAGTCCTTCGGTTTGAAATATTCGATCTCGATGTCGCGGTTCACGATCATCGCGAGAATCGGGGTCTGCACCCGGCCAAGGCTGAGCAACAAATTGCGCTTACCATATTCCACAGTGAAAAAACGCGTGGCATTGAGCCCCACCACCCAATCCGCTTCGCTGCGGCACTTTGCCGCATGGTAGAGTCCGTCGAACTCCGCACTCGGTGCAAGCGCGTCAAATCCCTTGGCAATCGCTGCGTTGGTGAGCGAACTAATCCACAAGCGGCGGCACGGCTTGGCTTCGCACTCGGTCCAGGTTAAAATATAACGAAAGATCAGCTCCCCCTCGCGGCCGGCGTCCGTTGCGCAGATAATTTCATCAGCGCCCTCAAATAAGCCCTTGATGATCAAAAGTTGCTGATGCGCCGAGCCGTCCTGGCGTGAGCGCAACTTAAAGTCATCCGGTATGATCGGCAGGCGACTGAGCCGCCACGGCTTCCATTCGGGCGTGTAATCTTCCGGCTCTTGTAGCTCAACCATGTGCCCAAAGGCCCAGGTCACCGTCCATTCATCGTTCTTATAAAACCCCTTCCCCTGAGTCGTTGCCTTGAGGTACTTGGCGATATCGCGTGCGACGGAGGGCTTTTCGGCTAAGACAACTTTCATAGGTAAGGTGGGCGCGACAGTTTTATGACTGCCCCACGCAGCGCCAGTCTAAAGCACCAAAAATATCGCTTCCATCAAAGTTCGACGATTAGATCATACTCACCATGCATGTAGAAAAACTCAAATACACCATCTGGGCGGCCGACGCAGACCGCGCGACCGCATTCTATCAAACCTGCTTCGGAGCGACGATCGCTCGGCAAAATCCGCATATCACCGAGCTAGAGGTCGCGGGCGGACTCATCGCCATCCACGGTGGCGGTGAAGGCAAGCGCACATGGACTGGGCTCACCTTTCAAATTGCCGACGTGGTCACCGGCGCCGCTGAAGTCATCGCCGCAGGCGGCAAATGTGAGCGCGCCCCACAACCGGAAAATGGCGAGCCGCCACACCTCGCAATGTGCGAGGATAGTGACGGCAATCAAATCATGCTAAGCCGCGCGCGAAGTTAGCGACTGCGACGCGGCGTGCTCCCGACAAAAAAACGCCACAGCGCAGGCAAACTGCCCACCCCAACAAAGCATTGCTCCGTGGGCGAAAAGGAGCGGCTCGATCGAATCCAACCGATCACGCAGGTCAGATTTGAAGTCGCCCCAGACCAACTCTTATCGGAGTTTATACTGCTTGGCTAACTTTGCTGCACGGCGCTTCAAAGCCGCATCGGCGGTTCCCTTTTTGGAGTAACGCTCCAACGCGGCCAAGGTCGCCAGCGACGGCGGCAGATTTAAGATATAGCTCTCTTCGCAATAATCCGCAAGCCAGCCCAGCGCCTGCTTTTGCTGCGCCAACGATGCATCGGCAGCCAGCAACTTCTTAGTGTGTTCGTTTTCTTCAGCGTTCATATTTCATACAGGCACTCGAGCCGTGCGTTTAAAATCCCTATGAGAGGCGCTCGCCGCACACCTTGCAATACGCGGCGTCATGATCGTGATCTTTCCAGCCACAGGACGAACAAGGCAGTTCTTTTAGCTCACCGGCGTCATCATCGGGGCTCGGGTTCGTCATCTCGGCGGTCACAATCGCAGTCGGCACGGCGATGATGCCATAGCCGGTAATCATAATAATCGAGGCAAAGAACTGCCCCATCGGCGTCTGCGGCGAGATGTCGCCATAGCCGACAGTGGTCAGCGTGACGATCGCCCAATACACACTCTTCGGAATACTGGTAAAACCATGCTCCGCTCCCTCGATCAAATACATCAGCGAGCCCAAAATCAGCACCAACACCACCACGGCAAAAATAAACACCGCAATTTTGCGGGCACTGGCCCTCATCGCATGGATCAACACATTCGACTCGCCAATATACTTCGCGAGTTTAAGCACACGAAAAATCCGCAACACACGCAACACACGCAGCAAGGCCAAGTAATGCGCACCGGGAATTAATAAATCCAAATAAGTCGGCAGGATCGACAATAGATCGACCACACCGAAAAAACTGCGCGCATAGCGTAGTGGCTTGAGCGACACGTACAGCCGTAAGACATACTCGAGCGTAAAGAGCAGCGTAATCACCCACTCGACCACATACAGCGCGCGACGCAATTCGGAGCCTAAGGTCGGGATGCTCTCCAGCATCACCGTCAGCACGCTCAACGAAATGGCAACAATTAGTAAGACATCGAAGCTCTTCTCATCCCAGCGACTCGACTGGAAAATGATCCGCCGCCACTCTGCACGAAATCGACTGACCATGAGAAACTACTGCTCGTCCTGTTTCACAAAATACACCTGAGCGGGTTCGGAATCGGGTCGCGCGTAGGTGCCGACCAGCACCCGACGTTCTGCCATGAAAACCAATTGATATGCTGACCCAGGATAGCCTTCATCCCGCAGAATAAACTCGATGCGCGGCTGCCCGCCGATGTCATCGAACGACGCGGCTTCGACATTGATCGGATCCGGATTAAAATAACGCGCCACCACCGAACCCGAGCCGACGCCGGGTTCGATTTCGACACGATACGTGCCATCCGAACGCAACCACGCGCCATAGAAATCGGAGCGCTCCGGCAACTTCGCGATTGACGGCGAAAGGTCATACTTGGGCTCAAGAGCGGCGTCCTGAGCCACGAGAGGAATACTGATCAAACACAGTAAGATAAAAACGGAGAAACGACGCATGACATCATCCAGACTCCGCGTAGTAACAATAGCAAGGGGTGAATAGTCATTTAAACACCAACCGAAAATCAATCTTGCATAAATATA